>Ga0182239_1000337_pt1 | contig 17443 bp, 10 predicted proteins | sample hydfrate6_PW_210_FD_132456 | JGI IMG/M metagenome (GOLD analysis project Ga0182239, IMG submission 132456) | Subsurface microbial communities from deep shales in Texas, USA - hydraulic fracturing test 6_PW_210 | ecosystem: Environmental > Aquatic > Deep subsurface > Shale gas/oil reservoir >... | reverse complement strand
TCCGTATAGTTTAATCCGCAAACAAGGGCAAGCCCGAAAAAAGGGATACTGGGCTGCTGCGGCAATACAGGGTTCGGGGAATAAAGATGTCTTGCCGGGCCCGGTGCGGATTGTGATTCGATTCAATATGTTTTTCCGGTCCGTTGCAACGGCCAAATTTTCCAGGTGACCCATGCAGCGTGTTTTTTCCTACTTCGAATGCGGATCGCTGAGATTACGGATCAAAAAAGCCCGGCAGGACAAGGAGACCTTTGTCCTTTCCCCGGGCAGAAAAGCGGTCATTGAGGGCGGACCGGGAAGCGGCAAGGCCAAGTTTCTGACCCAGACCGTGCACCACCTGACCAGCCACGGCATCAACTTCGTGCGCTTAAACTGCGACGAGCCCAAGAGCCAGTGGTTGACAGGGTACAAGTTGCCCGTCAAGGTGGTAAATACTGACAAAAGGCTGAAGGAAACCATCGAGCGCTGCCTGCCGGAGAACTTCTATCTCATCCTGGAAAACGCGCACAGCATCTCGGCCTCCAAGCTGGACATCGCCTTTCGGCTGATCAACAAGTGCCGGTCCCTGATCGTGACCACGGACCACTTCAACCAGCTGAACAAGACCCTGCGGGCCCAGCTGTTTCAGGCCAAATTAATCACCTTAGGGACAGGCGCGGATACGTTCGACATGACCATGATCGTCATGGCCTGCCTGGTCGTGTCCCTGGCCCTGCTCGGATACCGCGATCTTGTGTTCACCGTGGCGGCCATCAGGTACCTGTTCCAGGGCATGAAGATGGGAGGGAAAACGGTATGATCTGGCCCTGTCACGCTGCCATCGGTTTTTCCCTGGCCCAGGGCCTGGAGCTGAACCTTCCCATGTGCATCCTGGGCTCCCTGTTCCCTGACTTTGTGGAGATCATGAGCAGGCGAGTGCTGGTCCACAGGGGAATATCCCATAGCATCGTGCTCTGGACCGTAGGGCTCCTGGCCAGCTGGAACACGCCGTTTATGCCCTTTTTCCTCTCGGCCTGCTGTGCCCATCTGCTGCCGGACAGCTTAAACGCCATGGGGGTGCCAATTTGGGACGGAGTGGCCGGGAGGCGGCTGACCCTGTTCTTTGGGCGGCTGCGCAACAGGACCCTGGCCGAAGTCCTGGTAACGGGCATATTGGCTTTTGTGTTTTTTGCCATTATACCCTCAGTTACAAACCCGGGACTGTCTGAAATCGAGGCCCTGTACAATTCCGGTTTGATTGACCGCTACGAATACGAGCAGAGAAAGGACAAATTGTCGTCACTTTTAGACCAGTTCCTGGGAAGGGGAGAATCAAATGACAAGCTCAAAGCGCCCCAAGGAAACTTTACAGCGCCTGATATTCGACTGGAGGGCTTTCTGGACCAAAAGGAGGATAATAGTCAGCCTTAGCGGACTGCTGGTCCTGTTCGCCGTGGGCTGGGAGCTGTTCGGGGACGGATCCAGGTCGGCCATCGGCCAGGGAAGCCAGGAAGCTCAGGAGGTTGAAGAGATCCTTGGCCAGCCGGTGGAAGTGGTCAAAAACTACGACGGGGACACCATCACTGTGCACATCCCGGATCACAAACCCTACAGGGAGCGGGTGCGCCTGATCGGGATCGACACCCCGGAAAAGAACCAGGGCCAGTGGGGGCGAAAGGCCACCCTGTACACCAGATATACGCTCAAGGACCGCAAGGTCTACCTGGAGCCTGACGTGCAAAAGCGGGACAAATACGGCCGGCTGCTGGCCTATGTCTGGGTGGAGAGGGACGACGGCAGGCTGGCCATGCTGAACGAGTTGTTGGTAAGAGAAGGCCTGGCCACGATCCTGACCATCCCACCGAATGTAAAATACACGGACAGGTTCAAGGCAGCAGCCAAGAGGGCCAGGGAGAACAAGGCCGGGTTCTGGGCCGAGGGCGGGCTGAAGATGAGCCCGGGGGAGTATCGAAAGATGAACTAATCAGTCTATTTAGCATTGGATATCAACAAGGGGCCAGGGTGTGAAAACCAAAGCCCCTTTTTTCTTTTTCAAGGTCTGATTCTCAAAATGAAACGTGAAGGGTCCAGGCTGTGCGAATCCTTATTTGTCGGCAGCCACCACAGCCCTCTTGCAGTCTCCGATATCCTGCGCAAAGGTCTCCATTCCTTTTCTCATGGCACAAAAATCACCGCACATGGTGCATGTTTCATAGGACTGAGGCCTGCGCTCTTCGCGGATCTGCCCGGCCAATTCCGGAAACATGAGATATACGTTTAGGTCATCCCACCTGGAATCCCGCCTGGCCAGGGAGGCTTGTTTATCCCGGTCCCGCTTTTCCGGATACTTGGCCAGGTCTCCGATATGCACAGCCAGTCGCACGGCCCTGACCCCTTCCCGCACGTCCTCTTGGGTCGGCAGGGCCAAGTGTTCGGCCGGAGTGATGTAACAGACCAAGTCAGCTCCGTATCTGGCTGAATGGGCGGCTCCGATAGCTGCCGTGATATGGTCGTACCCGGCTCCTATGTCTGTTGGCAGCGGTCCCAGGACGTAATACGGGGACTCACCGCTCATGCGTTTTTCCAGCATGATATTGCCCTCGATCTCGTCCAGGGGCACATGTCCGGGACCTTCCACCATGGTCTGACATCCCATCTCTCTGCCCATTTCCGCCAATTCGCAGTTGGTGATCATCTCCGCCATCTGGGCCCGGTCGTGGCTGTCGTGAATCGCCCCGGCCCGGATGCCGTTGCCCAGGGAAAGCACAGCGTCATATTTCTTCATCAGCGCGCATACACGGTCGAACTGCTCATAGAGCGGGTTCTCCCGTTTGTTTTCGTCCATCCAGGTAACCATGAAGGTGCCACCCTTGGAGGCCAGGCCGCCGAAGCGAAAGCCCTGACGGCGCAAACGCTCGATGCTGTACTGGTTGATGCCGCAGTGAATGGCCATGAAGCTCAGCCCGTCGGCCAGCTGACGTTCAATGAGATCAAAGAGAAATTCCGGATCCATTCGGGCGGGGTTATGATATTTGCGGATCGTTTCCTGAAAGGCCTGATACAGAGGGACGTTGCCCACCGGGAGACTGGTGGCGGCCAGGACCTCGCGCCGGATCAGGTCCATATCCCCGTCGGCTGACAGCTCCATAAGGGTATCCGTGCCCTCGGTTTCGGCCACTTGAACCTTTTCCACCTCTGCCCCAAGGTCGCAGATATCCGACGATGTTCCAATGGAAGCGTTGACTTTGGTGCGCAGGCCTTTGCCAATGCCTACCACCCGCTGATCAGGTCGGCCTGGATTGCAGGGAATGACAATCTGTCCAGCAGCCACCCTTTGACGAACGGTCTCTTCAGCCAATCCATCCGCTGCGGCCACCTGCTGCATTTGGGGGGTGATGCGGCCTTCTCTGGCCGCGACGATCTGAGTGCTCATACAATCCTCCGTTGTATGCCGGCCCGGGAAATAGAAAAATCCCCGAACCGGAATTGATACCGGCCCGGGGATTTGCCATCTCCACCATGGGCGCTAGGTTGCTCGGCAGGTCTTCTGACTTCCCCGGCTCCTGTGCGCCTTCCCGGTCCGTTGACACGTACCAGTGGCAGTGATGCACAGGAGGTTCTCAAGTCCTTAGGCAAGCGGGGTCACAGCGGCGGGACCGTCCCGGATTTGCACCGGGTTCCCTTTTCACCTGAAATACAGGCACCGAACAACAACCTGTGTTGTGAAGATCGCTTATCACAGCCAGATAAAAGGCGTCAACTTGGCCTGATCAAGGCTTGTTTACCTGTAAAGATGAGTTGTCAATATGGCCCAAAGAGGCAAAAAGGGGCTTATGGCTTGGGGCTGTAAGCCCCTTATTTTTGTCATTATTGTTTTGATAACCTCCTGCTTTAATATTAATTTCGTGTCATTTAGTTGACTTTTGGGACAAAGTAAGGCAATGGATAAATAATTTATGTTTACATCAAGGAGTTTTTATATGACCAAGTCAAACAGGAATTCTGGCAAAAGATAGTCGAGTCAAGACATAAAGAGGCTCAAACAACTTGCTAGTGAAAATACACCTACAAGAGTTATTGGGATAAAAATTGGCCGTACTGAAGATGCTGTGCGATCAAAAGCCAGCGAAGAAGGCATCTCGTTAAAACCAGTAAACCAATCACCATATAATAGGCGCAAATAACGCACGGACTCTGTGCTAGTTAAATCAAGTACCATAGAATTGACACGAGAATTTTTTGACTTTTGATATGAACAACCAAGGCCCTAAATTCATAAAATTTTTCTCTCCTCTCCTCCAAGTATTACAGGAGATAGGCGGTACTGGCCGAGCAGCAGAGGTCATTGATCTTGTCCTGGAAAAAATGGACATATCAGAGAAGGAGCAAGCCGAAACGCTCAATAGTGGTGGTTCCCGGGTTAGGAATCAGATCCAATGGACTCGCCTCTACCTGGTCAAGGCCGGATATATCGATCCCTCCCAGAGAGGCTTGTGGGTTTTGACTGAGAAGGGTCAAAAAACAGACCCCTCTACATTAGATGCATACTCTACATTCAAACAGGCTCAAGCCCTCATACAGCAGCAGAAGAAAAAAGCCCCAGCAAAAGACAGCACCGAATCAGTTGAGGAAGCTGAAGCCAGTGATACTCCAGAAGAGAACGACTACCGCACCGAACTTCTGTCCACCCTCCAATCCCTTCCCCCTGCCGGTTTTGAGCGTATTTGTCAGCGTCTTCTCAGAGAACACGGGTTTTTGAAGGTTGCCGTAACCGGCCGTTCAGACGATGGGGGGATAGATGGTCACGGCATTCTTGAGCTAAATCCATTTGTCAGCTTTACTGTCCTTTTCCAGTGCAAACGCTATCAGGGCTCTGTCACTGCCTCTCAGGTCCGGGACTTCCGCGGGGCTTTGCAAGGCAGGGCCGACAAAGGAATCATCATCACCACAGGATCTTTCACCACTGAAGCCACCAAAGAAGGCCGTAGAGACGGTGTTCCGCCCATTGAAATGGTTGATGGCGAAAAGCTCATTGAGATGTTTGAGAAGCTGGAATTGGGGCTGAAGCCTCGGTTGACGTATGATGTGGATCAGGGATTTTTTGAGGAATTTCAAAGCTAAGGAGTACTATATGGCTACAGTAGTATCATTTATAAACTTTAAGGGAGGCGTTGGCAAAACGACTCTTTGTGTTGAGATTGCAGCATCACTAGCCCATAAATTTAATGAAAAAGTTTTAATAATCGATCTAGACCCACAAACTAATGCCACTTTGTCACTTATGTCTGAAAGTGACTGGGAAGAGCATTCATTATCAAAAGGAACGTTATTTAACTTTTTTGAATCTTGTTACAATAATCAACAATTTGACCTGCAAAATATAATTGTTGAGTCACCAGTAGAATATAAAGGAACTTTGCAAAGCCTAGACTTAATACCATCTCATATAAAATTATTTGGTATGGACTTACGGCTGGCCACAAAGCTTGGCCATGAGAACTTAAAAGCAAAGCTATTCCTAAAGAAAGCTATTGAAGCTCTTCAAAATCAATACACATACATATTTATAGATTGTCCACCAAATTTGTATCTGGGAACTCAAAATGGGTTGTTTGCTAGCGACGATTACTTAATTGTAGCACTCGCTGAATATCTTTCTACTCTTGGAATTGCCCATATTACAAATTCAGTAAATTCTATATTTAGTGATGCAATGAAGCTACTTCATGACATTGGTTCTAGTGAAAGTTCATTAAAGAAACCTTCCCTTACAGGCATTATATTTAATCGCCTTAGAACAATTCACAGTGGTACATATTCTCAAGAAAACGTTATTCGTATGGTAACTTCTGATTATCCTGAATATGTCTTTGATAGTAAGATTCCTCAATCTGATAAAATAGCAGCACGTGCTGAACAGAAGGTACCGATTGCTGTTTCAGGCTATGCAGTAGATCGACAATATGAAGATCGTATCGCTGAAGCTGCAAAAGAGTTTTATGATCGATTAACTCGACCAAGCAATGAGGGTGCATGATGGGAACATCAAAAGAAAATCGATTATTAAGTATAGCTAAAAAACTTCATGATCTTGCTCAAGAAATTGAAGATCTTGCTAGTTCTCAGTCTAATACCAAGCCTAAAAAAGCTTCTAGATCTAGGGCTAAAGATGTTGTTATAGATAATTCTTTGGTAGAACGTCTTAAAAAGAATGGAAGAGATGAAGCTCAGAAAGAATTAGAATCTCTTACTCATAAGCAACTTGGCTCTGTTGTTCGTGCCTTAGGTGGATCTACAGAAGAGACCAAAAAAACTAAAGCGATGATAATTGAAAGAATTCTTTATCGTCTTTTTGACTACTCTGCTGGCCACAAGATTTTGAAGGATACCAAGGACGACCTTTCATAATTATTGGAATTGTATTCCAAACTAAGCGTTGGAGTTTATTCATGACAGATGCTTCGTTTCCGCTCCGTCATGTATCAATTCGTGTACCCTGGCATGATGCTGGGTGGAACGGCACTATATGTCAATACCCAAGCCATAATACAGCCTGTCTTAAGCTAGCAAATATCGCTGACAAAAAGCGAGAAACTGTCGAAGATAATATGGCTGGGGAATCACTGCAAAATCTTGATCCTAAAGATTTTCCCCCATGCGTAAGAGAGCGGGGAACTTTTATGGCTCCATTTGATTTTTATTCACCCCATCAACATCCATATTTTGATACCTCACCAGATACTCATGGTCACTTTAAGCCCACATCGCTGCATTATCCAGCATATGCCGCTGGCGGGATACCTTTTCGCTGGATGCACAAGGAGTTTCTTTTCGGAAATAAAAAACAGAACATCCGAGGGCTTGTATATGAAGAGCCATTAGAAGATGTCGATCTTTCATTGGAGCCCAAGCTTAGCTTTGATCCGGTTTGGATACAAGATTATCGGAACCATCAGAATGCCCTAGAATGCTTCTGGAACCACGTTCAACCTGAAGAATCTCTAGTTTTCTTTTACGCTAAACAGGTACCCCTCGTAGAAGACATAGGAAGACGTATTTTAATTGGTGTAGGCAGAGTTCTCAAAATTGGACCACTTACTGAATATGACTATAAGGAATCTACTGATAATAAAATACGCAGTTTGCTGTGGGAAAGGATGGTCTATCATTCCATTCGTCCCGATTTTTTAGATGGTTTTTTGCTACCATATCATGAAGCGCTTGCCAAATGTGATGAAGGTCGTGCCTTTGATCCCTCAGAAGTTGTAGCTTTTGCTCCTGAAGATCGTTTCACTGAATTCTCATATGCGACAGAACATGTAAGACACGATGCGGCTATAGATGCCTTATTAGCCTGTAGAAATGCCTTAAAACGAGCAAATGAACTCTTTGATGTTTCAATAGAAGTTCAGGAGCGTTGGATTGACCGTCAATTAGGCAAACTCTGGAAAAAAAGAGGAGCTTTTCCCGGCCTTGGTTCAGTTCTGAATGCTACCAGTGTACCTATGGGAAATTTTGTGGCCCAGGCTCTTGATCATAAGGCGGGGAAAAATGGCGATACATGGGCTGTTTGGCTTGCTGCTTTAGCAGATCCCCAAAATTATTTGCCACAAGATCTAGCAAACAGACTAGATAATACCATCGTAAAGGCTTGGCAGAATCTGCCCGATGTTCGCAAGAACTTTTTGCAGCTGTTAAGCCGCATCGATCTAACTGCAGATCAAGCTGAAACTTTAGCGATCCCTGAGTCGCGAGGCGATCTAGGCATAACACTCAAAGATGATGATTTTCTCAACAACCCCTATCTCATTTATGAAAGCACACGGCTTACAACATGCCCTGTAAGTATTGGTCCACTTGATCGGGGTGTATTCCCGACCAAGTTTATCCGCGACAAGTTTTCGCTGCCAGGACAGAGTCTTGTAATAAATGCGGTTGACAGTCGTCGTTTGCGAGCTCTTATCATCCGTGAACTTGAGATATCCTCTTCCCAGGGCAATACGCTTTGCCCACAGGCCAATATCATTTCCTCTTTGCGTAATCGTGAAACAGAGGAAGATGAGAGACATACCCCAGTAACTGGGGATCTGCTTTTAGTCGTTGAGCAAGAAAGACTTGCAGGCGAGGTCCGTCAAGTTGAAATGGAAGATGGATCACGAGCCTATCAGCTTGAACGTCTGGCTTTGGCCAGCGAACTTATTCGTTCAACCATTGAGAAAAGGATCAAGGGTCAACGGCATAATGTTGATGCAGACTGGCGTGCTGAGCTTGATCTCTTTCTTGAACAGGCAGGCATAAGTTGGCCCACAAATCAAGAAGAGCGAGATAAAGAAGAACTTGGCCGTCAAGAAAAAGCAGCTGTATTACAGGAACTTGCTTCTTCACGTTTCAGTGTTTTGATCGGCCCAGCAGGTACAGGTAAAACGACCCTTCTGTCCGTGCTTTGCTGTAATTCTTCTATCCATCAAGATGGTATCTTGATGCTCGCCCCTACGGGAAAAGCCCGTGTTAGGATGGAGGACATTGCACGGCGCTCTAGCGTTGAGAATTTTAACGCTCATACAATTGCTCAGTTTCTATCGAGATCGAAACCTCCTCGCTATGAAGGCTCTACCGGGAGATACTGTCTTACAGGGAAGCCAGGAGACAAAGGCCCTCGCACAGTGATCGTTGACGAATGCTCTATGCTCACTGAAGAAATGGTTGCTGCATTGCTTGAGTCTCTGAGCGGAGTGCACAGGCTTATCTTTGTTGGGGATCCTCGTCAATTACCACCGATAGGTGCAGGACGTCCTTTTGTGGATGTGGTTGCTCGTCTACAGCCAGAAGATATTGAAACTCGCTTTCCACGTATAGCTCCTGGCTACACAGAACTCACGGTACCCAGACGTCAGGTTCTTGGTGAGCGTGAAGACCTTCAGTTAGCTGAATGGTTTGGCGGTGGCTTGCTATCTCCAGCCGCAGATCATGTGTTTGAAATTCTTACAGGCAAAAAAAGACCCAGCCAATCTCTTGAATTCATACAATGGGAGACACCTGATGAACTTAACGATTTAGTGCACAAAACACTTGCCTCTTCGCTCGGTTTTGATCCACACGAAGAAAAGTGGCAGTCCTTCGCCCGCAGCTTAGGGGCCAATTTAGACAAAAATGGTTCAGCCTGGTTCAACTGCAAGATGGGAGATAAGTATCCTGGGGCTGGCAGTGCAGCAGAGCGCTGGCAAATTCTAAGTCCTGTTCGGCAAAAACCGTGGGGCGTCGATACACTGAATCGTTCTATACATCAGGGCTACAAAGGGAAGGTGATCGAGCACGCGAAAAACCCTGGAAAATACCGAAATATTCCCAAGCCAATGGGTGACAATCAGATCGTATATGGGGATAAAGTTATTAACAATCGCAACTGGTCAGTATGGAAAAGACGTATATATCCGAAGCCTGAAAATAATGGATATCTGGCCAATGGTGAAATTGGTATAGTTGTTGGGCATCGTCGCACTCAAAAGAAAAACTGGTATCCCTCTTATATTGAAATTGAGTTTTCCACACAAACCGGTCAAGTTATCAAATTCTTTCCGTCTGACTTTGACGAAGATGGAGAAGCAAATTTAGAACTGGCATATGCTTTGACTGTCCATAAGGCTCAAGGTAGTGAATTTGATATAGTCTTTTTAGTTCTTCCAAGGTCCCCTTTGATGTTGACTCGGGAGCTTTTATATACGGCTCTTACGCGCCAAAAGGAAAAGGTAATCATCCTACACCAGGGGTCTGCCATTGATTTGCAACGATTAAGTTCTGAGCGCTATTCAGCTACAGCCTCTCGATTAACAAACTTATTTGGTCCACCCAAGCTTGTTCAAGTCGGTGAAGTTTTCTTGGAGCATCGCTTAATCCATCTCACCAGCAGGGGTGAGGCTGTTCGTTCCAAGTCAGAAGTTATTATTGCAAATTTGCTGCATGCTAAAAAAATAGATTATCACTACGAGTATCCACTTGAATTAGGCGGAATGGTGAAATATCCAGACTTTACTATCGAAGATGATGATACCGGCATAACATACTATTGGGAGCATTGTGGCCTACTACACGATCCAGACTATCTACGGCGTTGGGAGGAAAAAAAGCAATGGTATGCTGAACATAATATCCTATCTTTTGAGGAAGGTGGTGGATCGAATGGCACCTTAATCGAAACACGTGATACGCCCAAGGGAGGAATCGATACACCTCAGATTGAAACGCTCATAACTCAAATATTTGATGCATGATCGAGTTCAGTAGGATGTATCTCAAATATTAGTCAAACGTGACATTAGCTTTATTCACGCTGAAACAGAATAACATAAGGTATAAGAAATTCATGACCAAACTCACCCTCAATCAATTAGCAAATCTCCTCTTCCGTGCCTGCGATGGTAAGCGTTCAGGGGGTACCTCAATTTCGTGCAAAAAATTGTAGAAACTCCCAAAAATAACTGACGCATGTTATCTTGTTATACCGGTAAATCATTACACAAAGGCAAGAAATGAACACTGACCTATCCTTTATCACAAACGAAGAGAACCAAAACCTAAAAGAACGGTTCAGGGTTCTGATCAAAGATACATTGTTTTTTGACTGTCTGGTGGGATATTTCTATTCAAGCGGATTTCATGCAATTTATCCTGCTTTGGAATATACAGAGAAAATCCGCATCGTTATTGGCATCGGCACCTGCAGGCAGGCATTTGAAATGATGCAAGAGGCAAATCATCCGGCTCATCCCTCATTTGACCTCTCCCATGCCGAAGCCAAAAAGGAGATAGAAAATCTTGTTGAAGCTGAAATGGCCGATTCCGAGGACAATCGGAGCGTTGAAGACGGTGTGCACAAGTTTATCGATTGGATCAGAAGCGGAAAGCTGGAAATCAGGGCATATCCTTCCCAAAACATCCACGCCAAACTTTATATTATGTCCTTCCGGGAAGGCGACCGTGACACCGGCAGGGTGATCACTGGTTCCAGTAATTTTACCCAAAGCGGCATTGTAGACAATCTTGAGTTCAATGTGGAGCTGAAAAATCGAAGCGACTATGAGTTTGCTCGAAACAAGTTTGAGGAACTGTGGCAGAACGCTGTGGATGTTAGTGAGAAATATCTTCAGACCATTCAGGACAAAACCTGGTTAAGTCAGAACATCACTCCTTATGAGCTTTATCTCAAATTCCTTTACGAATATTTCAAAGACGAGCTGAGCCAGACGGAAGAGGTTTTTGTCAAGTATCTGCCGCAAGGATTCAAAAAGCTCGAATATCAGGAACAAGCGGTTTTGAACGCCAAAAAGATCCTCTTGGAATATGGGGGTGTTTTTATTTCTGATGTTGTGGGTCTTGGAAAGACCTATATCTCAGCCATGCTGGCCGGGCAACTGGAAGGAAGAACCCTCGTTATTGCTCCGCCCGCCCTTTTGGAAAAATCAAACCCGGGTTCGTGGCCCAACGTGTTTTCAGATTTCAGAGTGCCCGCAGATTTTGAATCCTTTGGCAAACTCGATCCTCTGTTGCACAGAGGCACGGAAAAGTATGCCAATATCATTATTGACGAAGCCCACCGTTTCCGCACGGAAACAACCATCACCTATGAAAAACTGGCGGAAATCTGCCGGGGCAAGCGTGTAATCCTGGTAACCGCAACCCCCTATAACAATACCCCGAAGGATATTTTGAGCCTGCTAAAATTGTTTCAAAAACCCAAAAAAAGTACCATCCCCAACCTGCCGAACCTGGACACATTTTTCTCCAGACTGGAAAATAAACTTAAGGCTCTGGACCGGAAAGCAGACTATGCCGAATATATCGCCACGGTGAAAGAAAACGCCCGAGAAATACGCGACAAGGTACTCACATACCTGATGGTGCGCCGGACCCGTTCGGAAATTGAAAAATATTTTATTAAAGACATTGAAGAGCAGGGTCTCAAGTTTCCGCAGGTTGATAAACCAGTTTCGTTTTTCTATGAGCTTAACGAAAATGAAGACAAAATTTTCAACACAACCATAGACCTGATTGCCAACCAATTCAGGTACGCACGCTATATGCCCATGCTGTACTACAAAGGAGAGATCGGTCAACTGGAGGCCCAGTCCCAGCGCAATATGGGCCGCTTCATGAAAATTTTGCTAGTCAAGCGCCTTGAGAGCAGTTTTTTTGCCTTCCGAAACTCAATTGAAAGATTCCTGCACTCTTATGAAATATTCCTTAAGGAGTATAACAATGGTTCCGTGTATGTCAGCGCGAAGCATGCTAACAAAATTTTTGAGCTTCTGGAAAACGATGATGATGAAGCTATCCAGAAATTGATCGACGAAGGCAAGGCGGAAAAATATGAAAGTAAGGACTTCAAGAAGGATTTGAAAAAAGACCTGGAACACGATTTGGGTATTCTGAAAAAGATCAGGACGCTCTGGCAGCAGGTGGATCGCGATCCGAAACTATTAAAATTCACCAGTGAACTTGCCCGAAATACAGTGCTTAAAAAAAATCATTTGATTATATTCTCCGAATCCAAAGAGACAGCCAATTACCTGTATAAGAATATCGACAAGCAATATCCCGGCAAGGCGCTGTTGTTTACCGGCGACTCTGGAGAATCGGTCAGGGATAAGGTGATCGAAAACTTTGACGCCCGGGCGCGTCATAAAAGGGACGAGTACCGCATTTTGATATCTACGGAAGTGCTTTCCGAGGGCGTCAACCTGCACCGCGCCAATGTGGTTATCAATTATGATATTCCCTGGAACCCGACCCGGATGATGCAGCGGGTTGGCCGTATCAACCGCGTGGACACGCCCTTTGAAATAATTTACACATTTAACTTTTTCCCAACTGTTCAGTCCAACGACCAAATCAAGCTCAAACAAGCTGCGGAAGGCAAAATCAATGCGTTTTTGACCCTGCTCGGCGGGGATGCAGAACTGTTGACCGAAGGCGAGCCCATTGGTTCCCATGAGCTTTTTGACCGGTTGACCTCTAAAAAAACCCTTGAAGGTGATGATGAGGCAGAGGAAAGCGAACTGAAATATTTACAGGTGATTCGGGATATCCGAGAAAACGAATCTGCGCTTTTTGAAAAAATCAAGCATCTGCCCAAAAAAGCCAGAACCGCCAAACCATTCCCACAGAATGTCCTGCCCGCCGAACAAGGCGCTATCCGGGAGGCCCTGATTACCTACTTTCGGCGGGGAAAACTGCAAAAGTTTTTCATGACGCACGGCAGGAAAGAGGCCGCCCGGGAACTGGATTTCATGACTGCTGCCGCGCTTCTAGAGAGCAGTCCGCAGGAACAAAAGGCAAAACTGTCCGAAACCATGTATGACCTGTTGGATAAAAACAAAGAGGCCTTCATCCTTGCCACCACTGAAGAAATGGTCGAGCCCCGCAAGCGGGGTGGCCGGGACAGCGCTGCCAATATATTGCGAATTTTGAAAGCAACTCTGAAAAACAGCCAAAAACTGACTGATGATCAGGAACTCTACCTGAAAAACGTGCTGAAACAGCTTGAAGAAGGCGGACTTCCCAAACAGACCGCAAAGGTCACCTTAAAAGCCCTGAACGAATTAGGGGACGAACTTGTCAATCCCTTCAAGGTGCTGGCAACGCTCCAGACCCATATTTCCGACCGGCTGCTTCAAAGTCATTACGCGGAACACAGCCCCTCTGTAACCGTAAAACGCGAAGTAATTCTTTCATTATATCTGAAAGGTGAACAAGTATGAACAAAGAGCAGGCACTACAATTCATCCAAGTTACCTTTGAAACCACTTTTGATAAAGGCCGGTTCAGCGGGTTTGTCAGAAATCTTTTAAATCATATTGAAGACGCTCCATTTACCTATCGGGGCAATTATATCCCGGAAAAGTTCCGGCAGTACATCAAGACCCTGGAGCGCATCGGAAAATACAACGACGGTGAACATACCCTAGACATCCTTATCATCACCCTGCAGAAAGAGACCTCGCTGGAGCGCGCCCGCACTATGCAACGCAATTTCATCGCCTGGTATCTCAACGGCAGCCGCGGCGGTGACATGAAGGACGCCGCGCTAGTGGTTTATGTATCGCCTGATCAGGCAGACTGGCGTTTCTCGCTGGTCAAGATGGATTACAAGTTTGAAAAGACCAAAACCGGCAAAATGAAGGTAAAAGAGGAGTTCACCCCGGCCCGGCGCTGGTCCTTCCTGGTGGGCGTAAACGAAAAGAGCCATACCGCAAAGAGCCGGCTGGTGAAGATCCTGGCCGATGATGAACACGCTCCAACCCTGGCGGAACTGGAAGAAGCATTCAATATTGAAACCGTCACCAAAGAGTTCTTCCTCAAATACCGCGAACTGTTTCTCCGCACCAAGGAAGCGCTGGACAAGGTGGTCAAAAACGATCCCAAGGTCAAAGCCGACTTTGACGCTCAAGGCGTGGACACGGTAAACTTTTCTAAGAAACTGCTGGGCCAGATCGTCTTCCTCTACTTCCTGCAGAAAAAGGGATGGTTCGGCGTGGGCCGCGACGATGATTGGGGGACTGGGTCCAAACACTTTCTAAGGGAGCTGTTTGAAGGTAGGCACGGCAGTTATCAAAATTTCTTCAACGACATACTGGAACCGCTTTTTTACGAAGCTCTGCGCATCGACCGCAGCCACGATGACGATTATTACAGCCGTTTCAATTGCAAAATCCCATTCTTGAACGGCGGACTGTTCGATCCTATTGGCAATTACGACTGGGTGCATACTGACATCAATCTTCCCAATGACCTCTTTTCCAACTTGCGCAAAACAAAAGAGGGGGATAAAGGCGACGGCATTCTGGATGTGTTCGACCGCTACAACTTTACCGTTCGTGAAGACGAGCCCTTGGAAATAGAAGTGGCCATTGACCCGGAACTTCTGGGCAAGGCCTACGAGAAATTCAATGCCATCCGCCCGGATAATTTCGAGGAGTTCACCAAGGCTCTAAAAAGCGGCAAAACAGGCGATGAAAACAAGTTCAACAAGAAATTCGGCGTCTATTACACCCCGCGTGAAATCGTACATTATATGTGCAAGCAGAGCCTGATCAATTATCTCGCCACCCGCGCGGAAGATGCCAAACTCGAAACACCCATTTCCAAACAGGATGTCGAAGACCTGATCGAAGTGGGCGAAATGATCACCGAGCACGAGAAAACCGCCCTGGTCAAGGAACAAAATATCAAAAACGGCATCCAGGAATCCACTGAATACTCTTCCCTGTTATCCGACTGCATCCGTCAGAACGCCAAAATCATTGACGACTGGCTGGCTGATATCACGGTATGCGACCCAGCAGTGGGCTCCGGCGCTTTCCCCGTGGGGATGATGAACGAGATTGTGCGGGCGCGAAATGTCCTGTCCGTGTTCTTGAATAATAAGGAACGCAGCGACTATGAATTCAAACGACGCTGCATCGAGCATTCCCTCTACGGAGTAGACATCGACCCCGGCGCGGTGGAGATCGCCAAGCTGAGGCTTTGGCTTTCACTGGTGGTCGATGAAGAAAATATCAAAAATATAAAGCCATTGCCTAACTTAGACTATAAAATTGTGTGTGGTAACTCCTTGATAGGCCTTCCTGAATATGCGCAAAAAGTAAAAGGTGTTGAAGAAATTCAAGAACTTAAAGCAAAGTTTTTTTCAGAAACGAATCCAGAAAATAAATGTAGATTGAAAAATGAAATAGATAATAAAATTGAAAAGTTTCTCAGTACAACCAAGAAAAATCTTGGCTATCATGTTGATTTTGAATTTAGAATTTATTTTTCTGAGGTATTTAATGAAAGGGGTGGGTTCGATGTGGTGATTGCGAATCCTCCATATGGGGCAGATATTCCCAAGCATCAACTAATCGAAATAAAAAAGCGCATGAAAGATACAATAAATTCAAATAGTGCTGCTATATTTATAGATTTTTCAAAAAATAATATTATAAATACTAAAGGGATAGTAACATTTATAGTTCCCAAATCACTATTATATTCAGAAAAATGGTTCTCATTAGCAAAAGCGTTATCACAGAAAACTTCCGTTCTTGTTGATGTCGAAAAAGGCTTTGAAAATGTTCTATTAGAACAGGTTGTTTTCATTTTTAATCAAGCACGGATTTTTCGTAAATATCAAGCCCTTAAGTTCAATGAAGGTGAATTTAGCAGAAGGTCTCATATTCCGATAAAATTGATAAATAAATATAAGACTTGGCTATGTGATGTGTTTGAAACAGATATTAAAATTGCTGAAAAAATAACAAAAGAAGCCGTTTTTCTTAAAGAAATAAGCTCTACAACACGAGGTTTGCCTCTGCAAAGCAAGCTAAAAGAAACCGGAGATATCCCAGTAATAGGAGGGAGAGAAATTCAACGCTATTCGGTAGCTGGGACAAAAGGTTTTATAAGTGAAAAGTTTATTTCATCCAACAAGAAGGCAAGAGTTCTTTTGCAGCCAAAAATTTTATCTCAAAACATAGTAGCACATATTGAGAATCCAAAGCCTCATATACAAATTGTATCTACCGTTGATATTACCGGAAATGTTATGAGTGTGGATACAATAAACAACACATTTATTACAAATAACTCATATTCAATACTTTATGTATTAGCTTTGTTAAATTCTTATCTTGTGAGCTGGTACACATATAAATTTATTTATGCTTGTGCGATACGTACTATGCATTTTGATAATTCATATATTGGTAAGATTCCATTGAAACATATATCTAAATCTGATCAAAAACCACTTATATGTATAGTCGAACAAATCCTCGCCATCACCAAACACGACGACTACCTGCAAAACCCGCAAAAACAGGCCAGGGTCAAAGAATTAGAGCGGGAGATTGACAAGATGGTTTACCAGCTCTACGGCCTGAGCGATGAGGATATCCGCATTGTGGAGGGTGAGGGAAAATAAGATGATATGCAATTGATGCTGAGGAGAATCTATTTGGCCTGAAAGGCAGACGGTACTTTGTGGATCTGATAGCAGCGAGTAACGACTCAGAAAATTATACCAGATCCACCCTTGACTCGATGATGCAGCCAGGGGAAGCAGCTTTAGCCAAGCAAGACATCCTCCAGCGATTCGACAACCCTTATGTCATCAATTGCGGATATCTGGAAGATATGCACTATAATCCGGAGACTGCACAAATGGTCAGTCACGGTGTGATTACTGTCAGCTATATGTTGAACAAAAAGGAGTTCTTCGGGGTAAATGATCAAGATGACCTGAGAGATCTGCCGGGAAACATGGTCAAGGATATCCTGCGCAACCCGGTAACGGCCCACGAAGAGCTGATCATGCTCACAAACCCCAAGTACTTCATTCTTGAAGACTCCCCGGCAAAGCCACCAAAGCAGAAAAAGGGCTCCAAGAAAATCCCCCGCTCCCATCAAAGGCCCTTGTTTACGTACCTCAAAC
>Ga0182239_1000335_pt1 | contig 17492 bp, 11 predicted proteins | sample hydfrate6_PW_210_FD_132456 | JGI IMG/M metagenome (GOLD analysis project Ga0182239, IMG submission 132456) | Subsurface microbial communities from deep shales in Texas, USA - hydraulic fracturing test 6_PW_210 | ecosystem: Environmental > Aquatic > Deep subsurface > Shale gas/oil reservoir >... | reverse complement strand
CCCTGAAGTGGGATGATGCCTTTCGCGAGCGTACCACCCGCACCTATATCCGGCTTTCCAGCGAGCTTCTGGCAGATGGAAAGCCGGACCTGGTGGTGTGGCCGGAAACCGCCTTGCCTTTTTATTTTTTTTATGACAAGGAGCTGACCCGGCAGGTGCTTGATGCCGTGGCCCGCATGGGAACGCATTTTCTCGTGGGCAGTCCGGCTTATGAATCCGACAAGGGCGCAGCAGACCTTTCCATTTTTAACAGCGCCTACCTGATCGATCCGGCCGGGCAGGTTGCGGGACGATACGACAAGGTGCACCTGGTGCCCTTTGGGGAGTATGTGCCCCTGAGAAGCTGGCTGCCGTTTCTGGGCAAGATGGTTCCGCAGGCAATGGATTTTTCCGCCGGGCAAACCGGGCAGCTGCTGGCCATGAACGGCACACGCCTCGGGGTCCAGATCTGCTACGAGGCGATTTTTCCCTCGCTTTGCGCGGCCATGGTGCGTCAGGGCGGGGATGTGATCATCAATATTACCAATGATGCCTGGTTTGGCAAAACCGCGGCGCCGGGGCAGCACTTTGCCATGGCGGTTGTGCGTACAGTGGAAAACCGCAGGAGCCTGGTCCGGGCGGCCAATACCGGCATCAGCGGGTACGTGGATCCGGCCGGCCGCGTGCTGGAAACATCGGAAATCTTCGAAACCGCCAGCCTGATCCGCTCGGTGCCGTTGATTCAAGACCGGATAACATTTTATTCGCGCCACGGGGATGTGCTGCCGTGGATCGCGCTGGCCGCTGGGCTGGCAATGATCCTGGCCAGCCGGGCAAACGGGTTGAAAAAGCGCCCGCGTGTTTGATAAAGACCGGATATTATCATATTATAAGGTGGAAAAAGCAGATCGCCATAATAAATGGATGCATATAAAAGGAGGCTGTCATGTCTGAAGAACTCAAGCCCGCGATAAATGAGTTTTATAAAAAGATCGATCAGTTAAAGGGGTATCTTTGACGTCCCTGCAATTGAGAAAAGGCTGGCTGAAATTGAAGACATGATCGGGGCTGAAGCGTTCTGGAACGACCCGGAACAGGCCAGCAGGATACTGCAGGAAAGATCCCGGCTATGCGAGCGCCTGGATAACTGGCGCGCCCTGTACAAGGAGATCGAAGACTGCGATACTTTGCTGGAGCTTGCCGAGGAGGAAGGCGACGAGACCGCAACGGCTGAAGTCCGGCGCCAGGTGGAAACCCTGGAAAAGCGGATCCACAGCTTCTCGATTTCCATGATGTTAAAGGGCGAGGATGACAACCGTAATGCCATTGTCTCCATCAATGCCGGGGCCGGCGGTACAGAAGCCCAGGACTGGGCCGAGATGCTTTTTCGCATGTATAGCCGCTGGTGCGAGGAAAAGGGCTATAAGATCGCGATAATGGACCTTCAGCCCGGGGACGAGGCCGGCATTAAGAGCGTGACGTTTACGGCCAGGGGCGGGTATGCGTTCGGATATCTCAAGGTGGAAACCGGAGTGCACCGCCTGGTGCGGATTTCGCCGTTTAACGCAAGCGGCAAGCGCCACACCTCTTTTGCTTCCGTGTTCGTCTACCCGGAAATCGATGATGAAATCGTGGTGGATATTGATGAAAACGATCTGCGCATTGATACCTACCGGGCCAGCGGCGCCGGCGGGCAGCACGTGAACAAAACCAGCAGCGCGGTGCGCATTACCCATGAGCCCACCGGGGTCGTGGTGCAGTGCCAGCAGGAAAAATCGCAGATCCGCAACCGCGAACTGGCCATGAAGGTGCTGCGCGCCCGCCTGTACCAGAACGAAAAGCAAAAGCAGGACCGCAAGCTGCAGGCCATCCATGAATCCAAGGGTGAGATTGCCTGGGGCAACCAGATTCGTTCCTATGTTCTGCATCCGTACCAGATGATCAAGGATCACCGGGTCAACATGGATATCGGCAATGTCAATGCCGTGCTCGACGGGTGGATCGATCCGTTTATCGAGGCGGTGCTGCTCTCTGGCGTGCACGCAAGCCCGGCGGATGCCAATGAATCCGCTTGATTTGATCCGGGTCTATTACCGGCCCGGCAGCCTGGCTTATGATGTGCTGGTGCGGCATTGCGAGGCTGTTACAGCGGTCGCCCTTTGCCTGGCCGGGCGTGTGCCGCATCTTGTGTCCGATCCCGGGTTTATCCGGGAGGCGGCCATGCTCCATGACATCGGCGTCCTTGATACGGATGCGCCGCAGATCGGCTGTTTTGGCAAGTATCCCTACATATGCCACGGATACCTGGGGCGGATGATGCTGGAAAAACACGGGCTGCCGGATCATGCCCGGGTCTGTGAGCGTCATATCGGCGCGGGGCTTTCCGCCGCAGATATTTCAGCCCAGGGGCTGCCCCTGCCAAAGCGGGATATGCTGCCGGAAACAGTGGCGGAGCAGATCGTCTGCTTTGCAGACACCTTTTTTTCCAAGACGCCGCCGCCGGCCGGCACGCGCCGGAACGTTGAAGAGGTGCTTGCCGCGCTTGCAGCCCACGGCAAAGACAAGGTGGAGCGTTTTTGCAGGTGGCTGGAAGTTTTTGGCAGGGTGGAATAAACAAGAAAATGGACTCGTTTAAAACCACGAAGCGCACGAAGGCAGAACAATGAGAAGCGCGATTGCTTCGTGATCTTCGTGGTTTTATCTGTGTTTTGGCAGTAAAATGAGGGCTAAGCCGGATTTTGGAAAATTCAATACTGGATCTGCGGTTTTATTTTATCACGGATGACGGCATTTTGGATCTGCCCGCAAAGCGCCAGGTCGAGATTGCCGTGGCCGCCGGGGCCACTGCGGTCCAGTACCGCAATAAGGGCTTTTCCGTAGCGAATATGCCCGAGGTGATAGCTATTCGCGATTTTTGCGCCCTTCACAGGGTCTTGTTTCTTGTCAACGATGATATCGTGCTGGCACGGGCCGCCGGGGCCGACGGGGTTCACCTGGGCCAGGCGGATGCCGCGCCCGCCCTGGCCCGGGAAATTCTCGGAGATGCGGCCATTGTCGGCATATCCGTATCCACGCCTGCAGAGCTGGCGCAAACCGATCTTTCCGCATGCGATTATATCGGAACCGGCCCGGTGGCGCATACCGGCACCAAGGCGGATGCCAAGGCCGTAATCGGCACCGGGGGGATAGCCGACATGGTCTGCCGGGTCAGCCTGCCCGTGGTGGCAATCGGCGGCATCACCCCGGAGCTGGCGGGCAAGTGTTTTGCCGGCGGCGCGGCGGGCGCGGCCGTGATCAGCGCCATTACCCGGGCGTCCGATCCCGCGGACGCGGCCGGGCGTTTCGGCGCCGCATGTGGCGTTTCCCCGGGAAAGCCGCGTTCTGCCTGGCAGGATGAATTTTCCCTGATCCGGCGGATACTGGCCGATTCCCGGGTACCGGAACAGTGCGTTGCCGATATCGAAGTTGCCGGCGGCGATGATGCCGCCCTGTTCAAGGCGATTGACCGGCCGGTTTTTACCACGGATGCCCAGCGCGAAGGAATTCATTTCCGCCGCAGGTGGCAGTCCATGTCCGATATCGGGGCGAAGGCCGTGGAGATCACTTTCAGCGACCTGGCCGCTTCCTATGCCGTCCCCGCAGCTTTGTTCGTGAACCTGGCGCTGCCTTCCGACATTGCCGAAGATGATGTGATGGATCTGTATGCAGGGATCCGAAAAGCGCTTGCCCGCCACGATGCCGTGCTGGGCGGGGGCAACATATCCGGCGCCCGGGTCCTGGGTGTGGACTTGTTTGCCGTGGGAAGGGGGCATCCCGAGCTGTTTCCGTTGCGCTCGGCAGCCGTGCCCGGTTGGGGCCTGTATGTCACCGGTCCGCTGGGCCTGGCCCGGGCCGGCCTGGATTGTCTTGGCCGGGGGGAATCCCGGTTTCCGGGACTGATCCGGGCGTTTACACGTCCCCGGGCCCGGTTTGATGCCGCAGAAGTGCTGGCCGCCTGCGGCGTGACCTGCGTCATGGATATCAGCGACGGCCTGGCCGGGGATGCGGCCCATATTGCCGAGGACTCCGGGGTGAGCGTTGAGCTGGATCTGTCGACGGTTTCCGCAGCCCCGGAGCTGGCGGAGTTCTGCAAAGCCTTTGGCCGGTCGCCGGCAAATATGATGGCAGCCGGCGGAGAAGACTATGAATTGCTTTTTGCCTGCGCCCCGGAAGTGTTTACCGCTGTTGCGGAAAAACTGCCCGGCGCATTTCAAGTAGGGGTGTGTCGGGAGTTTACCGGTGAGTCCATTTGCGGCCTGCCCGAAGGCATCCGGGGCTATCGGCACGGACAGCGCAGTGGATATGGAGGTGAGGGAAAATGAAATATTCCGAGGCATCTGCCGGCAGGGCGAGACCGTAACCGGATGCGTTCGGGCCGGCGTTTGCGTCTGGCATGTCATGGAAGCCGTGGTTTGGGAGCTAACCGAAACCCGGGCCAGGCGCCTGCATGACGATAAAACCGGATTTGCGCTGCTTGCGCCTTAAACGCGCCTGTTTGGAACCTAAATTGAGCGTTTCAAATTTTTACACGGATCAATCTTTTTTATTTTTTTAAGGAATTAAGTCAGTTTCAGGTGTTAAATTTAGGCGGAAAGGAGTCCTTGATGATCATACCGGTGATTCTTGCCGGCGGTTCCGGGACCCGGCTGTGGCCGATGTCCCGGGAACTTTTCCCCAAGCACCTGCTGCGGCTGACCGGATCGTATACCATGTTCCAGCAGACCCTGCTGCGCCTGGAAGCAGTGGCGGCCGCAGCCGCTCCCCTGGTGATCTGCAATCAACAGCATTACTACCCGGTTGCCCGGCAGATGCATGAACTGGACCTGCAGCCGTCTGCCATGATCCTGGAGCCGGTGGGGAAAAACACGGCGCCGGCCGTAGCCGTGGCTTCGATAAAGGCCCTTTCCGTTGACCCGGAAGCCCGCATTCTGGTGCTTCCGGCCGATCATTTGATCGGGGACGTCCCGGCCTTCGGCCGGGCTGTGGCCGCGGCGGATGCGTATGCGCAGCAGGGCTATCTCATCACCTTCGGCGTGATCCCGGATGCCCCGGAAACCGGTTACGGGTATATTCGAAAAGGCCGGCCCCTGGATGAAGCGCCAACCGGGCAGGAATCGGCCCCGGCATATGCCATTGACCAGTTTGCGGAAAAACCGGATCGGCCCACCGCGGAGAAGTACCTGGCTTCGGGCCGGTACTGCTGGAACAGCGGCATGTTCCTGTTTCGGGCCGCTGACGTGTATTCGGAGCTTTCGCGATTTGCCCCGGAGATTGTATCTGCCTGCCGCAGTTCATGGGATCGGGCAGGTTTTCAGGAAGATGCTTTGCTGCTGGATTCGGGTGCTTTTGAAAGGTGCCCGGCCGATTCCATCGACTATGCGGTCATGGAAAAAACGGAAAAAGGGGGGATGATCCCGTTTGAAGCGCAATGGAGCGACCTGGGATCCTGGGCGGCCATGTGGGAAACCGGGCAAAAGGATGCAGACGGCAACGTCATTGCCGGTCAAGTCATGGCGCGGGAGGTCAAAAACAGCCTTGTATTTTCCGGTCCTCGCCTGATCGCAGTGCTGGGCTTAAGCGACTGCGTGGTCGTGGATACCGCAGATGCCCTGCTGGTTGCCGATCGGCAGCGCGCCCAGGATGTCAAGGCCGTGGCTTCTGCCTTGAAAACGGAAAACCGCCGGGAAGCCATTTGCCATGCCACGCGTTTTGCCAAATGGGGCACGTGCACGGAAATCAGCCAGGACGCCCGGTCCAGGATCCGGCGGATTTGCCTGGATGCGTCAAGGGGGCTGGAGTTCACATCCCCCTGGCACGGAACGCTTCACTGGACCGTGGTCTCGGGCCGGGGCCGCATGGAAGCCAACGGTGTATCCCGCCTGATGGAAAACCGGCAATCCGTTGAAATTCCGCCAAAAAGCCGGGTGCGGGCTGAAAACGCGGAAGCCGATCCGCTGGTTTTAATCGAGGTGTGCGTGCCGGGCGATCTTCCCGAGCATCTCTGCCCGGATCCGGACAAATAGAAACAGACAAGGGGACTGACGACATGGATGAGCGCGGCTGGGAAGATGATGTGATTTTTGATCAAAAAGATTTCCTGGAGCGGGTGGAATCCGACAAGGAGCTGGCCCGGCAGGTGGGGGAAATGTTTCTGGCCGATGCCCGTGAAAAGATCGCCGTTATTCGGGACCTAATTGACAAAAGCCATGCCGGCGAACTCGTTAATGCCGCTCATTCGCTCAAAGGCGCTTCTGCCAACATGTCCGCCCTGCGTCTGCGACGGATTGCATCTGATCTGGAAAATGCGGCAAAAAACGCGGATATTGGCGGCGCACGCGGGATGATTGGTCTGCTGGAAAATGCTGTTGCGGAGTTCGAGTCTGAGCTGAAGCGTCATGACCTGTTATGAGCAGCTTGGGCTTTTTGCAGTCCGGGACCGGCCAGGCGCGGCTGGCTTGGGGACCATCGCCGCCGGTACATCGTGTAAAAGACGCGGTCGAAAATAAATGACAGCAGAAAATCCGCGGGAACCGGGCCGGAAAGTTCCCTGATGGAATTGCTCAAATATTTTTCCCGGAATTTGTAGCGGGCAATTCTGGAAAGCGCATGCAGCGTGGCCTCGGATGTTCTGCCGTTGGCCCGCCATTTTTCGAGGTTGTGGGTCACCACCGCGTAAGAAGCCCCCATCAGTGCCTTGCGGTAGCGGTGGAGGACTTCGTCTTTTTTAAGCCAGGATTTGATCGCCTTGTGGGCCCTTTGCTGTTCCCGGGCCGCGGCTTTTTCAAAAAGGTCCTTGATATGGGCCGGCAAAAAGACTTCCAGGGTTTCCAGCCTCTGCTGTTGCTGATTGGTTTTTTCCTTGAATTCCTCTATGGCCGAAGCCCAGAATTTACCGGAAATATTTTGGTAGATTTTTTTGAAATCCCCCTTGTTTCTGGCTGCGTGGCGCTTGGCCTGGATGATTTCGGGCATCAGTCGGGCGGTTTTGGTAAACAGCACCCGGCCGGTGATGACATGGAAGATGATGCCGATGCCCGCATACCAGTCCTGCATGTAAAACACCCGGTCGATCTGTTCGGGGTAAAGTTTGCGCAGGATGTCGTTGGGAAACAGGTGCGCCGGGGTGGCATAGGCCGGTGTTCCTGCCAGCAGCGGCTGCTGGAGTTCGATTTCGGGATCGAAGCAGACCGCGGTTTCCAGGTCGATCAGGCCGAGCCCGTACAGCGAGGGATCTGCCAGGATGTGGTCTGCGGCGTCAAGATACCGGTCGATATACATGTTATCGGGCTTCAGATCCCGGAGGGCCAGGTTGCGCCCCTTGAGCTGATAGAGCAGCTGCAGGACATTGATGACCATCCCTTTGATGCGGGATCGGTTGGTATCGAAGTTTTGGCGCTGCACGCGCTTGTAGACGGTTCGGTAAATTTTTGCCGTGCTCTGTTTGTTTGCCGCCAGCAGTCGGCTGGTCTGTGCCTGCAGTTCCGCGGGGAATTGTCCGGCAATGTCTTTGGCTTCGATTTCGGGCTGCACCCCGGCCAGGCAGGAAAAGAACCATTCCCTGCGCCGGTATTCCGGTATGAAGGAATTGATTTCGTATTTTTCTGCAAGACGTTCAAGGCCCGCTTCATATTCGGCAAACAGCCCCCGTAAAGACAGGTATACCGGGTAATTTTCCTCACCGTAGAGCCATCCGAACGCATCCGGATCCGGGAGGGCCTCGCTCATGTTTTTGATCATGTCCTCGCGCACCCGGTCCTTGACGATATGCATGGATCCGATCACCTGGTTGAAGAACTGGTGCCGGGAAAGATTCATGAAAAACACGAAGCTGTTGCCGACTTTGAGATACTGCTGCAGGCCCGGCTTGCGAAGAAGCAGATTGATATAGGCGTTTTCGATTTCCTCGGGGGTAAAACGGTCTTCAGAAAATTTCAAAAACGGGACTTTTTTCAGGATTGCTTCCAGTCGCGGGAATACGCATGAAATTTCCGGGGAAAGCCGCTCGACGATTTGCTGCTCCCGCTGGATGGATTTCAGGTAGGCGTCGAAATCCGGGATCGGCTTGGGCGGAATTTTGATCACCAGGGGCTCGTCATAAAGCACCTTGTAGCACATGCTTTTGCTGCCGACCCCCGCGCCGATGGGTTCCACGCTCATTCGCCGTTGCTTCCTGGTGCTGCCCGATTTCAGCGTGAATTCGTAGACGCTGCTCTCGGAAGGCTTGCCGGATACGGGTTCGGCCTTGACGGTCTGCGGTTCCTTTCCCGGCCCCAGTGTCTGAATGGTAAACAGGTTGAGGAAGTAGTCGATCAGCGGTTTTATGTCTGGTTGTGATTTGCCCATGCCCATCCGTTTTTTTGTATGCGGGAGTTTGTTAAAGATAGCCCGTCTCTGTGCAGGGCGTCAAACCTTATTTTTCAGTTGATTTCCGTATAAAACTGCCCTATGGTAAGGCATCTCTAAGTTATTGAATCATAATAACAATCTGTTCCTTTCGCGTTTTCCGGGGGCGGTGGGATTGCCTGCGGACGGAAGTGAATCCGTGTATCGTATATGGAAAAAGCAAATGCCCTATTTAATTTTAAAATATGATGATCAAAAATTAAAAACCTATCGCCTTGATGCCTCCGGCAGGATCTGTATCGGACGGGCTCAGAAAAACGAAATCCCCGTAGACGATACCGCGGTCTCCACCCTTCATGCCGAGATTGAGCCGGAGGGAGAACATTTTTTCCTGACCGATTTTAATAGCCGCAACGGCACGTTTGTCAACAAGGAACTGGTGATTTCAAGGCGCCTGGCCCACGGGGACGTAATTTCCGTGGGCAATCACACCCTGGTGTTTGTTTATGACAAGGACGAGAAAAAGCCGGCACCTCCCGATCAGGAGAACTACCAGGCCACCATGCAGCTTGACACCCATGAACACAGGGCCCGGCTGGCAAAAAGTGTCGCGGAATTCACTGAGCCGGAGGAAAAGAAAGTGCCGGCGGCGGTGGTTACTTTTCTTTCAAAGGAAACCGCTTCAAAGCGTCTGGAAAAGGCCGAAACCTGGATCGGCAAAGATCCGGGAGCCGATCTTCGGGTCCGGGGCTGGCGGGTTGAAAAAACTGCGGCCAGGATTGAAAAACGGCCGGACGGCTATTACCTGTGTCCGGTTTCAAGAAAATCCCGGATCAGGGTCAATTATGAGCCCATCAGTTCGGCCGTGCAGCTCAGGGAATTCGATGTGATCGAAGTGGGGGCATCCATGCTCCAGTTCCATTACTGATTCGGGCCGGGTGCATGGATGCATGTCGTTAACGATGAAAAAGCGAGCTCTCATCAGCCAAGAAAATAAAGATATTATTGTGCCTGGAGGCCCGGATGAAAAGCCACCGAAAGGTGCCGTTGACAGAAAAACGCAGGAACCGGCCGGGTCGGATGAAAAGCGTTTTTCACAACCGGGTGTGAGGTTTGCCAGGCGATACGAGTGGGGCTTCGGGCTGCTGGTTTTCCTGATCGCCGGCCTTCTGGGGGCAGCCGCCACGGAGGCCTGGACCCGGGGCGCGGGTTTATGGGCAATACTGCCCGGGGCTTGCGGGCTGATCCTCCTGGCTGCCACGGTCTGGCTGGTATACAGCCTTTTTATCAATCCCGCAAAGTATCTGATCAAACTTCTGGCGCTGCATCCCCGGTCCGCCGAAGCAGATGCCCGGGCAATACAGCAGGTGCCCAGGCACTGGCGGCCCTGGCTGAATCTGATTTCCCGGATTCATGCGCGGCTCGACGAACTCGAACAAAGAGAGGCCGAAAGCCGGCTGGATCAGAAGATTGAAAAAAACCTGCTGCGCCGGTTTTCCTGGGTTTTCGAGCGCAACGAGGCCCTGACCCGGGAGTTGCAAAGCAAGAACGAGGCGCTTGAAAAGGAAATCGAAGAGCACAAGCGCACGGGGCGGGAACTCAAGCGCCACCGGGACAATCTCGATGAAATGGTCAGGGAGCGCACCGCGGAGTTGGTGCGCGCAAACAGGCAGCTCCAGGAGGCCATGGAAGAGGCCCGGATCCATGCCAAAAACGCAGAAGAGGCCAACCAGGCCAAAAGCCAGTTTCTGGCCAATGTCAGCCATGAAGTGCGCACACCTTTAAATGCCGTTCTCGGTTTCACGGACATGCTGATTGACACTTCGCTTAGCGAAAGCCAGCTTGATTTTGCCAAAACCATTCGAAACAGCAGCGAGGCCCTGCTGAGCCTGATCAACGATATCCTGGATTTTTCAAAAATCGAATCCGGGCAACTCGACCTGGAATGTATTGACTTTTCCCCGGAGTTGCTTGCCTATGACGTGTGCGAGCTGATCCGGCCCCAGATCGGGGAAAAACCCATTGAACTGATCTGCCGGGTGGATCAGCGACTGCCTTCCTATTTGAAAGGCGATCCCATCCGGTTTCAGCAGGTGCTGCTCAACCTGATGGGCAACGCGCCGAAGTTTACCGAGTCCGGGGAAATCACGCTCGGGCTGCACGTGGGCGAGCAAAGTGAAAATCGCTTGCAGATCCATGCCACGGTCAAGGACTCGGGAATCGGCATTTCAGAAGAAAAGCAGGCCCGGATTTTCGAACCCTTTCACCAGGCAGACGGGTCTACCACCCGCAAATACGGCGGCACCGGCCTGGGCCTGTCCATCTCCCGTCAACTGGCCCAATTGATGGGGGGCGATATCCGGGTGGAAAGCGAAGTGGACGTGGGCAGCACCTTTCACTTTAGCGCCTGGTTTGAACGCTCTGACAAGGGGGTGTCCTGGCAGGAAGTCACTGCCCCGATTGCCGGCCGGCAGATCCTGATCGTGGACGATAACCAGGCCAACCTCGATTTGCTCAAAAATGCGCTGTATTCCGCCGGTCTCCGGGTCTCGGATCTGCGAAACGGCATGGAAGTGGTGCCCACCCTCCAGCGGGCGATCGTGGCGGGAAATCCCTTTGATGCATGTATTATTGACATTCACATGCCGGGCATGAGCGGATACGAGGTGGCCAGGCAGGTGCGGGCTTCGGAAAATGCCAGTATTTCGAATCTGCCGTTGATCGCCGCCTCCTATCTTGTGGAACGCGACCCCGAGCTGTTTGCCCAGGCCGGATTCGACCAGTCGCTGGTAAAGCCGATCCGTCGGGAGCGGCTGTTTCAGGTGCTGGTCGACATGCTGGCCGGGGAAAAGAAAACCGGCGAACCGATTCAAAAAGAGCCCCGGCAGGGCGTGCATGAAGACTTTTCAGACTACGGCGTGCTGGTGGCCGAGGACAACGCGGTCAACCAGAAACTGATTCAGATGATGCTGCGCAAGCTTGGATGCCGTGTTGCCCTGGCCGGCACAGGTACGGAAGTGGTGGAAATGTTTTCCCGGGACCCGGCGGCATACGACTTGATCTTCATGGATATCCAGATGCCGGAAATGGACGGTTTCGAAGCGCTTTCAGCGCTCCGGGAAAAAGGATTTACCGATATCCCGGTGGTTGCCATGACCGCCCATGCCATGGCCGAACACAAGGCGGAATGCCTGTCTGCCGGCATGAATGACTATATCTCCAAGCCCATCCGGAAGCCGGAGCTCATCCGGGTACTCCAGAGGTTTCTGTCCTGATGCGTCCTGTCAGAGACATTCCCTTAAAGCCGCTGTTCAACGGGCAGCACCAGGGCCTCCAGGTGTTGGTGGGAATCCTTTTCGTCCCGGAATACCTTTAGATCCCGCAGCAGGTCCGCGACCTCCTCATCCGGGACCTGGGCCTGGATCACGGTGGTACTGCCCGGATACACCTGAGTGCCGTAGTGTTTTCCGTCCCGGTCCCGGCCTTCCTGCATGGGGTAGCGGACCAGGTTTTCGATTTCATGGCGGTCCAGGATCTGCTCGAGATTGTCCGTGTATTCAAAATGAAACGTGATGTGCACAAATTTCATCTGAAACTTTCCCCCTTTTTCCTACATTTGGAATATTCCATACATGGCCGCCAGTGCGATCATGATGCCCGCTGCCACAAGCGTGAGCAGCTTGTGGCGCATAATGTTTCGCTGAAGGGCGTCAAACAGGGTGTAGACCACCGGTATGACCAGCAGGGTCAGGGCGGTGGCCGCAAACATGCCCATTGATATCGCCACGCCCATGGGGGCCCGGGCCTCGCCGCCCGCGCCGTAGCCCAGGGCGATGGGCAGCATGCCCAGGATGGTTGAAATGGCGGTCATCAGAACCGGGCGGAACCGAACCCGGGCGGCCTGGCGGGCGGCCTCCAGGACCGTGTTGCCCCGGGCCACCAGCACGTTGGCATAGTCCACCAGCAGAATAGCGTTTTTGGTCACCAGCCCCAGCAGCATGATAATTCCGATAAAGGAAAATATGTTAACGGTCATGCCCAGGGCGTACAGGGCGCCGAAAGCCCCCACCCCGGCCAGCGGCAGCGACATGAGAATGGTGAGCGGGTGGAGAAAGGACTCGAACTGTCCGGCCATGACCAGGAAAATAAATACAATGGCAAACACCAGCGCCATGGTCAGGTAGAAAAACGATTCCTTGAAATCCTGCGCCTGGCCGGTGACATCCGTATGAAACCCTTGCGGCGTGTGGGTGTCCAGGTAGTTGCGGAGTTTTGCCATGGCCGTGCCCAGCGGCACATCCGGGGGCATCTGGGAACTGATGGTGGCCGCCCGCCCGCGGTTGAAATGATGGATTTCGCTGGGGCCGACGCCTTCCTTGATATTGACCAGGTTGGCCAGAGAAACCATCTCGCCGCTTTTGTTCCGGGTGTATAAGCTGTAGATCTTCTCCGGGACATTGGTCTTGGAGGCGATTTCCGGGATGACTTCGTAGCGCTCGCCTTCCCGGTCAATCTCGGTGATATCGGGTTCGCCGAAAACAAAACGCAGGGTGTTGGAGATTTCTGCCACGGTAACCCCCATTTCCTCGGCTTTTTCCCGGTTGACAAAAACCCGGATTTCGGGCTTGTCCAGTTTCATGTTGGAGTGAACACCCACGAATTCCGGCTGACTGCGCATCCATTGCATGACTTGGTCCTGAACCTCGGCAATCCGCTGAATATCCGGGTTGCCCAGCACTACCTGCAGCGGGGATTGTGCGCCGCCGGGACCGCCGCCGGAAAGCACGTATCCTTTCACGCCCGCGAGCTGTCCGATTTTTTCGCGGATTTCCTGCATGATGGCCTGCTGGTCCCGCATTCTTTTGGAGTGGTGTGTCAGGCGGACAAAAAAGATACCCTCGTTGGCCTTTCCCGGTCCCTGCCGCGACATGCCGATGGCCATGAAATAGGAGCGGACCTCTTTGATGCCGGCCAGGATATCTTCAATCCGGGAGCCGTAGTTTTCGGTAAAGTTGATCGTGGCGCCTTCTACGGTTTCAAAGGAAATCATGAACTGGCTTTGGTCCACGCTGGGGGCAAATTCGGTTTCCAGGCGGTTTAAAAACATGAACCCGGCAACCGCGATCACTACGGCAATGATCACCGTGATCCACCGCCACTTCAGGGCGGCGTCCAGAATGGGGCGGTAGATCGCCTCCAGCCATCTGAAGAACACTTCCGTCATCCGGAACAGCATGGGGCGTTTCTCGGTGGTTGCCGGGGCCCGCAGAAAACGGGAGCACAGCATGGGGGTGAGGGTGAGGGCGGTAAACGTGGAGGCAACGACGGTAACCGCAACCGTCATCCCGAATTCGAAGAAGAAGCGTCCGATCATACCGGGCATGAAAGCCACCGGGATGAACACCGCCAGCAGGGAAAGGGTATTGGCGATGGCCGCAAATGCGATTTCTGTTGTGCCGGTTCGCGCCGCGGGCTTGGCCTCTGCACCGTATTCCATGTGCCGGTAGCAGCTTTCGAGCACCACAATGGCGTCATCGACCACCAGCCCCACCACCAGAATAAAAGCAAGCAGAGAGAGGACGTTTAATGAAAAATTCAGGTAAAATATGATCGCCATGCCGGCCAGAAGCGAGGTGGGTATGGCCAGGGCGGAAATGACGGTGCCCTGGACGCTGCCGAGGAAAAACAGGATCACCAGGGCCACCAGCGCGGTTGCCATGAAAATCGTGGTGATCAGGTCATTGATGTTTTCTTTTATATAGCTCGAATCATCAGAGGCTATGTGATATTCAAGGCCGGGCGGGAAGGTTTCGGCCACGGATGCCATTTTTTTTCGGATCCTCTCCACGACTTGCACAAGATTGGCATCCGACTGTTTGACAACCCCGAGTCCGACGCTTATTTCCTGGTTGTAGCGCGCGGCGTTCCGGTCGTTTTCCACGCCGGCCACGGCCTGGCCAACATCTGCAAGCCGCACGGGCGCGCCGTTCTGATGGGCAATGATGATGTCGTTGAAAGGTTTGGCCGAGGCGAACTGGCCCTCGGTTTTAATAAGAAATTCCCGAAAGTTGCTTTCAATGCGGCCGGTCGGGATATCCACGTTTTCAGCCTGCACTTTGCGGATGGCATCCTGTACTGTCAGATGATGGGCGGCCAGACGTTCCGGGTCGAGTTGGATGCGCACGGCATATTTTCGCTCCCCCCCGATCAGGATCTGGCCGACACCCGGAAGGCGTTCGAGCTGGTCCTGGATCACCGTGTCGGCATATTCGGTGATGCGCACCGGGTCCCAGCGCTTGTCGCCGGTCAGGGAGATCCACATCACGGACTGGGCGTCCGGGTCGACCTTCCGGAGGATGGGTTCATCAATACCGTCGGCCATGTCGGGGCGGGCCCGGCTGACCCGGTCGCGCACATCCTGGGCCGCCAGGTCAATGTCGCGGTACAGTTCGAATTCCACCGTGACAATGCCCACCTGCTCCCGGGCGGTGGATGTGATCTTCTTGATCCCCTCAATGGTGTTGATCTGCTCTTCCAGGGGTTCGATCACTTCGGTTTCAATCACCTCGGGATCGGCCCCGGGCAGCACCACGCTGACATTGACAATGGGAAAATCCACGTCCGGATATTCCCGCACCGGCATCTGGGTGTAGCCAAACAGACCGAAAATGAAGATGACCAGAAAGAGAACTGTGGTCAAAACGGGTCGTCGAATGCATAGATTCCAGATCATGATATATTCTGCACCTTGTCTCGATTCATTGCTTGCTCAGCCGTAAAAGTGCGGGCGCTGTCCGGGGATTTCAGGATGATCCGTCTTTCGGGCACACCCGTGCTCCTTCATGCACGGAGATGTGGCCGGTTTGAATGATTTTCTGGCCGCTTTTGAGCCCCTCGGTGATTTCTACAATTCCGGGCCTGCGAAGACCGATCTGGACCTGGCGCCCCTTTGCGCGCGAATCCGGGACCGTAAAGACCATGTAGCCCGAGCGCGTAGGCACGAGCGCCTCCTCGGGTATCACGGCCGCGTTTCTGCGAACGTCCACGATGAGTTCGACCGCAGCGAAACCGCCGGGGCGGAGCCGGTTTCCGGGGTTTTCCAGTTCGGCCTTGACCAGCAGGCTCCGGGTGCTCGGGGCAAGTTGCGGGCTTGCGAAATACACGGTGCCGGTAAAGGGTTCTTGCGGATACGTGGGGGTGGTCAGCCGGACGGGCTGGCCTTTGCGCACTTGGCCCAGATAGCGTTCGGGCACGGTAAAAGCTATTTTCATACGGCCGGTCTGGACGATTTCACTTAAGACGGTATCCGTGCCGACAAGCTGCCCGGCGTCCACCATACGTTCGGCCATGATCCCCTCAAATGGTGCGCGGATCCGGGTATCATCCAGAGTCTCGCGGATGCTTGCGATTTCTGCCTTGAGCCGTTTGACCCGGGCGCACAATGCCTGATACCGGGCGCGGGCTTCATCGCGGGATTCCTCAGTACCCAGTTCCTGCTTGTAGAGACGCTGGCGGCGATTGTAGACCAGCCGGGCGTTTTCCAGGTTGGCCCTGGCTTCTTCCAGGGCGGCCTGCTTTGCATCGAGCTGGTCCTGGATTTTGTCGTCCTCAATCGTAAAGAGCAGGTCTCCTTTTTTGACCGCCGCGCCTTCCTCAAAGTTTACCGATTCGATCAGTCCCCCGATTTCCGGGTGAATGACCACTCGCTGCGCAGCTTCCAGGGTGCCGATGCCGCGCACGATTTCCTCCAGATCTCGGCTTTGCACGCGGGCGATCTGCACGGGGATACAGTTCTCGGCGGCCTTCCCGTTATTCTGCGCTTCCTGGGCGGAGGGGCCGCACCCGCATACGAGTGCGAGTATGGATGCCGCCAGCAGTATAAGGCGCCCCCGCGGCGCGCGGATGCCGGGCAAGTCAGTCGTTTTCATGCAGAATCTCCTTTTTCAGCAAATCGCTCTGGAATGTACCGGTTGCCAGCCTGAGCCGGATCAGGTCGAGCTGATAAGTATAGTAGGCCTGCGCCAGTCGGTTTTCCGCTTCGTTTAACGCGGTAAAGGCATCCACCTGATCCACCGCGGTGACCAGTCCCTGTTCGAACTGCGCGGTGACCTGTTTGTAGTTGCGCTGTGCCGACTGCACCTGCTGTTCGAGTTGGTCAATCACCTTCTGCTGGGTTTGGATGTTTAAGTACACACTGCGCACTTGGTTGCGGATCTGTTTGCGCAGACGGGCCAGGGCGTATTGAGACTGGTTTCTCTCCGCCTTTGCCTTGTCGATTTCAGCGCTGGTTTTCCATCCGGTAAACAGCGGGTAGGAAAGGACCACGCTGGCCTGCCAGTCTTCGTCCTCCCCGTAAAACAGGGCCTCTTCGTCTGTTCGAGTGTATTCCCCGTTCATGCTGATATTGGGGAAATAATCGGCCTGCTCAAAATCGACCCGCTCTTTTGCCCCCATCAGTTGTTTTCGGGCCTGATCATAGTCGCGGCGGTTTTCAAGGGCCCGTGCATACAGTTCTGGCATGGGCACCCGGGAAAAGGACTTTTCCTCGGGTTCTTCAAGCGTTCCGGGAACGGACCGGATACCCATTTCCAGGGCAAGTCGCTCCATGGCGATATCATACTGGTTTTTGGCGCGTTCGAGCTGCTCCCGGCTCCGGGCTGCCTGTACCTCGGCCCGCAGCACGTCGGTTTGGGTCAGAACCCCGACCTCGAATTGCGCCTTGGCGCGGGCCAGCTGCTTTTTCGCCCTTTTTACAGCGTTTTCCGCGATTTCGATCGATCGCCGTCCCAGCAGGACCTCGTAGTAGCGGGTGCCCACCTGGTAGAGAATTTCCTGGACACGCCGCAGATGGCGGAAACGGGATCCCTTGTAGTAATATTCGGCGATCTGCCGGCCGGACCAGACCTTGCCCCACTGGTACACGTGCTGTTCGAGCCGAAACGTCAGGGTCCCGTAATCCTCGGGCGTATCAAAGAAGGAAAACCCTGATGCGCCCGCGGAATCACTGGTTTTCTGCCGGGTGTAGGCGCCGCGAACAGATAACTGGGGGTACAGATTGGATGTGGCCGAGGTGATATCGGTTTGCGCCTGCCGCAGTGTTTCCCGGGAGATCCGGACCTGCTCGTTTTTCT
>Ga0182239_1000333_pt1 | contig 17509 bp, 17 predicted proteins | sample hydfrate6_PW_210_FD_132456 | JGI IMG/M metagenome (GOLD analysis project Ga0182239, IMG submission 132456) | Subsurface microbial communities from deep shales in Texas, USA - hydraulic fracturing test 6_PW_210 | ecosystem: Environmental > Aquatic > Deep subsurface > Shale gas/oil reservoir >... | reverse complement strand
GCAGTATCTTATCTCTACCCTATCACAAAAATCAGGGCTCTTAAGCTGAAAAATGCAGATCTAATAGCTGCTTCAGTTTCTCAAGGAAAAGATGTTATTTACCTGACATTTAAGCCCTTAAAAGGGAAAACAGTAGAGATAACGCTTGATTATGAGCTTACCTGGAAAAATACATTGCCATCAGGACTAGGCTTTTTTGGAACGCTGATTAACCATAGCTCAACAGACAAAGAAGAGGTGATATTGGCCCCGATGTATTTTCCCTCTGTGGTGCTAAAAGGCACAAAGACCAAGGATACGCTTATTTTAAAGCTACCAACGGGCTGGTGGGGTTTCGTTGTTGATTCTTTGTCATATGCTCCATGGAAGATTGTGAATTCAAAAGTCTCTAGTAATCAGAGAATTCTGTACTTTGAGCAGGAAGGTCACTCTTCTCCACTCATTCTCGTTGGGAGGTTCGATAAGTTTGTAAAAAGCCTCAATCTCCAAGAAAAAAGCGTGAATATCACAGTCTACATGTCACCAAACGAAAAAGAAAAAGGTGGGACAGTCCTTCTAAGGGTCGAAGACATAGTGAAAACATTTTCCCAATGGTACGGGGCTTATCCTTATGAATCCTTTAACATAGTGATTTCAAGGCTTTTCAAGCCGCATAGCGGAATTAACATGGGGGGAAGCTTTGTTGTGGTCTCCGCTAGAGGTTATGATGTGTGGTTGTTGTCCCATGAAATATCCCATTCATGGTTTGGAACGTATGCAGAGTTGGGTAGAATCTCCGAGTCTCTCGCTACATTTTCTGCCATGTCATACGTGCTAACTCATTCTGAGGATGTACCCGCTGAGTTTTTAGACTTCTCTGAGAATATCAGCATGATGTACAATATCTCATTGGCTAGCGCATATGGATCATCGTTGAGCTGGGAGAAAATGTATCCTGTGGTCTACCGTAAGGGAGGTTTTGTGTTTCGATCTTTGCAGTTCGTTCTTGGCAATAAGACATTTTTCAAAGGATTAAGGCAAGTTGTAAATGAGTGCCATTACATAAGTTGCGGGCTAAGTAGAATCCAAGAGATCTTTGAGAATGTAAGCAACCAGGATTTGGACTGGTTTTTTGAGGAATGGTTCTATTCAACGGAAGTGCCTGATTATAGAGTCAAAAATCTCACCATTATTCGAGAGAACGGGAAGTACCTCTTGAACTTTGAGATCGTTGATGAAAGCAACTTTACAATGCCTCTTGAGATAAAAGTGGAAACAGATAAAGGAAGTGTTGTGAAGAGAATCTGGATAAAGGGGAAAGCGAGGCATAGTATTGAGTGTGAAGGGAAGCCAGTGGCTGTAATCCTTGATCCATATGAGTGGATAATAAACAAAAACAGGGAATACCAGATAAATGGTATTAAAATTGTGGTCGAATAAATTTGGCATTTTTGTGTCAATTTTTATCTCATCGCTTAATCGAAACTGTTTTAAAGGTGTCATTCTCTTAACTATGGGTAAGGAGCCATGCCAAGCTACATTGTTGTTGGTGGTCAATGGGGAGATGAAGGGAAAGGGTCGATAATCGCTTATCTCGCTATGCACGATAAACCAGAGGTCATAGCAAGGGGCGGAGTAGGAACAAACGCAGGGCACAGCGTTTTTATAAACGGAAAGAAGTATGCAGTAAGACAGCTTCCCACGGGTTTTATGAACAAAGACGCAAGGCTTTTGGTTGGGGCTGGAGTTTTGGTGGATCCAGAGGTTTTCTTCCATGAACTTGAGCACCTGAAAGATTTCAATGTTAAAAATAGAGTGGGCATCGATTATCGCTGTACTGTAATAGAGCCAAAGCATAAGGAACTTGACAGGACAAACGGCTATCTCCATGGAAAGATAGGAACTACCGGCTCTGGCTGTGGTCCAGCGAATGCGGATAGGGCATTAAGGAAGGCTAGGCAGGTAAAGGACATCAAGGAAGTTGAGCCCTACCTAACAGACGTTGCGGCTGAAGTTAACGATGCCCTCGACGATGGAAAGCTCGTTTTGGTGGAGGGAACGCAGGGGTTTGGCTTAAGCCTCTATTTCGGCACTTATCCCTACGTTACGTCAAAAGACACCTCCGCATCGGCTATAGCAAGCGACGTTGGAATAGGCCCGACAAGGGTTGATGATGTTATAGTGGTCTTCAAGAGCTTTCCAACGAGAGTCGGGGCAGGGCCGTTCCCAACGGAGATGAGCGAAGAAGAGGCCGATAGACTGGGATTGGTCGAGTACGGCACAGTTACCGGAAGGAGAAGAAGAGTAGGATGGTTTGACTTTGAATTCGCAAGGCACTCTGCAAGGATCAACGGTGCGACAATTTTGGCAGTGACTATGCTCGACAAGTACGATAAGGAAGCCTTTGGAGTGACTGATTTTGACAAGCTTCCAAAGAGAGCAAAAGACTTCATTGCGGAAATAGAGGAAAAAGTTGGGGTGCCAGTGGGTCTTATAAAGACCGGGCCAGAGTTGGAGCACATCATTGACTTAAGGGAGAACATTTAGCGTAGAAACTCTAGAATTTTGCTTTTGATCTCTTCTTTTTCAAGCTTTGCAATCTCTTCAAGAGAATACTCCTTTTCAAGCCAGCGGATAAATTTATAACCCAGATAGTAGCCCAAGAACTGCTTCCCAAAGAGTACATACCACGAGCCGAAGAATGGATTTAGAGGCTCTTTCTCTTTAATCCTCCTTAGAAACTCCCGCTTGAGGGGAGCTTCGTTCTCTTCACACCATTCGAACCATCCATCCTCCTCAAAGTGCCAAGGCCTTCCCATTATTAAATCCTCAACTCGCTGGGCAAACCCCTCTGTATAAAGCCAGAACATTTGCTCGTCTTCAAGTTTCTCTATATTCTCTCCCCTTAAAAGCCAGTGAACTAAGTGACCGAACTCGTGGGCGATTAATCCTTCAAGCTTATCATACCAATTAAGCTCGGCTATTGCCTCTAAGCCGAAGAGAATTGAGGGCTTTTCCATAAATTCTGTTACCCAGCCGGCTCCGTTTTCAAGGCCGACGTAAATGACAATGTTGTAATCCTTGACCTCAGAGTATTTTCTAATTTTTTCTTCAACTTTGGGGAGGGAGTTTAAGAGAGCTCTGTGAGCGAGTTTGAGCTCATCAACATTTCTCTTTAAAAGAAGCCCTAAAAATTCCTGCCAGTTCATTTTGTATCTTTCATAGTCCCATCTAATCTTCTCAAAAAGCTCTGGATACTGTTTGATGTACTCTATCCAACTATCTATACTGCCGTCCCAATGTTTGAGGAAAGATGAAAATGTGTCGATCAGCATTACACTCCCCAGCCTTTTTCTTTAAGTTCGACTTTAAGTTTGTATGTGAGCAACTCTCTTGCTTTGGGTTTTAATAGTTTAAAGGTTAATAAAAACTCCCCATGTCCAAGGGCGATTCTTGATAGGTTTAGGCATTTCAACAAATTGGCTATGCTCAGACTTTCATACGTGCTGAATATTACGATTCTTTCCTCTGGAAGCAGAGAGTACCTAAACTCTTGAACGGAGGAATCAGCTATTTTCACAACAATTTCAGGGCTTTCAGGGGCACTTATAACAACATCTACTTTTCGTCTCCCGGTTGTGAGATTATAGAATCTTCCTGCTATCTCTTTTCCCCGTGCTTCTACCTCGACATTCAGAGTTTCTTCCAATATTTTGGGCGTGAGGATGCTTTTGCCAGCTATTACCCCTTTATTTGTCATAAAGAGAATTGCCGCTCTTTCATAGGGCTTTGTCAGTATTTTAATTGCTGGGAAACTTGCAAAGCCTCTGTCATAATCACCTACAAGTTTGAACTCCTCATCGGGAAATTCAAATACTGAGGATTTTCTCTTTTCTAGAACCTTAAATCTTTTTCTTGGGTGCTCTCTATTGAGATACGTGGAAAACTCAATTCTCCCGTACTCGAACTCAAGCTCGTGGGGAAAGACTATGCGATTTTTCTTGAACATAGTATTCGCTGCCAGTAAACTAGCTTTTTTAGCTTCCTCTTTCAGTTTCTTTAAAGAGAAAACCAGCAAGCTGATCAAGATGAGGGCAAATAGCAGATATGCTATCATTCCAAAGAAGCTCTTCTTTAAGGTCCCACCTCTTATGAGTGAGAAAAGCACTGAGGCTATAATGAGTATAAAAAGCGTTAGGAACCCCAGAAATACTCTTACGAAAATTTTTGTTTCGTAGCTCTCTAAGACAAGTTTTTTCATTTACATCATCTTTTAACTTTTCATTGGCCACTCTCTACGGCCAAAGCAGAGTCTACCTCGTTTTTAAGCCCGATTTTTTCTTTAGTGGAAGAATGAGCAATAAGCCACTTCACTATTGTCCTGTGGAATTCCTCGCTCCATTCGGGGTCTTCAAAAATCTCGTGGTAAGCTCCTTTGAATTCTTTCAGTGTTTTGTCCTCCACTTTAAGCTCCGCGAAGAGCTTTCTTGCTCCATCTGGAGGGGTTATTACATCCCCCGTGCCAACAAGCAAAAGTACAGGCACCATTATTTTGTGGGCCTCTTTGTGTGCACGCTCCATGTTGTCAAAGATACTCATACCAAGCTTTGCCGAAATCCTGTCGTGGACTAGGGGATCTTCGACATAGCGTTTAACTGCTTCGGGATTTCTAGAGAGGAGCTTCGGGTCAAGACCATTGGAAAGCGTCAGACTGGGAGTTATTTTTCCGAGAACTTTGGCGAGGGCGACCATGAAGCTTGGTGTTTTCGGGCTTTTTGCGAGGGCAGGGGAGGAAGCTATAACTCCTCTTATCCTATCAGGTCTTGTCTCGGCGTATCTTATCACGGTTAATCCGCCAAGGCTGTGACCGAAGAGGAAGGGCTTTTCGCCTAGTTCTTCAATTATGGAATCAATTATCTCCATTGCCTCCTCTATGCTCGCATGACCTCGTTTTCCTCCACTTCTTCCATGGCCAGGCCAGTCAAAGGTATAGACGGCGAAGCCCTCTTCAGTTAACATTTTTATTAGCTTGCCATATCTTCCACTGTGCTCTCCAAGGCCGTGAGCTAGGACTACCCACCCTTTTTCGGGGGTTCCGAACTTTGCATTGTATATCAAACTGAACACCCAAAAAGATAGATAACAAAAGAAACTTAAATCCCTTTCGATCAAACCATGTTGTAGGGAAAGAAAGTTAAAAAGAGGTGGACTGATCAGACTGCTTCCATAATTCCTTCTGTTTTTTCTTGGACGTTCTCTTCTACTACGAGATTTCCTTTCAGTAATGCTTCATAGCGAAGGTAGTAATAGAGTGTCACCCCAGCACCAAGCGTTCCGGAAACAAGGAACATCACCCATGCTGGAATGTAGTCGAGGGCAGTACCAACCACGGCCATTCCCGCAGGGATTATGGCTCCAACTATGAGGTCAAATACCGAGAATATTCTTCCCCTGAGCTCGCTTGGTATCGCTTTCTGAACTTTCGTGACTATGGGCACGTTGATGAGCGCGTTGAACACCCCGTCCACGACGTTGAGCGTCATGAAGATCGCGAAGAGCTCTCCGGTGCTCAGGGCAACTAAGGGAGATATTAGGAACGCCAGCACGAGCACGAGGCCGAGCTGGACGAAAAGGCCCTTGAAAAGGAAGTTTTCCGCCTTATTACCCAGCTTTGCCATTATGAGGACGTTTCCAGCGAGCATGCCCACCATGAACGCCGTCTGGAGGAAGCCGAACCACTGGCTCGAAAAGGCCAGCTCCACCCTGTAGACGTAGGGGAGAGCAACGGCAAAGACAGGATTGAGGAGGAAGTTGATGAAGAGGGCGTAGCTGAGGAGCACCTTGAGGTAGGTACTAGAGCGGAGGAAGCTTATTCCCTCTTTAAGGTCTTCCACAACCTCGCCGAGGGACTCTATCTTTCTTGAGGTCCATTCGTAGCGGATGAACGCCTCGAAAAGACCGGAGCCGAAAAAGCTGATCGCGTTGATTAGAATGGCAAGTTTTATCCCGCCGAAGGCGTAGATTATTCCGCCGAGGGCAGGCCCGATTATTCTCGCCACAACTCCAAAGCTCTGGAGAAGGGAGTTTGCGGAGGCAAGCTCCTCCTTGGTTACAAGGTCGGGGTACATAGCTCCCGTTGCGGCGCCGAAGAATGTTCCCATGATGCTCATGAGAATCTGTACAACTAAAAGTTCCCTGATTCCCAGGAGCCCGAAGCCTATGACCGCGAAGAGGAGGAGGCCCCTGACTATGTCGAGCCACACCATGAGGTTCTTCCTGTTGTATCTGTCGCCAACGACACCCGCTATCGGCGAGAGGAGCGCCCTTGGGAGTATCTCCGCTATTATGAAAAGGCTCATTATAGAGCCGCTCTTCGTCTGATCCAGCACGTAAAGGGGCAACGCTACATCCTGCACCGCCCAGCCGAGCTGCGAAATAAAGCGTCCCACCGCGAAGAGCCAGAAGTTTTTGTTGAATTTCACGTTTTCACCCCAATGAGCTTTCACCCACCTCTATAATCATCCTACCAAACTTTATGTAATAAAAGGCCGTTACTGCGGCGCTTATTCCGAGTACCGCCGCCAGTAAGAGATAAACTGGAACGACGTTTAGGAGGGGGCCCAAAACCACAATTCCGACGGGGGTGGTTGCCATCACGGCGGTCTCGAGGGCGGTGAAGAACCTTGAGCGCACCTCGTTGGGAACGGCTTTCTGAAGCTTGGTCATTAGGGGGACGTTGAGCAGTGTGTTGAACAGCCCGAAAAGCAGGAACACCGCGAGGAGCATCGGGTATGCAACCTCCCCAAGAGCAGGGTGGGAAGTGGGGACCAGTAGGGACAGGACGGCCAACTGGAGAGCCAAAGCCTTGAAAAGCAGGCCCTCAGAGGCTTCCTTGAGCTTTCCAGCTATAAGCAGATTTCCCGCCAGAGAACCGAGAGTGGCGGCCGTCTCAATGCTACCGAACTGGACAGAGGACAGGCCGAGGGTCACTCTTGCCAAGTATGGAAGGACAACGGTAAATATCGGGTTTGTGAGTGTGTTCAGGATTACTGCGAGGCTGACAAGGATCAAGAGGGGTCTGGAGCCTCTGATAAAACGGAACCCCTCAAGCATGTCCTCCCAGAACTCGCCAAGGGAAGAAATCTTCCTTGTTTTCATCTCGTAGTCTATGAGGATTTCGAAGAGGCCCGAGCCGAAGAAGCTGACCGCGTTTATGAGGATAGCCAGCTTTATTCCTCCGATCGCGTATACCAAACCTCCCAGCACCGGTCCAACTATCCATAAAGCCTGACCGCCCATCCGGAGTAGCGAGTTGGCCTGGGCGAGTTTCTCTTTCTCCACCAAGTCGGGGAACATGCCGTTTATCCCAGCTGAAAAGAACGTCCCCATGATGCTCATAAGTATCTGAACCACGAGAAGCTCCCTTATCCCAAGCAGGCCCAATGCAATGACGCCGAACAGAAGAACTCCGCGCGCTATATCGAGGCCGTACATCAGCCTCTTCCTGTTGTAGCGGTCGCCTATAACGCCGGCAATTGGGTTTAGCACCAGCCTCGGGATGAGCTCGGCCATTACGAAGGCGCTCATCATAGCACCGCTTCCCGTCTGGTCGAGAACGTAGAGCGGAACTGCTACGTCCTGAATCACCCAGCCGGTCTGGGATATCCACCTGCCCACCGTGTAGAGCCAGAAGTTCTTTCCGAGTGACTTCAGGTCGTCGAGCATCTCCCCTAACCCCCGCTGGACTTATGTACTGCTCACTCCCCTTCTACCTTCCGCGCAAGAGTGAGCAAAAAAGAAAGCTAAACCCTCCTCACAACAATGTTGCCGTTCACAGTGCTGACCTTAACTTCAAACTCGCCCGTACCGATGACCGGGTTCTCGGGGTCAATTCCCTCGAAGGTTATAGCCCCATTCACGCGGCTGGCCTTTATCGTTGCGTCGCAGAAGTCGGAGAGGGCAAGGGCAATGCTCCCATTCACGGTACTTATCTTCGCATCCCCCTCGAGTTCCTCTATCTCGACTTCCATCGGGCCGTTGACGCTGCTAGCCTTCAGGGATTTTGCGAGCGTTAAGTGGGCCCTTACCCTCCCGTTCACATTGCTTATCTCCCCCGCCTCACAGTTTTCAAGCTCTATCCCGCCGTTTACCGTGGAGACCTTCTCAAAGGAGACGTTCCTTGCCCTTATCTCCCCGTTCACGGTGGAGGCTTTCACGGTGGCTTTCCTCGGCATCCTCACGGTAATCTCTGCCCACCCGCTCTTTCCGAGAATGTTGAGGAACCTCTTCTTCGGCTCTTCCCTGATGACGAGCCTCTCCCCTTCTGCTCGACTTCCACCTCAGCCTCGCCGTGTAAGGTGTAGTTTACCTCGGCGTGGTCGTTATCCCAGCCCTCTATATCAAGCCGGCCGTTCACGGTCGATATCTCAACCTCCTTCACGTTTTCAAAGATCATTGGAATCACCTCCACAGGCCTTTACCCTAACAACTCCTCCCTTTTGGGCCACAAGCCTTAGGGAATGCTTTCCGTCCTCGAAAAGCCCATCTTCAACCCCTTCCAGGCTCACAACTCCCCCATTCTGCTCAACGTTCAGGGAAACGTCCCCATCCTCCGGAATGCAGATTTCCAGCATGCCGCTCATAACCGTCCCCTCGAAGCCCCCCTTAATCTCACCAAGCCTGAGGGAGGTAGTTCCTGCAAGCACCATCACGGAGGCCGCCTCCAAAATGCTGATCGAGCCCTTTACAGTGGAAGCGAGTGAGAGGAGCTCCCCTATGGTGCATTCCCTCAGTTCCACCGTGCATTCTCCTGGGGCGAGGCTCTTAAAGCGGACCCGCTCCGCGTACACTCTTCCCCTCTTAATTGCAACCGAAACCGGAAGACCCTGGGGAACGTGGAGTTCGAGGGGCTCGAGCGTCCTGTCCCTTTTCAAAGCCTTTTTAAGCTTCCAGATTGCCTTGTAGTCCACGCGGAGCTCCCCGTCCTTGAAGTCCAGCTTAATTGCCTTCTCCGTGCTGGGGTTCAGCTCCACGTAGTCCTTTTCCCAGCCGGTTATTCTGAGGTCAACGTCCACGAGCTTCATCCAGACCTCTTCAACGCCCTCGAACCTCATAGCAACCCCTCCGAAACAAAGTCAAAGAGGAGACTCTTGCCCCCTGTGTATTCTTCCCTTCTCTCCGGGCCCGGTTCCAAGCCCATCACCCCAGATACCTCATGAGTTCGTCTATGAGTTCCTTAACGCGCGCGTTGAGTTTGGCCCTGTCTATGCCGAGGCCTTCCACCATTTCAACGCCCTGCTCCTCCACTATCTCCTTCGCTTTCATCAGGACTAGGCTGCAGGCCTCTCTGCTCTCAATAGTGTGGGTCTTCCCTCCAACACGGATCCTCACCGTCCCGTCACGGGCGGAGATAACCACGTCCTCTATCCTCAGCTTGGCCCGTCCCCTTCCCACCGTTACGGAGATATCGCCCGAGCGGAGGGAAACGGTCTCTCCGAGGCTCAGCGTTTCGTCGCCGCTCCTGTAGGTCACCCTGTCCCCGGAAACCTCTATCGTGTACTCCTCCGTCTGGATGGTCAGTCTGTCACCAACTCTGGTGAGCTGGAAGCCGTTGGTGAGTTCCCTGATTGTGAGCATGTCCCGCTTAGGCTTCCACACACGGCCCTCGCGGAGCCTCATCGGGCCTATCTTCACCTCCTCCCCCGCTGGAGTGCTTATGACTTCCACGAAAGGCACCTTCACGTACTCGAAGCCATCCCCCTCGTAGACCTTCACTATTCCAAGATCAACGACACTCGCCTTGTTCTTGTCGCGATAGATCCTGTCGGGATTAATCAGCTCGTTCGCCCTCTTGACGAAGCCAGGGTCAGGGGAAGTCTTCTTTCCGGCGATCTTTTCCGAGGTCCACACCGCAACGGGAGATAGGAGCTTCCTCGTGATCTTTCCGATTGGAGTTTCTGCTTCGACCGTGAGGTCGCCATCAATGACCCAGCCCACAGGCTTCCTCCCGAACTTCACCGGATAGGCCTTGCCAGTTCCATTGAGCTTAACCTCCCCAAAGGAGGCACCGCTGAACTCGTAGGCCTTCTTCTCGACTTTCCATTCAACTCTTCTCTCGTCGAACTTAGCCAAGAGCAATCCAGCTATTGTGAGAACGACAGCATAAGCGAACATCGTACCCGCTGTTATCGTTGTGTTCTCGCCAGTAAACGTCTCGGATAATCCGAGCCACTTCCCAAAGAACAGGAAGACACTCGTCCAGAAAGCCCCCTTGGCCAGCGCAAAGACAACTCCGCTTATCGTTACCCCGAACCACTTGCCGACGCTCAGGAGCTCAAAGGCGAAGATGAGCACGATTATCGTGTACACCATGTAGTCGTTGTACTTTTCAAGCTTCAGTGGGCCCTTGAAAAGCCAGACGATTATCAGGAGGGCAGTGAGGGCCTTCAGGTACTCGGCGATCCTAAACCTTAAGCTTCTCTCTTCACCAAAACCAAACCCATACATCATTCTTCCACCTCCTCAAGGGCGGTCATAATCTCAAGCAGGCGCAAAAACAAACGCCCGTTAGACGAAAGCTCGTACTTCTCCTCTTTCTTTACCATTCCCGTCTTTACGAGGAGCTTGAGGTGGTGAGAAACTGTGGGACTCTCCACTCCGAGGGCTTCCTTGATTTCCTTAAATCCCATTGATCTCTCTGCCAGCATCTTTAGTATCCTTATCCTGTCCGGGTTAGCGAGGGCCTTGAGGGTCTTCGTTGCCTTTTCCTCATCGAGCTCCGGGAGCTTTCCCCCTTCGAGCTTCCTTTTCAGATGGGCCTTTATCGAAAGCATGACCTCGTCTACGGGGTCTATGCTTTCCTCAAGCACCTCCAGCTTCTTCTTCAGCTCCTCCAGCTGGGCCTTCAGGTCTTCCATGCTACCACCAGGTACAGATTTTTGTAGTACAATTTTATGTACTTAATTAGTGATGTAGGTATATAAAAATTTATCGGTGTGCCCGCTCATAATCTTAAGGCAACTGTGGCGTCATATCCGTGAAGCTAGAAGCTATATATTGTGTTGGAAATCTACAAACATGGAGTTGATTCTGATAAAATTATACCAGAAGGCAAACAGAAAAACAAACCCTAAGCCTTCCAGTTCTTTACTCCTAAAATTGTTCTAGAAACGCTTGGTCTACTCCTTAACAGTCTTAAACCAAAGCTTAACACTGTTTCTTGGTCCAAAAGCTACATGTAAATAGTTCACCTTCAAACCCTTAAAAGCAGACTTCAAAAGATTGAAAAGGCAAAATAGTACAGTTAAGTCCCATGTTCCCAGCTTTCCAAGTACTTCTTCTGTTCTTCGGTTAGCTCTTCAATCCCAATACCCATGGCCTTTAGCTTAATCCTTGCGACCATTTCGTCGATTTCTCTTGGAAGGACATAGACCTTAGGTTCAAGCTTTCCACGGTTGTTCTTAATGTACTCCGCTGCCTTCGCCTGCAAAGCAAAGCTCATGTCCATAATCTCTGCTGGATGCCCATCAGCAGCTGCTAGATTAACAAGTCTACCTTCTGCTAGGAGATATAACCTTCTTCCATCTTTGAGTTTGTACTCAGTAATGTTTGGCCTTGGATGGCTAATCTCTACTGCCAAGCTCTCTAAATCGGGCTTTGAGATTTCCACGTCAAAGTGACCGGCGTTTGCCATGATTGCCCCGTCCTTCATAACTTCAAAGTGCTCCCTGCGGATGCAGTTTATGTTTCCGGTTGAAGTTACAAAGATATCACCAACTTTAGCCGCTTCTCTCATTGGCATAACTAAAAACCCGTCCATTCTTGCCTCTAATGCCCTGATTGGGTCTATTTCGACCACTATGACCGTAGCTCCCAGTCCCCTTGCACGCATGGCTATTCCTCTTCCACACCAACCATAACCAACCACAACAACATTTTTACCCGCAACGAGGAGGTTTGTGCTCCGTATTATCCCGTCCCACGTTGATTGGCCCGTTCCATAGCGGTTGTCGAAGAGATATTTGGTGTATGAGTCATTAACTGCTATAATTGGGAACTTGAGCACTCCGTCTTTTTCCATTGCCCTCAGCCTTATCACACCAGTGGTTGTTTCCTCACTTGCACCCCATATTTCGGGGATTAGCTCCTGTCTCTCCTTTAAGACCGTTGATACCATATCTGCTCCGTCGTCTATGATTATGTTTGGCCTTATATCGAGGGCTTTGTGCATGAACTCGTAGTACTCTTCTCTGCTCTCTCCCCTTATGGCGTATACTTTCACTCCATTCTTGGCTAAAGCCGCAACAACGTCATCCTGAGTGCTCAGGGGATTGCTTGCGGTCGCTGATACCTCGGCTCCGGCGGCTTTTAATGTTAGGAGCAAGAAGGCTGTTTTCATCTCGAGGTGGAGGGTTGCGGCAATTCTAACTCCTTTGAAAGGCTTTTCCTTCTCAAATTCCTGCCTTATGTGCTGGAGAACGGGCATAAACCTCGAAACCCAGTCGATCTTTTTCTCTCCTTCCGGTGCGAGGGAAATGTCCTTTACGCAGTAATCTTTTGTGCAGTCCATAACATCACCTTTTGAGGATAAGGTTAAAGAGTTAAAAAGGTGATTATTAAAGCTGAGTTGCTGCTGAGCTGGAGTGAAAAGCTCATACTTAAAGGTTGCCATTTACAAAGCCTGCATATTGGGGTGGTTGGATGATAATTGATTTAACCCTTGAACTCAGCGAAGAGACTCCTGTATACCCGGGCGACCCAAGGGTTGAGATGAAAAGGTGGACTACTGTTGAGAAGGACGGTTATTACATGAATGCCCTGTTTCTTGGGGAGCACAGCGGGACGCACGTTGACGCTCCGGCGCATTTTATCGCCAATGGGAAGACAATAGATCAAGTGCCACTGGAGAGGTCTATCGGAAAAGGAGCTGTCATAGATGTTTCTTACCTGGATAGGAACATAGAGCCCGGAGACATAGAGAGAGTGGAGGAGATGGTCTTCTTTTACACTGGTGGAAAGAGCATCTACCTCAGTGAAGAAGGGGCAGAATATTTAGTGGAGAAGGGCATCAAAGCCGTTGGAATCGACAATCCAACGATAGGAGGCTTTGAAGTGCATAAGATTCTGCTCTCCAATGAAATCCTTATTTTTGAGAACCTAACCAACCTCGAAAAGCTCATTGGAAAGGAGTTTACTTTCTTCGGAGTTCCTTTAAAGATAAAAAACGGCTCGGGAAGCCCGGTTAGGGCTTTTGCGCTCATTTAGAAAAGTTTTTAATTTCATGTAGGGATAATGAAGACTATGAGCTGGAAATATGCAGTAGCGTCTGTGTTGCTGTGGTCGACGGTTGCGAGTGCATTTAAGCTTTCTCTTGCCTATTTCACTCCATTGCAATTGCTTTTTTACGCTTCTCTCACTTCACTTCTCCTCTTTGCGTTTGTATATGGTAAGAGGTTCTCGGTGCGAAATGCAGCTCCTTCGGTATATTTGGGAGCGATAAATCCCTTTCTTTATCTATTCGGGCGGGAAGACTCCTTCCGATGGGGAGGGGATGAAAGCCCTCAACCCTTAAAAACTTCACTTATTAAAAAAATAAGAGGTGGTCGCCCACGTATCTCACCCAGAAAAACCACCTTCGAGTGGACAAGAAAACCTACAAACTCCTCAGGACGCTGACACACCTATCCAAAGACCTCTACAACCTCACCCTCTACACAATCAAACAACACTACGAGCTTAATGGGGCCTTTCTACCCTACGCCAAAGCCTACCACTTGGTTAAAGATAGCGAACCCTACAAACTCCTGCCAAGCCAAGTTGCACAACAAACAATGAAAATCGTGGAGAGAAACTTCCGCTCATTCTTTCACGTGCTCAAAGAGAGAAAGAAGGGCAACTACAACAGACCCGTTAAGCCACCAAAATACCTCCCAAAAAACGGGCACTTCATCCTAATCTTCCCATACCAGTCCTTCAGGGTAAAAGAGGACAGGATTATCCTCACTCTCGGAAAGAACTTTGCCGAGAAGTATGGTGTTAAACACCTTGAAATCCCACTCCCAAAGAACGTTAAAGGCCACAGGATTAAGGAGATTCGTATTCTTCCAAGATACAACGCCCTCTGGTTCGAGGTTGAATACGTTTATGAAGTCCTGCCTGAGGAGAGGGATTTAGACCGCTCGAAATACCTCGCCATTGATTTGGGTCTGGATAACTTCGCCACGTGTGTTTCCACCACCGGGACGGCCTTCATAATCGAAGGCCGGGGTTTGAAGAGCTTCAACCGGTGGTGGAACAAGGAGAAGGCGAAGCTCCAAAGCCAGTATGATAAGCAGGGAATTAAGTTCGGGCGAAAGATGGCGTGGCTTCTCAAGAAGCGGAAGAACGTGGTGAACGACTTTATGAACAAGGCGGTAAGTTACATTGTGAACTACTGCCTTGAGAACGGTATTGGGAACGTCGTCATCGGGGAGCTGAAGGGAGTAAAGCAGAACACCGACCTCGGAAGGAGGAACAACCAGAACTTCCATTATATTCCTTACGGCCTTTTCAAGCAAAAACTAAAAGCAAAGTGCGAGCGGTATGGTATCAACTACATCGAGGTTGATGAAGCCTACACGAGTAAGGTTGATGCCCTCGCCCTCGAACCGATTGAAAAGAGGGAGAAGTATCTTGGAAAGAGGGTGAAGCGTGGACTGTTCCAGTCTTCCGCTGGTGTTTTAATAAATGCTGATGTGAACGGTGCTTTGAACATTTTGAGAAAGGTAGCCGGCGATTCTCCCATTGGGGAGATAGCCGGTAGTGGCCGTGTGAACCGGCCTGTGAGGGTTAGGCTACCTTGGGGTGGCTTAACTCCTCACGAAGCCCCGTCCGTGAGGGCGGGGTAGTTCACGTGGGGCTCTTTGAGATGGGGGTTACGTTCTTATTATGGTATAAAGCAATTGAAAGTGATGTCTCCTTTGCGTCAAACTTAGCCTATCTTGTCCCCTTTTTGTCCCTCGTGTTTATTCATTTCTTGGTGGGGGAAGAAATAGCCCCATCAACTATAGCTGGCTTGATCCTCATAGTTGGGGGAATAATAATAGGAAAGAAATAGAAATCACTCTTCCCTAAATGCTCCATACTTCTTGGGGTCATAGAATGGAGGAGCGACAGTTACTGCCTTCTTTTTGTCCCCTCTTATGTCGATCTCTATCTCCACTCCAGGCTTTGCGTATTCAGGTTTAACAAATGCTATGCCTATGCCAATTCCAAGGAGCGGGGAAAGTGTTCCGCTTGTAACTTCCCCAATCTCCTTACCATCAGCGTATACCTTGTATCCTGCCCTTGGGATGCCCTTGTCCACCATCTTGAAGTGCACCATCTTGCTTGGGAGGCCTCTCTCCTTCTGCTTGAGTAGTGCCTCCTTACCTATGAACTCCTTATCCCAGAAGATAGCAAACTCAAGGTTTGCCTGGAGAGGAGTTACCTCATCGATGTCAGTGCTCAAAAGCTGGAGCTCCTTTGTTTCGTTGCCGTAGAGGGTGTAACCTGCCTCAAGCCTTAGGGTATCCCTAGCACCAAGCCCAGCAGGCTTTATGCCGTACTTTTGCCCAGCCTCAAGTATCTTCTCCCATACGTATAGGGCTTTCTCTGGCTTTCCTCTCTTCTCTGGGTTTGGATGATATGGGTTTGCATCCTCAAAGTAAACCTCAAAGCCGTTTTCTCCAGTGTAGCCACTTCTTGAGAGAAGCATCTTAATCCCATCGAGCTCGACTTCCTTAGCCTGGAACCACCAGAGCTGATTGATGTCAATTCCAAAGAGATCCATGGCGAGATCCCTTGCTTTTGGTCCTTGAACCGAGAACATTGCCATGTCATAGGTCTTGTTCTCTATCTCCAAATCGAGCTTTGTATACTGCTCAATTGCCCCTTTAATTGAGGTGAACCAAGCGTAGAGCTTTTCAAAGGCATCGCTGTCGCAGACCATCATGTAAGTGTCGTTCCCCATGTTGAACACTAGGGTCTCATCTTTCACCGCTCCCCTTTCGTTGAGGACTAAGCTGTAAGTTCCGCTTATTGCAGGGGGTTTGGAAATGTCGTTTGTGGTCACGTATTGAAGGAACTTGAGCGCATCCTTCCCTCTAAAGAAGATTTCTCCCATATGGGAAACATCAAAAACTCCGACTCCATTCCTCACGGCAAGGTGTTCCTCTTTTATGCTCGAGTACCAGATGGGCATTTCCCAGCCTGCAAACTCTTCAACTTTCTTTGCATGCTCCTTGTGCCAGTCAAAAATGTGCACCCTCTTCATAGTATCACCATCCATGAAATATGCCTTCCCAAATATAATGTTTTCCTTCTTCTTAAAGGCTTAAATACCTCCATGACAATATATATTTAGGTGGTATCATGTTTGAAAAAATACTCTTTCCAACGGACTTCTCTGAGGTCTCTATGCACGCCCTTAGAGAGTGCATTCCCCAGCTGTTTGAAGTCGGTGCTAAGAAGCTCTATCTAGTTCACATAGTTGATATCACAGCTACGGATATAGAGGCAATAGAGCTTATGAAAATAGACGAGGAGGAGCTAAATAAGCTTGCCGAGGAAATGAAGGCAAAGGGAATTGACGTTGAGCCAATCGTGAAAATTGGAATACCCTCATTGGAAATAGCTGAAATAGCCCAAGAAAAGAATGTTGATTTAATTGTTGTCCCATCTAAAGGTGAAAACATCCTCAGGCAAATGCTCCTAGGCAGCACTGCCTCAAACCTCGTTAGGGCAACTAAAAAACCGGTCTTAGTTGTAAAATACGAATGGGATGAGGAAGAAGAGAAAATTAAATGCCTCTCCAATTGTACGGAGATATTCAGGAGACCCCTAGTTGCACTGGACTTCTCTGGGTGCTCTGAAAAGGTTGTAAACGCTGTAAAGAAATTTGAAGAGCTCATTGAGGAGGTAACCCTTATCCATGTCGTGGACTACGGAAAGCCAGAGGAGCTCGAAAAAAACATTGAGAACGCAAAGACAAAGCTTGAGGAATTCGCAAAGACGTTTGAAGTCCCTGTAAAGACGGAGGTGCTTACAGGAATAGCTTCCCACTCCATACTGGGCACTGCTATAGCTAAAAACTGTTCGCTCATAGTCGTGGGTAAAAAGGGTAGGAGCGTTCTAAAAGACCTCCTTCTTGGAAGCACGGCAGAAAGGGTGGTTAGGGACTCAAAACTTCCTGTCCTATTAGTGCCGTGTGAATAACCTCAGACTGGAACGGCTTCCACATCAAATTCGGTAGCTACCCTGTTGCCATCATCGGTCATTCTTTCTTTTTCCCTTGAGTTTAAAAACTTTTCATTGCTTGCTCGAGCTTTCTTTCAGGAGTGTCGAGAGCAGCAGTTTTAGAGGTTTGTTCTTTACGAGTGCTAACGCTTCTTGGATCTCTTCGGAGCTTACGGTATCTCTGGCAAGGTAGATGTAGAGGGCATATGCCATGGCTTTTGGATTGCCCTCATTGAGTTCTTCCGCAGCTCTTGCAAGCTCCCCCACGCTTATATAT
>Ga0182239_1000332_pt1 | contig 17520 bp, 18 predicted proteins | sample hydfrate6_PW_210_FD_132456 | JGI IMG/M metagenome (GOLD analysis project Ga0182239, IMG submission 132456) | Subsurface microbial communities from deep shales in Texas, USA - hydraulic fracturing test 6_PW_210 | ecosystem: Environmental > Aquatic > Deep subsurface > Shale gas/oil reservoir >... | reverse complement strand
TGTAAGCGGATAGCGGATAACGAGGATGTGGACTCCATAGAGCTCTCAGTCTTGGATGTACCTGCAGACGGAATGGCCAGTGCGTGCTTTTGCAATACAGGGGGGACAACAGTCCCTACGACCATTGCATACAGGGAAGCTTACGATTTCACGTCTTCTCATAAAAGGCTCATGGATTCATATAAAATAGACAGGGCAGGGTATTACTCAAGGGCGTCGAAAGAGCTGGATATAGTAAAGGACAGGTACAACCATCTAAACGCCGTATTAACCAGGTATCAGAAGAAAGGTGCTTTATAATGCCCGGGATTGATATAAAACTCTACAGCAATACGGATAAATACGAGGATTTGCAGGAAATCAGTGAGCTAATGAAGTCCACGGTTTTGGATAAAAACCCGGCGTCTGAGTTAGAGGTAATGGGGAATAAAGCTGTAAAATTTATGCTGACCTCTATCGGAAGCGACGCTCTTGCCCCTGAATATGGCGGTCGATCGATGTTTATAATGAGTATGAGCAGGGAGTATTTGCCTAAGTTCAGGTTGGAAGTCGAGAATGATTTAAGGCGTTGCACGGATTTTATCAAGGGATCAGAAGTGGATTTGCCAGCAGGGACAGAAAAGTTATCCAATATTCGTTTAAAGGGTATTGATTACAATTATAATATTAGTCCTTCCAGAATTGATGTGTATATTGAGATAGTTACCACGAAGAAGAATAAAGCCCTGGTGTCTTTTGGTAAGGACGTTTCTTAATTGTGTAACTGTGCATTTAACTAACTAACTAATAAACTAATCCATCAAAAATCAATAATACAAGGAATTGAAAGTATATGCCCGGCGTACAATTTACAAAAGACGACGTAGAAAAAGCAAAGGAATTTATCCTGCAATATTTGCGGGACTCAGGTTACTCTGGGAGCCTAGAAGATGGTACTGCTGTATACGATGTTCTTATTAAGGGCTTTTCTTTGCTTTATGCCATGTTTGAGCAACAAGCAAATAAGGCTTCTGGGTACTTAAGCCTGGCTAAGGCGGAAGAGTATAAGGATATATTGGGTGATGAGTATGCCACTGCTGTAGACGCTATATTAAGTAACTGGTTTGTTACGAGGAAGGAAGGTAGTCCTACTAGCGGGGTATTACGGTTGTGGTTCTCCAAGCCTAGTGATTTTCTGCATTTTACTACGTCGGAAGCGGATTTTAAATATAATGAATCACTGTTTACGGTAGATAAGGAGTACGTATTTACGGAGCAGGATTTTACCTTAGTTATTAATAAGCCGCAAAATAAAGAAGAATACTATGTGGATGTCGATGTGTCATCTAATGACAATACATATTTACCTATAAAAGCCGCTGAAACTTTTAATACCTATATAAACAATATATACTTTATCAGGGCTGAGGCCTTAAATGATTTTATACCGGGCATAGACAAGGAAAATTCCGAAGAATTTATAGAACGAACAAAAAAAGCTATTACTACCAGGGAACTTATTACTGATAGAGCTATTTATACTGTTTTATTGGAAGAGTTCGACGATGTAGAGTCTGTATATGTGGCGGGGCATGGGGCACCTGAACAGTTAAGGGACGTTGTTGAGTTTGAGAATACCCAGGTTCATGTAGGTAACAAAGCGGATATATATGTATATTCAAAAATGTTTAAGCTTATCGGTAGCTATACATTAGAGGAAGATGGCGTAGTTTATATTTCAGGAATCAGTAATTATACTGGGCATATCTCAGATATTCTGAAAGTTAATCGCGGGGATGAAGTTTTAGATTTTGAAATAGATGTTTATGAACATGATTGGCTATCAAACGAAGCCGATATAAAGATAATGGTGCCGGGGGCTGTAACAGGTGATCAATTAGATATTACGTATATTTACAATCCGACAATAGGTAAAGTTCAAGATTTTATTTACTCAGATTTAAATCGCGTAACGTGTTATGATCCTTTGGTTAAATCTATGCACCCTATAATATTAAGCTTTGATTTAACCCTGGATGCAAAACCAGAATACGATTCGGATTTATTGATATCAGATACTAAAAAGGCCATTGCCGGGTATATACAAAGTTTGGATTTTAAAACACCGTATACAGAATCTTTATTTATTCAGTATTTGCATAATAATGTAAAAGGTTTCGATCAGATAATGCTCCCTATCCAGGTCAGTTATAGGTTATTTGATGAAAAAAATAAGCTTGTGTTGACTGGTCAATGTGGATCTAAATTCAGTCTACCTGTGACTGCTGATATGTCAAAACAGATAACAGATGATTCAGTTAAATTCTACACGGATATTGATTTTATAACAGTTAATTTGTTAGATAGTTAACGAGTTAATTAAGGCGGAATATGTCTATTAATAAGTATGTCAATACGCAAGCTATGACTGCAGAATCACTTATCATGGGAGATACCCATGACTATGGGGCGACGTCAAAAGCTCTGTTGTCAGCATTAGGTGATTATTGGTCTGATTATTTTAGTGATTTAGATAACCTAGTATCCGCTGCAACTGGTGCCGAGGTTTTAGTATCAGAATCGTATAATAAATTGTTGGATTTTGTATTATCTTCTAGTCTCCTTCAAATACCTGTTAAGAAACCAGTCACATACAACCTTATTGTTTTTAATGAGGAAGACTTTTGCCCAGTGATTGACGAAGCAGGGGACGTTGAGTGTTACACAGTAAAATCCCCAGGCATTAGATCTTTAGAGTATTTAGTCTCAACTTTGTTTGAACCGAATATTGTACTCGAGGACGGCGTACATTATGAAGTAGATTACTCCAAAGAGGTAATCAATTTTTACGTAGACCTCTTTAATGATAAAGATATATTTGAACAATCTTATACATATAATAGCCAAAACAGTAAAAAAATATTGCTTTGGGCTACTAATTTAGCTTTAGTAGAAAGCAATATTTATGAAAGATTTGGTAGGTATCTATACACCAATAATGTGGATAGTGAAGACTATCGGTGGTTGGTAACAGCACTTATGTATTTTTATGTAAATGCAAAGAGTGCTGCCAGGATTGAAACTGTCGTAAATGTTTTGTTCGGACTACCGTTTTCTCGTACTCCTGGTGAGGTAGTGTCGGAGATTTTATATGTTGATAAAAATGATTCACCTGTAGCTCACGCTGGGTTTGCTGATTATTATAAAATAGTTACGAATTTTAATTCATACTACGCCCCTATCTTTACAGACTTATTAGTGACTGTTGGCCAAGCACTTGCCAATTACCAACTTTTAGCTAAATTAAATGTAGTTGAAGATTATATAACCAATCCAGATTGGTATGATAATTCGCGTTTTCCGTATGAACTATTGACTGACTATAGACACCCGGAATTTATAGAGTGGTGTGAGAATAATGATGAATTTTCGGAATATTCAAAGTATCTTAATGAAGAGTATGATAGTAGTATTAGTTTTAATAATACAAGATACTATGTAGGGCTTGAACCAGTAGTCAATACATATGAAGGAAAAAGCCCCTTTTCCGAGGTGATTTGTTCATCAACAAGTACCGGGTTTCAGAAAAATTTATATGATATATTAGATAATGTATTAAAATATAATATTCTACATTTTTATTTAGAGTTAAATTTTGATAATTACGATTTTTATACAAAAATTAAAGATGATTTATACAGTATAGTTAGACCTGGTTTACCAGTATATTTATATCCTTTCATCGAAACAATTTTTAAAAGTGAATTTTACGATGGATTCTTAATAGAAACGAATAAAATTTTCAATGATGCAATATTAACGGGTTTTAATGACAGACTGTGTTCCTGTTTAGGGAGATTATACGATTCAAACCATAAGTATAATGAATTTTCATATTCAGCGTATTTTAATTCTGTACCTGAGTATAATGGTAGTGATTATTACGACAGCTCTTTAGAGTTTGAATTTTATTATTCATGTAAAAGTGATAGCTGCGAGCATCGTGTATCTAATGCTTATGATGATAATTATGAATTTTCGGAAGTTTATTTGGGTGGACTTGTGTACTCAGGGGAGGTTGTATTTTCAGGGAGTGAAAAATATGATTATAAGTTAATAAAAGTCGATAATGACTATGAGCATAATCTAAGTAATACATTTCAGCATTTTGATGAAGTTAAGCATATAACTGATGGTTGTCCACAGATAGATTTGATTTCAAGTGATATTGATAATTTTATAAGCGGAACATCTTATAATGCTTCTATTAACTACAAAAGTATACATACAGATTTTTTAAGTTATGATAGAGTGAATTACAAGACAAATCATTATAATGATGAATTGCATTATAGGGGTTTTGAAGATTACCGCCCAAGGGCAGTTTTGTTGGATGCTTATGATTCAAGTAATACGTATGCTATAGATACTAGCATTAGCAATTACTACACAAGTTATAAACACCAAGATAATATGTATGCTATAGGTCGTAGAAAAAACGGCGATTATTTTTATATTTAAGCTTAATTCGGTAGTAGCTATGCCTCATTATTTTATAAATAAGTCACGGAGTTTTTATGCAAAAAATTTCATATAATGATGCTTTTGGTAGAGCGGTTGGTCTTTTTAAATTAGTTGGACGCAATCGAAATGGCGATATAGTGCTTGATTACAGCGATAATAATATGATTGTTACTGTAGCTAAAAGCGTTATGGCCAGAGTTATAAGTGATCCGAGTGCTGATGGTTATATCATTTCTAAAATAGGTATTGGTGAAAATGGCGACGGTCCTAATCTTGATGATACCTATTTAACTAACTCATTCACTAATGATTTAATAGGTAGTTCGTTCCCTGAATCAGGCCAGGTTAAATTTGATTGGTTTATAGATTATTCTGAAGCGAATGGTTTAGAAGTACGGGAGTTTGGACTATTAACTGCAAATGATACACTATTTGCCCGTAAAACTAGAGGTGTTATTACAAAGGATGATGACCTTTCTTTAGAGGGTTCTTGGACTATAATTTTTTAATGATTGATTATATAATACAAAGGAAAGGTATTTATGTCTTATAGTTATGCTGGAAACGATAATTGGAAAGATAATGTTTACATTATCGAAACAACTGATCCTGTGCAGGGCGGTATTGATGGCGTCGCTAATCTTGGCGTTAAGAACGTAGCTGATCGTACTATCTATTTAAAGAATCTGATTAACTCATTGCAGAGCACGGTTGCTAATATAGACACTGTCAGTTCTGAAGAGGTAGTAGGGCTAAGAAATGCTGTAGATTTGGACTGGCTTTATAATCAAAATCGTATAGCCTTTGAATTTTTTGATTCTGTGTATACATTAATGGATACTCAGGATAAAATAGGGGGCGTATATACTGTTAATGAAGATGATTCTATTGATATCGAGGATACTTCGCAACTGCAGATTGGTCAAGAATATGTCATTACTGATGGCGTAAATACTATTACAGTAGTTGTAGCTGAGATATTTTCTGGTACTCGGTTTCGCGCAGAAAATCCTGTTTCGATAAATATGATTGATGCTGAGCTTATGCGCACTAATTTTGACATTAGTGGAGAAGGAGCTACTGCGGAATCCGGTGATTTTTATTTTGCTAATGATATCAATCTGGATAATAGCACAGACGCGGCGATTATTGTTCGTCATACGGGGGCGCCTAGCGACATCCGTATTTTTTATCAGGATAGCGAACATAGTAGTTGGACTGAGGTTTTTTGGAAGTGGCATCGTGATCTTGGGACCGGTGAGATCGACGTAGAGTACGTTCTGCCTGCTAGAGGGTACTTCGATCTTAAGGTTGAGTGCGAAGCATCGTCTAGTATAGATTTGAGTCATATTGTCTGCGTAGGTTCTGACACCGGTTTGAAGGGCACGCACCACGCACCGGAAACACCAGTTAACGTAGCTCCTGCGGATGGTGCGAATGAGCTGCAGGAGACTCCCACCATGCAGGGAAGCTCTTATAATAGCTTGGTAGGTGCGGATCAATTTGCTTTGCAAGTGCAGGTTAGCACGGATGAGGCTGATTTTTCCTCGCCGGTGCATGACTCCGATACTCAGCCAGCTGGCACTAGCTACAATATGCCTCGCGGTGTGCTGAGTACTGGCACCACTTATTATTTTCGTTTGCGTTATCAGGATGTAGAAGGCACCTGGTCTGAATGGTCCACGCCTACTTCGTTTGTTACTGCGGCGTCGTTTGAATATGTCATGACTCCGACAAATGTTTCTCCTGATAATGGAGCAGCAAGCATCCCGGAGCAGCCGACACTAAGTGCAACTGATTTTGAGACTGATGGCTTTGAAAAAACTTCGCTCTCAGATGGCACTACGGATTTATGGACCAATTCCGGGACTACCAGCGGAGAATATTATTATACCGGTTCTGCTTTAGGTGGTAAGCCATCGGCTGTGTATGCTAACGGTATACGATTGACTGAAGGGGAACTGGGTAGTCTGGCTAACGGCGAATGGGCTTTTGGTGACCAGGACTCTATTGACTCCAACACCGTATATATCAAAACTGCGGACGGAGATCCGGATGCTCAGGCTGCGGATTATGTCCAGGCCGGCGAGGTTCATATTGCATCGCAGTGGCAGATCCGCACTAGCAGCGGGGACTACAGCAGCCCGGCATATGATTCCGGGGAAGTCGATGATTTGACCACGCATGTGGTTCCGGCTGGTATCTTGGAAGAAGGGCAGAACACTTACTACTTCCGAGTCCGGTATAAGAGCGAAAACATCGGACTTTCCGAATGGTCGTCGGAAACGAGTTTTACCACTAAGGAGATGTTTGCTCAAGTATTTGGTATTGCTCTGGAGTCTACCGGTGGAGGCGCTGGAAGCTGGCAAAACATTGACGGAGACGGGAATAACGCTTCTTTGGGCACGACTGATTTTAATAATCACGCCATTTGGGGCGGCATCGAAGACGTGACAATCGACGGCCAGGACACGGTCAAGATTCCCAAGTTCTACGTCAAGCAGGATGTGGCTCCTGCTGGATCGGATCAGGCTGGGAATAAATGCTGGTGGGTTTCAGATAATCCCATCGACGGCTATGTTGTTCACCCTGCGTTCATGGATGGTGGAGCAGAGATTGACCAGGTCTATGTCGGTAAATACGAATGCACGGATGACGGCGGGACCAAAGCCGGGTCCGTGTCCGGGGTGTCTCCGCTGGTCGATATTGATTTCCCGACTATGCAGACCCGCTGTGAAGCCCGCAACGAGGCTAACGGCGGTAATACCGGGGTTGACGGTTTTCATCTGTGGAGCATTTATGAATTGAGTGCCGTGCAACTGCTGGCTTTAATTGAGCTGGGTACACCGGATGCGCAGTCCGCCATCGCTGAAGGCAACGTCAATAGCTCCTCAGCACAGAACACCGGAGCCACATCCGCGGTTTGGCGGGGAATCTACGAACTGTGGGGTAATGTGCGCCATTGGACCGACGGTCTGAGTTTGGACGGCGGTCACCAGGTCAAGATCTGGGATATCGAAGGTAACCGTACTTTTGTGTCCACCGGTATCAACACCACTAGCTCCGACGGCTGGGGTATTACGCTGCATGATGAAACCGGGGCAGACTTCAACCTCGGCTTGATCTTTCTCCCAAAAACAACAGACAGCACCGAAGGCAACGGCACCTTGGCGGATTATCTTTACGCCAGCGATTCAGGCGAAGATAATGTCTGTACTCACGGCGGCGCCTGGAGCGACGGCTCGAAGGTTGGGCTGTTCGATTTGGACTTGCACCACGAGGCTTCGAATTCGTACACGTACATCGGCGGTCGCCTCGGCAAGTGGTAATCTGTCATCTGTACACTGGAAATCTGGTCCGCCCCGCGATAGCGGGGCGGTAGTAAAAACTAAATAGGAGAAATTATGGAACTTGGAAAATATGTTGATTTCCCGGCGTTGCCCGCCCTGGGCCTGGACGCGACGAGCGCGGATCTGCCGGCAAGTGATCTACGCAGAGAGGTCAAAATTTACAAAGTACCTGCAGAAGTAAGCACTGACCAATATTATATTAGTATCACTGATGCTGGAGGTGTGGAAGAGGTTCCACCCAGTCGATCCAAAGACAATGTTTTGCTTTGTCAATACAGTTTGGGAGCTGATGGTGACGTATCTATAAAATATCTGCATGAGGAGCTTGAAAATGCCTAAGATAAAGAGTGTGCAACGTAAAAAAACTGTGGATGAGCGTATTAAGGAGCTGCAAGATCAGGCTAAAAATAAAAAAGACGAAGGTCGGAAGTTGACAGTGGCGGAATTGGAAGAACGTATAAATCTTTTGGAACAAAGGGTTTTCGGCGTGTGAGTTTATCAAAGCTTAAGATTTTAGCTAAATTAGAAGAATTGGATAGTTACTCTCATCGAGTTTTGATTCAGTATCCAAAGTATGAGAAGCATGTTTTGGCTGCTGAAATTAGGAATACTCTTGCTCAACTTATAAAGCTCACAATTAGGACGGGTAAAAAGTATTACAAGAAAACTACTCTTCAGGATTTGGATATAGAAGTAGAATATTTAAGGTCTTTAGTACGTAAATCTCATAAATTAAAATATATTAATGATCATCGCTATAAAGTTTGGAGTTCACACATAAATGAGATTGGCCGTATGGTCGGTGGTTGGATGAAAAATATTTAGGGCAATCGCTTGTTAACGGCGGCAACTGGAGCAACGGCTCGAAGGCTGGGCTGTTCTATTTGAACTTGAACAACGAGGCTTCGAATTCGAACACGAACATCGGCGGTCGCCTCGCAAGCGAAAATTTGGCCAGAAGGCGCATTCGTACGCGGCTGCGTCCAGTGCCCATTCACTTGGGGTGGTTGTCCTGCCTTGTATTAAAGGCAAATATAAATAGGCCGGGGCGGTGAGTAGTGACTGTGGCAAACATAGCACGAAAATGGCTCCGGCTTAAAATATACTGGAGGTATGGTGCCTAGGACACATGGAGGTCTATGGCTTGATATTGTTGATTGGAGTAATTTATTGTGTGCTTACTACGAAGCCAGGCGGGGCAAGAGATACAATCCCGAGGTGTTGCGGTTTGAAGAACACCTTGAGGAAAATATAACCAACATTCAAAATCATTTAATTTGGCATACCTGGCAGCCGGGTCCCTGGCGTGAATTTTGGGTGTATGATCCCAAATCCAGGCTCATCCAGGCCCCGCAGTTTGAAGACAGGGTGGTGCATCATGCTTTAGTGGACGTAGTAGGGCCGCTTTTTGAACGTAAGATGGTAAAGGATAGCTGCGCTTGTAGACGGGACAAAGGAACGCATTACGCTGTAACCCAAGTTCAGCGACAACTTAGGATTGCTAAAAGAAATTGGGATCGGGTCTATGTACTTCAGGCTGATATATCGAAATATTTTCCTAGTATTTCTCATGATATATTGCTTCGAATATTGTCTAGGACAATACAAGACAAAGATGCACTATGGCTCTGTGAACAGATCATCAGGTTGTACAGGTACAGTGGTTGCGGCATTCCGGTAGGTGCTTTGACTAGCCAGTTATTTGCCAATGTTTATCTGGATCAGCTGGATCATAAGATCAAGGACGCTTGGGGTGTAAAGCACTATGTACGATACATGGATGACTTTGTGATCCTGGGTAAAAGCAAAAAAGAGTTGTGGGAACTGCTGACTAGGGTAGAAAAGTACTTAGCTAAAGAGTTGCAACTAGAATTGAATCCTAAAACTCGTATTTATCCAGCTAATAACCAAATGATTAATTTTGCTGGATATCGGATTTGTGCTACGCATATGCTGCCCAGGAAGCGGAATATAAAACGGGCTAGGCAGCAGTTTCGACAGATGTCTCAGCGTTTTGCTCACGGTGAAATTGGCTTTGATTACGTCGAGCCCAGGGTTATGAGTTTTTTAGGCTATGTGAAGCATTGCAATGCTTGGAAAACTACGTCATCAGCGTTAACTGAGCTGCGGTTGAGTAGAAATAAACAATTTTGTTAAATTAAATATTATTTAATATGAGGATGAAAATTAATTTATGACAAAAACAAATAGAAGTACTAAAGATATGCAGCCTGGAGGAAGTGCTTCTTGGTTGCTTACTGTGTATGAAAAAGCTGTGAAAGGTATTCGTATACATTCACTGCCTAAAAAAGAAGACGGAGTTTTACAGATAAAAACTCCGTCTCTCTTAGAACAGGCTTATGTTATGCGTCGTAAGCAGGGTCCTTCTAACTCCGGGTAATTAAGCGGCCGGCTGGCTGTTCTCGATACCCCAGAAAACCCGGAACATATTACATATTTCATGATCGTCAAAGACGTCCAGCTTCGTCAGACATATCATGTATTGACGCTGTACCGACGTCTCAGCTTCTCCTACTCTCTCGTTAACGAGATCCAGGCTAAGAGGTATCGGGCCCAGACGATACTCAAACTCGGTATCCTTCAAAAGTTCCGTAGCTCCCTTTATAACTATTTCATTTTCGTTTTCTTCGATCAGCTCCCCTACCACTACCACTTGCGAAAGCTGAATAATCGCCAAGGTGTTCTCTTTCGTCATCTTTCATACTCCTGTAATTGAATTTTGCCATACTCAGTCTTTCTCTGAGCAGGTCGTTGTTTAAGTCGAATTTCGCGGCTAACTTCGGCTGCGCGATGTACCATGCGAATTTGGCTAAAAAATAAGCGTCACACACGTCATCCGTCATCTGCTTTTTACCAAGCCCCATGAGCTCATCACTTTCCTCGCAGGCCTTATTAACCACGGACTTTTTCCCTGAACTACCACTACCAGTTGCAAATTTTTTAAGTTTCTTAGGCTCTATCAATATTATGTTTCCGAAGCTCTTAACCAGGCCAAGTTTTAGGACCCCGCCAAGCTCCCCTATGGTGAATGCCAGGTTTTGGCTATCGTACGAATAATTTTCATAACAGATTATGGGCAGACCTGACTTATTGGGCAGGCATAGCTCTATATTGGAAATTACATAGTCGGTTATTTCTTGGTAGCGCAGGAGCCCCGCGTAAATGCCCTTGGCTTTGTCTGTGCTTGGTCTGTGCTTCGTATTGAAGCAGTGGACGAGTTTTCCTTCTGCGTCCAGCACAACACCGCCTGTGTTTGTAATTGAGGGGTCTATGCCTACGAAGTAGGACACTGTTCAGACTCCGCGACTTTAGCTTTTACTCGGTCAGACTTTTTCTGGTTCTCCATCCAGACGTTGAATCTTATATTTTTAATGTCTTCGCCTACCCTTGGAAGTATGGCCTTGCCTGTGGAGGATTTTACGTATTCATTTCTACGTCCTGATTCAAAGGCTAGGTCTATTTGCTGTTTAAATGTGCCGTAGTTAAAATAGATCATATTTCCGCAGTATATGCAGCTCCAGGTCTTAGGCATGACACAGTGCTGCCAGTATTTTTTACCGCACTTATGACATGTTTCCCTCGGGAAAACCGTGAAACTTCCATATTTACTACTTTTATTGGCCGCCTTATGTTTTTTCATTCATACCCCTTCGTTTAAATGTATTATCTAAAAAAAAATGCGTTGCCATATTATATTGGCAACGCATTTTTTATTAAGGGACAAAGTTAAATAATATTACACAGCAACACCAAATTCAAGAGCATTTTCTACTCTTGAGGAAAAGTCTACAACTGACTCATTTGAGTCCTTATACTTCTTCAATTCGTTAAATGCTTCTTCGCATAAGGATCGGTCTATGTTTCTGTACGCAGTGCTCTTCAGCTTATTCTTTACCGAGTTAAGCTTTTTAAGCACCAGGCCTTGTTTTTCCGATACAGAGTTTATATAGGCAATCTTGCCGTTTATATACTGCTCGAACTTGGCAAGCTGTATCTGCAGCCTGGTATTGTGGTTAAAAGGCTTGTTGATGATGTCGGCGGGGTACTTTTTGAAGAACTTTTTCACTTCTTCGTCCAGGCCATTTACACAGCAATTAAACAGCAGGGCACGCATACGCTCGTATTCGTTTTTCTCGATCCTTTTCTGCTTGTTAACCACTACTCCGAGCAACTTCTGATTCCGCTTGGGGTGATTGCTCGGTACTTTGTTCCAATCGTGTGTCAAAAACCGCGCCTTGCGAAGAATCTTCTTGGCTTGGGCTTCGTATTCGTAGATGAAATTTATATCAATTTCACCGTCCAGGGCGAGGTATACGTTGTCGCAGTACCGTTTGAACATATATTGTGCTCCGGGGTATTTTTCGGATAGGGATTTCAAGAGCCCCTTAAGTTCTCTGTCAAAGAACACGTACCCGACCAGGTTGGATAACTCGCCGCTTATACAGCTTCCTTGTTGTAGGGTTTGCCGACCGCCAGTATGCACTGTGCAGTACCAGGCTACCAGCTTTGCACCTTCCTCTCCGTACCCGAAGTATTCGAGAGTTTCCTTTATATGCCGAAAATCGATATTGTCGAAATACTTACGTATATCGAACTGAATGAGCCATTTCCAGCCCACGAATTGTTCAACAGCTTCTCGGACGTTAAGTCCTTTTCGATAGGCCCAGATGTGGTCGTACTCTTCCGGTGTAAGATTTGCTTCCAAAGCCAGGTGCGGTTTCAATTTCCTTTGTATATACCCCAGCGTAGATTCATCTGATTGATAAACTACTCTGCTTTTCCCGGGTATATTTATTTTTTTCACCAGATCGTTTTTGTGTTTTCGTGTATAGCTTAGTTTATACGGAGGTATGGAAAGTCTGGACCCCAAACTGTACCAGTCCGTTACAAAGCTATTCGGATTCTCAAAAACGTCGGTGCTGAATTTATTTATTTTCATGGCTGCCTCCTAATCCACTATGTATTTATTAAATATTGCTTCTTCACATTTCTGGTACAGGTTTATTATCCCCTTCGGAATTTCCGAGTCAGAGTCAGTAGGTTTATTCAGGCTACCGTAAGCAGTCGCAGTGCGGCGGTTGGTTATTACGTCCAAGTCACTTCTAAATTCTTTTGGCGTGTAATAATAACCGTAGGCGCACACAGCACACACTTTGATAGCACAATTATTAGTGAAGTACGCCCACCGTCTTGTCGAATTCATGTTGAATTTCGCGCCAACAAACTCTATCTCGAACCTGTCACTAAAGTAATAAAGCGGTGTGTCTGCTTTGAGATTTTTAAATGGTAAAATCAGGTAGTTGGACCTGAACATTTTATGGAAGTATTCGTTCTTGGCTTGTTGGTCCTCAGTCATATTTATCTGCTGCATGTTTTTAAAGAATGGGCTTTCCATCTCGACTACTGCGAATGCCGGGAAAATCTTGGGCAGCTTCCTTTTATTGTCTTCATAGTAAAACCAGTTCTTATCCACGAAAAACATATTCCACATGGTGCAATAGTGGGCGTCTTCGTTGGTAATTTCGCCTTTTTTGAGAGTTACCTGGGTCAGTACGGTGTCCAGATTGTCAGGGTTGAATATATCAGCGTTGTCCTTTCCCTGATCGGGCCTGATTTCGACATTACCGGAGCTGAATAACTGGGCTACTTCCCCTCTGTCTGGATTTAGCGTTTGCGTTTCTTCCAACATACTGTCTCCTTTGTTAGTTTGTTTGTTTTGTTTTGTTTGGCTACTTATTCTGGCGTATAATAATGCTTCGAAATAGGTAAAATTTAAGGCGCAGCTTGCTATTAAAAACTTATAACAAAAAAGGATTAAATTTATGATTCAAAATTTATATAATTTAGGTGAGTTGGATATTAAAAACATTTATTAGGAGCACTGAAATGATCAATATAGTAGATCAGAATATAGATAAGAGTCAGAAAATTTTGGTTAAAGCTGCGAATCAGTTGGAAAACAAGGACTTCGCAAATAAGCTGCCGGAATTAATAAGTAAAATTCAAAACGAAGCCGGCATGGACAAAACTGCGTCTGATACTCATTCGGTTTATGCCTACCCCGAGAAAGAGAGATTCCCGGTAACAGACAAAGAAAATACATTAATCAGCAAGGTTTATTTCGATTACCAAAAGTCGGGCATGGATAAGGAAGCGCGGGAATTGGTAGAAGGCAAGCTGGATGTATTTTTGAATCTTTATGAGATACCTTATTCTCTTTTTGAGACTCATTCTGAGAAGACTGCGAGTAATAAAAGTGGGAATGCCGTAGCTAAAGCGTCTGAAAATTCTACTGAGAACGAGTTTTACCTGCTGCCTTCAATGAATATGTGCAAGGTCGCGAGTAAAGAGGATCTGCAGGACGCAGTTGATACTTTTGTCAAGGAACACAAGAAATTGGATGTAATGCGGCGTGTAGAGTTCTCAGAGAACTTCGTAAAAGCGGCCACCAAACTTGATTTTGACGAATACCCCACGCAGATAGCTAAGTATGCGGGGCTTATGGATACTGACCGTGTAAACTTGAATTCCATGCTGGAAGCTAGGGCCGCTGCTGCGAGTAGGAGTGGTCAGGATGGGAGTGTGTATAGGGAGTTGGCTTCTTCTATGAAGGAAGTTGAGGATCCAAGCAAAGAAGAGCTCTCAAAACTGGCCAGCGTAATCCATAATCTGGATGAGGACTTCGGATTTACAACGTCTGAATATGACAATCTGCTGCCGAATGCCTACCTGACGGTTTTTAATAAGCAAGCGGGAGACTTTGCCAGTTCCGAAGAAGATGTGTCAGCTGCTGAGATTGTTGCCAGGTATGGAGAGGAGTCGTTGGAGGCCGTCGAAGATGAGGATGGCAACATAGATATTGAAAAATTGAAAAATTTGGAGAGGGTCCATGGCGGAACAGCAGAGTAGGACTTTAACTTACACTGAGGATAATGTTCTCAATGCCCATCCGTACGACATATATTCTGATCTTAATATTAAGTACGGTTTTGAGAATTGGGCGGAATGGGAGCCAGAGGTACTTCTCAGTACAATATTCGGGAGTAGCCTGGACAGCGTCGATGCACCTGTCCAGGACAAAATATCGGCGGTGCATTCACTGGTTATTAACGCGCCTCTCGTACTGAGTGAGGCTTTCGCCTTTGAGAAAGTCATAAACGCCTTTAACAATAATCATTGTATTGTTGATGCCATACAGCCTTTATACGTTGAAGAACTTATGTACGGAATAAGACAGATACAGAAAATACTGTGTCATATAGGGGATTTGAAAGACTCAGACATTACTTTTGAATCGGAAGTCCCTGGGTATGTAGCGGCGATAGGCAGATACCGGGATTGGGTTGTGCTACCCAAGCCGCTTAGTTTCGCTCAAAACGTCCTTAACTACTTGAACGGTATTTCTGAAAAGTCTGAACGGCTTAAGGAAAATAAGGATATGTTGGAGTGTGCCATGAGCATGGTCGAGGATATGGATTTGACTGTGGGAAGGGATGCCGATGCCAATGTCGATGCCGAAGAGTTTACTAAGCTTGAAAAATATTCAGATAAAGAATTTCTTCCCGGGCTTATAAAGAGAATAGTCGGATCGTATGTGTTTGACCCTACCATGTCTTTTTTGAAAAAGAATAAATCTGATAAACAGTAAATGCGTTTTATAAATGAAGGAAATAAAGACAGCATTATCCAGAGCAGATATAGCTCAGAAAATATTGAAATTACAGGGGGAAAAATACTCACTTAAAGATTACCCGATGTTTGTTGATATATTCAATTCCAATGCGAATAGGAAACTAATGCGTTCGGGCAGGCAGGTATCCAAGACAGTTACTTTGTCTGCGAACATCATATCGGACGTAGCTACTACGCCGTATTACCCGGTAATCTATGCCAATTCGTCCGCGCAGCAAACCCAGTCGTTTTCAACGTCCAAACTGGATCCTTTCCTGATTCATTCTCCGATAGTTTATCATAATCTGATGAAGTCCAAGCACGTAATCAATAACGTGTATAATAAGAGGCTTAAGAACTTCTCGGAGATTCAGCTTGCTTATTTTTCCGACTCCGCAGACAGGGTCCGTGGTAAGTCCGGAAATAGCATGTACCTGGATGAGGTACAGGACATGCTTTATGATGCCATGGTTGACGCCGAAGAGTGTTTGTCTGCCGCCAAGAGTCCGAAGTTTAATTATGCCGGTACTTCGAAGACCATGGGTTCGGCATTGGAGTATTTCTGGTCTTTATCCACGCAAAAAGAATGGATTATAAAGTGCCCGAGCTGCAAGAAGTGGAATCGGCCCTACAAGGATATAATCGGTGAGAAAGGGATTGTCTGTAAATCCTGTAATTCTTTGCTGGATCCGTTTGACGGCGTATGGCATTCGTTTTGCGGTAAGGACGCCGACCCAATAGTCGATGGATATTGGATTCCGCAGATTATTCTCCCCATGCACTGCATGCAGGATGAGAAGTGGCAGCGGCTGCTGGAAAAGAAGAATACCTATCCGGAGTACAAGTTTTTAAACGAGGTTATGGGCCTTCCCCTGGGTGAAGGTGAAAAGACAATAACCGAAGAACTCGTAAAGGGTATGTGTATTGATAACCTGCCTATGTACGAAAAGAAGTGCCCGGAGAATTCTAAAAACGCAATGTTTATAGCTGCCGGGATTGACTGGGGCGGGGGCGGAGGAAACGGTACCAGCCGTACTGTTTTATCCGTTTATGCTGTTTATCCTGAGAAAAAGAAATTCATAAAAATTTACGGCAAGATATACGAAGCAGGTGAGCCGAGCAAACACATCGAAGACATGGCTTTCAGGCTCAGACGGTTCGCGCCAAGTATGGTTTTTGGGGACCACGGAGGAGGCAACTTCGCCATGAGCCAGTTGAAGTCCCTTATGCCGGATGTGCAGATAATACCGGTAATGTATACTGATCAAAGCAGCCCGTATAAATGGGATGAAATGGCCGGGAGATACACGGTTAACCGCACGGTAATGATAGATTCCTTTCTCCTGGATATAAAGCATGGCCTATTAAAGACTTTTAGATGGTCCGAGTTTAAACCTTTCGCGGACGACATGCAGAATGTGTTTGAGGAAATAATAGGCGAGGACAGGGGTAAGCCCAGACGTGTCTGGCGCAGATACCCGACAAAGCCCGACGACTCCCTTCATAGTATGGTATTTGGATGGTTTGCCTGTAGGGTGCTAAGCGGGTACCTGGATTTTACGGCGTCCACACCATCCAGTTTTTAATTCTTACGTAGCTAAAAAAATAACCCCGTGCATTACATTTAATTGTAATACACGGGGTTTTCGTTTGGGCTATAAAAATTCTGGATCTTGCCGGACTCAGTCCGTCGCAGCTCGGGTTCTGGAGAGCACAGCTCGGAAGAACTGAGCTGCGACTGACTCAAAAATTATGAGAGGCTTTTGCCCCTCGAAACTTATTTAAGCTTCAGGAAAATTCATAACCCAAACAAAGATTTTGTCTAATTTTCTCAACGTACCCAGGAGGGGGCACGTACATGCACAGCTTTCTTATTTCCTCGCAGAGGAAAGGTTATAACGAAGGGCTTTTGCCCTTCCGAAACCCAAAGAAGTTTCACAAAATTAGAACAAAATCAGAGAATCAGAGAGTTAGA
>Ga0182239_1000330_pt1 | contig 17609 bp, 11 predicted proteins | sample hydfrate6_PW_210_FD_132456 | JGI IMG/M metagenome (GOLD analysis project Ga0182239, IMG submission 132456) | Subsurface microbial communities from deep shales in Texas, USA - hydraulic fracturing test 6_PW_210 | ecosystem: Environmental > Aquatic > Deep subsurface > Shale gas/oil reservoir >... | reverse complement strand
TAACCTCCATATTATCACAATCAGTTTTATATTTTGATTACCTAAATTAATTTACTAATCTAAACAGCAAAATATATTAAAACTTCAAACTTAGTTTTCTCTATTCCTATTATATTTAATCTCTTGCATATTAGCAAACAAAAGTGTATTTTATTTAATTGTGATATTTTTATCAATATTAACAAGTAAAAGACCGTCGATTAAGACGGTCTGAAACTCATATATAAACTGTCTTTAATTGTTATAGTGTAAGCAGTTTTGAAATTTTTTGGTACTTCTTCTTACCTATACCTTTAACCTTAGTTAAATCTGATTTTTTAGTAAAGTCACCCTTTTGCTCTCTATAAGTTACTATTCGTTCTGCATATGCATCACCAATACCTGGGAGTTTAGCTAGTTCAGCCGCTGAAGATTGATTAATACTTATTTTTTTAGAAGTTTTTACTTTTTTTGTTTTTGTAATGTCCTCTTTCTCTTGTTCAGGGTGATAAACTTTTATATTAACTTTTGACTGATCACCTTGCTGCAAAAGTTTATGTTTGCCAATTCCTGCTAATTGATTGTACAGTTCAGAATATTTCTGAGCGGAATTATGCCAACTGTAATCAAGATTCATCACCCGATTAATCAGCTTATTCCAAATTCCTTTCTGATCATAAAATGAAACTGCTCTTTCAATTGTATGCAGCATATCATGGGCATTATAATTTCTGAAGCCAAAGCCTGTACCTTCACCGGTTTCTTCGTTATAAGGAATCACTGTATCATTTAAGCCACCAGTCTCTCTAACAACGGGAATAGTACCATAACGAAAACTAATTAACTGACTTAAGCCACATGGTTCAAAACGAGAAGGCATTAAAAACATGTCGCTCCCTGCATAAATCTGATCTGCCAACTGTGCATCATATTTAATATTCACAGACAGATTATCAGGATATTCATGCTGTTTAGCTTCAAAAAATTCTTCATATTCTCTTTGACCTGTACCCAGAATTAAAAACTGAGCTCCGGTGGCCATTATTTCATCAAAAACAGCTTTAACCAGATCTAAGCCTTTTTGCTCGACCATTCTAGAAATAAATCCAATCAGTGGTTTATCTCCATTAACTTCTAAACCAAGTTTTTGCTGAATGTGTACTTTGTTTGCAATTTTCTTATCAATTTCACCTTTTGAAAAGCGAACTGCAAGATTTTTATTTGTTTCTGGATCAAATTTATCATAACTAATACCATTTAAAATCCCACTCAAATCATCTGCTCTGAGTCGGAGAGCATAGTCTAATCCTTCTCCAAAATATGAAGTCTGGATTTCATCTGCATAACTTTCGCTTACTGTTGTTACATGATCAGCATACATAATTCCTGTTTTCATATAATTAAGTAAACCATTATGTCTAATATTACCACTTTCCCAATGATGTGGAGCCACTCCCAAGACATCTCCTGCAGCATGTCCTGCAAATTGCCCTTGATATTTTAAGTTATGGATAGTAAATACTGTTTTAATATCCTGATAATAACTCTGCTGACGGTAACGATCTGCAAAAAGCAGTGGTAAAGGACCTGTCTGCCAGTCATTTGTATGAATAACATCCGGCTGAAATCCAATTACAGGCAGCATATCTAAAACAGCCTGGGAGAAAAATGCAAATTGTTCATGTTTATCTTCATTTTCATAGAGTGAATCCCGATCAAAATAGTATTGATTATCTATAAAGTAAACCGGAACACCGTCTTCTTCTAATTTATTTACTCCTAAGTATGTATCTCTCCAGGCCAGTTTTGTTCTGAAGTGACAAACTGCTTCCATCCGTTCTTTATATTTTTGTGGAATCTGTCTATACTGTGGAATCACCAATCTTACATCATGACCCTCTTCGATCAACGCCTGTGGTAAAGAACCAGCTACATCAGCTAATCCCCCTGTTTTGATAAATGGATCTGCCTCTGAAGCTACAAATAAAATTTTCTTCTTTTCTTTTTCCATGGAGCCACCTCCTAAAATTATCCCTTTAATCTCTATCTACTGTCTACTAATTTACAAAATCAACTAAATTTTATAACTTGTAGCTTTAGTTTAATAAAAGTGGCCTCCAATGTCAACTAATTCTGCTATTCAGACGATAATTCCAAAAAAATTGCCTCTAAATGATTAATTAAAGGAAAATTAAAGTAGATAGAGAATAAATATAATACAACAGCTGATTTTTATCTTTTTTATTTTTAATAAATTTTGAATTAAGATTTAGGGGGGAGTTTAATGCCAAATAAAAATTATCCTGGTGACTATGACCGTTATCTTTTCCATCAAGGAAGACATTACGAAAGCTATGATTTTCTGGGCGCACACTTAAGTAAAGAAAATGGTAAAAAAGGTGTTAGATTTACACTTTGGGCACCAAACGCCGAAGAAATTAGTGTTATTGGTGATTTTAATAATTGGAACAAACATAAACACCCAATGAAAAAAATTAAAGAGTCTGGTATCTGGACAACTTTTGTCGAAGGTGCTGAAAATGAAATGTATTATAAATATTGGATTAGGGGCTATAGAGGGGTAACACGTGTCAAAGCCGATCCATATGCACGTCGACAAGAAAAAGCTCCCAAAACTGCTTCACAAATTTATGAAGTAAATAAGTACGATTGGAACGATAAAAAATGGATTAAAAACCGAAAAAAATCTAATCATTTAAAGGAACCTTTAAGCATTTATGAAATACATCTGGGCTCCTGGAAACAAAATGATGGAAAATTAATGAATTATAGAGAGATTGCAGATGAACTTGTACCTTATATAAATAAAATGGGTTTCACCCATGTTGAATTGATGCCTTTAACAGAATATCCTTTTCCTGGTTCCTGGGGCTATCAAACCACAGGTTATTTTGCCTTAACATCTCGTTATGGCAAACCGGAAGATTTTATGTATTTTGTTGATCAGCTCCACCAGAATGATATTGGAGTGATTATGGATTGGGTTCCCAGTCATTTTTGTAAAGATGACCATGGTTTAAGATTATTTGATGGATCACACCTTTATGAAAGTTCAGATCCCAGACGAGCTGAAAATATTCAATGGGATACCTTAAATTTTGATTTTGCTCAAAATGAGGTATGGAGCTTTTTAATTTCTAGTGCAAATTACTGGATAGAAAAATTCCATATTGATGGGTTGAGGGTAGATGCTGTAAGTAATATGCTTTATTTGAATTATGAAAAAGAAGATGGCCAGTGGGCCGCAAATGAGTACGGAGGTTTTGAGAATCTAGAAGCGATAGAGTTCATTAAAGAATTAAATACAGAAATGTTTGATCGTTATCCTGGAATTCTTATGATAGCAGAAGAATCTAGTGCCTGGCCTTTAGTTACAGCACCTGCTCATGAAGGTGGTTTAGGATTTAATTTCAAATGGAATATGGGTTGGATGAATGATACTTTAGATTATATGGAAAATGATCCTATATATAGAAAATGGAAACATAACAAACTCACTTTTTCCAGCATGTACAGCCAAAGCGAAAATTATGTACTTCCTCTTTCCCATGATGAGGTAGTTCATGGAAAAAAATCTTTAGTAGACAAAATGCCTGGTGATTACTGGCGTAAATTTGCTAATCTACGGCTGCTTTTTACCTATATGTATGCCCATCCCGGCAAAAAACTTCTTTTCATGGGTGACGAATTTGGACAATTTATTGAATGGAATTACAAACAAAGCTTAGACTGGCTCCTGCTCGATTATGATAAACACAAACTAACACAGGATTTCATGCAGGAATTAAATCAGGTTTATCTTAAAGAAAAATCTCTTTGGGAATTAGATCATGAAAATGAAGGTTTTCGCTGGATCGAAGCTGATGATAATGAACAGAGTATAATTAGCTTTATAAGAAGTTCTGAAAACACAGCTCAGCAGCTAATAATCATCTTAAACTTCACACCAATCCCAAGAGATGATTATAGAATTGGTGTTCCCGGACCCGGAAGTTACGAACTTGTTCTAAATAGTGATCAAAAAGTATATGGTGGTTCTGATTATGAAACTGCTGCTAGGGTTAAAGCTGAAGCAAAACCTTTCCATGGTTTTGATTATTCAATCAGTATTAACCTGCCACCATTATCTGGAATTTACTTAAAATACAAAGCAGAAAAAAAGAAAAAAGAAAATTAATCTATTAAAAATCTGTAATTAAATAATTTTTAAAGGAGGTATAATAATGCCTAAAGAAGAAATGATTGCTATGCTGCTGGCAGGAGGAAAAGGCACTCGACTTGGAGTTTTAACAAAAAATATTGCCAAGCCTGCTGTTCCGTTTGGAGCAGAGTATCGACTTATTGATTTTCCTCTCAGCAACTGTACAAATTCTGGAATCAACACAGTAGGAGTTTTAACTCAATATAAACCATTAGTCTTAAATAGTTATATAGGGAGTGGTAGTTCCTGGGATTTAGATAGACACAATGGAGGAGTAACAGTCCTTCCACCTTATGTTAAAGAAGGTGGTGGCTCCTGGTATAAAGGCACAGCTGATGCTATCTATCAAAACATTGAATTCATAGATATTCATGACCCAGAATATGTACTTGTTTTATCAGGTGACCATATTTATAAAATGGACTATGCAGAAATGTTAAATTATCATAAAGAAAAAAATTCAGATATAACAATTGCTGTTTTAGAGGTTCCTTGGGAAGAAACCCATCGTTTTGGAATTATGAATACTAATGAAAATCAAAAAATTATCGAATTTCAGGAAAAACCTGAAAATGCTAAAAATAATTTAGCATCAATGGGGATCTACATTTTCAGCTGGGAATATTTAAAAAAATATCTTAAAGCTGAAGCAGAAGCAGAAGCAAATAATGATTCAGCTGGAGATTTTGGCCATAATATTATTCCAAAAATGATGGCAGATAAGCTAAATTTCTATGCTTATACTTTTAAAGGTTATTGGAAAGATGTAGGAACTATAAAAAGTTACTGGCAGGCCCATATGGATCTTTTAGGTGAAAATCCGAAACTGGATCTGCAAGATAGAAATTGGATTATTTATAGTGTTAATCCAAACCGACCACCTCAATATCTTTCAGAAGCAGCTGAAGTCAATAATTCTATGATTAATAAAGGAACACAAATTATGGGTACAGTTAAAAATTCTGTTCTTTTCTTTGGCGTTAAAGTTGCCAGAGATGCTGTAGTTGAAGATTCAGTTGTACTGCCAAATACACGAATCAGCAGTGGAGCTAAAATTAAAAACTCTATTGTAGGAAGAAATGTTATAATCGAAAAAGATGTAAAAGTAGGATTTGAAAATGATAATATCGAAACTGATGAAATAGAAATTACAGTTATTGGTGATGATGAAGTAATACCAGAATCATCAAACATTAAAACAGGAATGGTGGTGGGATAAATGATGATGACACCTGTCTACAAAAAAGGTGGAGCAAATATGAATAATGTAATGGCTATTATTAATAATGCCCTGGATGAATCATTTTTAGATAAATTAACCGGTCATCGTTCTTTAGCTTCTGTTCCTTTTGGAGCCCGTTATCGGCTAATTGACTTTCCGTTATCTAATATGGTTAACTCAGGAATTACAAATGTTGGCCTATTACTTCAAACTAAATACAGATCACTAATGGATCATATAGGTTTTGGTAAAGCTTGGGATCTTGATCGCAAAAGGAATGGCCTATTTATTTTACCTCCTGCCCATATTTATCAGGCAAATCGGGCGTACAAAGGAGATCTTCAGAACTTTGCCAGCAATATAGATTATATCAAAAGAAGCACACAGGAATACGTTATTATTGGCAGCCCAAATGTAGTAGCAAATATTGATTATCGGGATGCTTTTAAATACCATATAGAAAATAAAAACGATATTACAATAATTTATAGAGAGCTTGATGTCTTTCGCCGGGATACAACCTATACGGTAATGAATACTGATGATAATGATCGAATTATTGATATGAAAGTTGATCCAAAGAAAAATTATTACAAAAAAATATCAATGCAGAGATATATTATGAAAAAAGATCTACTTTTAGATATTATTGATGATTGTATCTCCAAAGGAGAATGGGATTTTGTTAAAAACGCCATTATTGGAAACTTAAAAAATCTAAAAGTATATGGTTACCCCTTCCGCTCTTATGCAGCAGTGATTAATTCAATTAATGGTTATTATAAAAGCAACTTAGAATTATTAAAACCAAATGTCTGGCAGGACTTATTTTTAAAAAATGGTCCTATCTATACCAAACCAAAAGATGAGGCCCCAACAGCTTATAAAAATGGTGTTAAAGCAAAGAATATTCTAGCTGCAAATGGATGTTCAATTAAAGGGGATGTTAAAAATAGTGTGCTTTTTAGAGGAGTAAAAGTGCATCCAGGAGCAGTAGTAAAAAATTCAGTGATAATGCAAAAATCAGAAATTGGTCCTAACGCTTATCTAGAAAATGTTATCTTAGATAAAGGAGTTCAAATTACTGCTGATAAATCTCTAAAAGGAGATACTAATTTACCAATGATCATTGCCAAAAACACCTTAGTTTAATCGCCTACTCAATTGGAAAGGCATGTGGAATTTAAATTCCACATGCCTTAATTAATTTTAAATCTATGACCTTAAGATATATTTTTTAAGACTATCACCTATTTTTTAGGCAGCCTTATCTTTTTCTAATTCTGATAAATATTTATTCTTTTCTTTAACAACTACACCGGCAAGCACAACTAAAGCTATTAAGTTTGGTGCTGCCATTAAACCATTCAAAGTATCTGCTAAAAGCCAGATTGGCTCTAAAGCTCCAATCGCTCCAACAAATAACAAAATTACAAAAACAATTCGATAAGGTTTAACAATGCTTTTGCCAAATAAATATTTCCAACTTTCTTCTCCATAAAAACTCCAGGTCAGCATGGTTGTATAAGCAAAGATAATTATACTAATATTTATAATATAACCACCGGGTCCAGGTAAACCTCTGGTAAAGCCTTCGGCTGCCAGAACAGCTCCAGTTTCTCCTGTCCCCAAAGCACCTGTCAAAAGAACAACGAGAGCCGTAATAGTACCAACAACAATTGTGTCTATAAATACTTCCCAGATACCCCACATTCCTTGACGGGTTGGCTTATTTCTAGCTTGAGCATGAACTATAGAAGCTGCACCTAAACCAGCCTCATTTGAGAATACACCTCTGGCTATACCAAAGCGAACTGCCATTCTAACTGAAGCACCTGCAAAACCCCCAAAAGCTGCAGCTGGATTAAAAGCACTACTAAAAATAGTAGACATGACAGCTGGTATTTCTGAATAATGAGAAATTATTATTATAGCTCCACCTATAAAATAAAAAGCAGCCATTAAGGGAACTAATTTTTCTGCTACCTTACCTATTCTTTTAATCCCTCCCAAAACAACTAACCCTACTAATAAAGAAACTACTATACCTGTTATCCAGGTGGGTACTGCAAAGCCATCTTCTGCAGCATGAGCTAGAGTGTTGGATTGAACCATGTTTCCAATACCAAAAGCTGCAATTCCAGCAAAAAAGGCATACAAATAAGCCAGCCATTTCCATCTGCCGCCCATCCCATTTTCAATATAATACATTACTCCACCACTATACTCTTCTTCTCCAGTTTTTTCTCTAAATTTAACTCCAAGCTGTGCCTCAGCAAATTTAGTTGCCATTCCAACTAAAGCAGAAATCCACATCCAAAAAACTGCTCCCGGGCCACCAAGCGACAAAGCAGTACTAACTCCAGCAATATTTCCAACTCCTAGAGTTGCTGCCATTGCAGAACTGATTGCCTGAAAAGATGATAAAACTCCTTCTTCATTCTCCACATCTCGTTTAAAATAACGTCCAAAACTTTTATCCCAAGATAACTTAAAATGTTTAAACTGTAAAAAATCCAGCCTAATAGTCAGATAAAGACCAGTCCCAACCAACAAAAATAAAAATGGTGGTCCCCAAACAACTGAGTTTACTGCACTATTTACTGTTAAAAATAATTCAAGCATTGATCTCCTCCCTTTGTAAATTTATTTGTTATAAAAAAAATTATATCATAAAATTATAAAATTTAAATGATTATCCATGTATACATTGATTTTTTTAAAAAAAGAAGAGCAAATTGCCCTTCTTTAATTTTCAAATAATAAATAACTTCTAGAAATAGAGTCTCAATTTAGTTTTAAATTTCTCTGATTATTGGTTCTCCCTCTATTAAATCGCTATATTCATCCACGCTACCATCATTCAATGCGGTTTCAATTATTTTGCGGCCAACAGGATGTAAACCTGGTTCTAAATACGACCTTAAACATTTTTTGAAAAAGTCGGAGAGAATTTTTCCACCAATATCATAAGCTTTTTCTCCCACCTCTGCCTGGCGATGGACTTGTAGAAACTCTCTTTCTATATTCTGGCCTTCAACTAATAGTTCTTGCAGTGAATAACCCAGGAGGGGCATTCTTGCAGGTCTTAATTGGTCTTTTGTAAACCAGGCACCACCTCGACGAGCTAGGTATTCCCTGGTTATCCATTCTGGCATAAAACCTACTTTCCAGGCACCAATATGCTGGTTGGGAATCAAAATATATTTAACTTTTGGAGTGTCCATTATCTGTTCTAATAATAAATTAGCCTGGTCAACTTTTTTACCTGTTGCAAAGGGCCAGTATGACCCTACACCTTCTGAACTCATTCCATCACCTGTAATTATACTTGGGTTCCCATGACCTCGAGGAGCCACTAAACGCCAGAGCCAAGCTAACGCCGGGGGTAAAACATGAAACAATCCTAAAATTCCATAAGTAGGATTTTCCTTAGTGCAAGGAGGAACTCTCACCCCAAAACTGCGGATGTCAATTGATAATGGTTCTTTTAAAACATCAGGTATAATATCCCTTGGAATAGTAACCCGAGGATTAGGACATGATTTTCCAGGTTCATCTTCTATATGCTCCCAGATCAAAGCTGTACTATTTGGTGCAGCATCAATGTTTAAAAATAATAAAGGTTTATCTGGATCAGCTGTAATAGCTTCCAAGTTTGGTTCTGTACCATATTTATTAATATGATCTACTCTTACAAACCAAGAATTTTCAGCATCCATTAAAGTTAATTTACCATTATCTTTCTGCAGTGAATTATGACAGATGGCCATATCATCAGTCATCGGACGCAGTCCACAACCCTGAGGTAAGGTTATATGAAATTTTTCTTCTGTCATTAAATTTTTCCCAAAAAGCAAACGTCCGCTTCTTTCACGATGCATATCCTCTAACATTTCACTTTTCCCACCACCACTAGCTCCTTCATGTGATATATTAACCGTATTTCCATAGGGAGTTACTACTTGGACGGCGGAACAATGAAGGGTTACCCATTCTTCTTTTTCGCCCTGATTAATCAACATTCCATAAACTCCTTTTTTAGCACTTGGCCCAGGATAAAGGTTATAAGCAAACATTTCATATTTGTTATCAAGTCTGCGGTGAACTACAATTTGTTTGCCATCAAAATGTGTATGTCTAAATGGTGGCGCAATATAAATATGCGAAATAGCTTTGAATTTTTCATTAAGTTTACGTGTATCTACTATTCCCTGTAATAATGAAAGACCAAATGCAAAAAAGGCTGCATTTGCTGGCACAACTGCCAATGCTTTAACTCCTAAACCACTTGGTCCGGTCTCAAAAAAGAAAATGGCCAGTTCTTGAGTTTTTAACCAGGCAAAGGTTTCTTGCCTCATTTTATTCTCAAACTTTTCTCCAAATCGGTTCTCATACTTTTCTTTATCGGTTGCTTTTTCGTCTGCAATTAACATGCAGTTAGGGTCTCTACGCCTCATATAAGGGTCGGGATAATTTGCTGAAATACCATTTCTAACTTTACAAACAACCGCTTCTACAACCTCACCCTGGCCCGGAATATCATACTTTACTTCCTGGCATCCATTTTTGGCATCTCTTACAGATAGATCTACTAACTGCTGTTCATTGTGAGCAACAGTGTATTTAGGACAGGCTGCAAGTAATTCTTGGATTTCTTCCGGCAGTTCCACATTTTCTAAATTCTTATCTTTTTCTAAAATTTGTTCTTTAATCATAAGCTGCTATCTTCTCCCTTCTAAATACTATAATGTAAAATAAATGAAAATTCCCACAATTTTGAATAAAAATCACTTCTAAAATACTTGCTATTTATTTTATCATAAGAGCAGAAAAGCTACAAGCTTTAATAACCTGTAACTAAGTCTGCAGCATAAATTACCATACCTGAAATTGGAGGAACTAAAACCTCATTCGAATGAAAGAATCTAATTGGCTCAGTTCCTGCCGCTTGATCGTCGACAACAATGGCCCAGGTTCTATTTTCTGGGAGATGAAACTGTTTCCATTCTTTAGATGGATTTAGCAAAACTAAAATAGTGCTCCAGGAGTCTTCATTTGCATTATTGAAAATACCATAGCCAACTGTTCCAAATGGAGAATCAATAAAGTGTAAATGTTTTTTTATATCTCCTCTTTTTCTCATTCTAAAAGCCGGATGATGGCCGCGGAGATTAATTAAACCTTTGACATAATTAAAATGATCTCGATAAGTGGTCTTTCTTTCCCATTTTAATTCATTTACTGAAACATCTGAAGCAAAACTATTTTTATCACCAAATTTAGTTCTTAAAAATTCAGTTCCTGCCAACATAAAGGGAACTCCCTGGGAGGTAAACAAAATTGTTTGAGCTAATTTATGCATCTTTTTGCGAAGTTCTTCATCAGCTCCAGGGCATGAACGGGCCAGCTTATCCCAAAGTGTCAAATTATCATGGGCCTCTAAATAATTAATACTTTCACCTGGATGAAGTGTAAAACCATACAAACGCCTTTCCTCTAGACCTATAGATCCTATAACTCCTTCATCAATTTCCCTCTCTAATCCTATTTCACCCTGAATAAACCCTTTTTCTGTACCATCACTGTTACCTTTTAAGGTATTCCGGTAATTGTCATTAAAAACTGAAATTCCAGTTCCTTTCTGATCACCTTTTCTAATCTGCTGATAGCGGTGCAGCTGAGGCTCAATAGCTGTCCAAGGCTCTCCATAAACTAAAACAGAAGGATTTTCTTTGCGGAGTTTATGTTCAGCTAAAAGCATAGTTTCACGGTCAATTGCTGACATCAAATCAAATCTAAATCCATCAATATGATACTCTCGACTCCAGTAAAGAAGTGAATCTACAATATATTTTCGCATCATTTCTCGTTCAGATGCAATTTCATTTCCACAACCAGAAGCATTTGCAAACTTGCCGTCTTCTGTAAAACGATAAAAATAATTGGGAAAAATTTTCTGGAAGGGTGAATTTTGTGTGTGATAAGTATGATTATAAACAACGTCCATGATTACTCCAATCCCATAAGAATGGAGAGTTTTTACCATTTTTTTAAATTCATAAATTCTACTCTCATTTGAAGGGTTAGAAGCATAAGATCCTTCTGGCACCATATAATATAGCGGATCATATCCCCAGTTATAGTCGTCAGAATCATTGTCATCAACTGAAGCAAAATCATAAACTGGAAGTAAATGAACATGGGTTATTCCTAATTCTTTTAAATGAGCAATCCCGGTCAACATTCCTTCTTTATTGATACTGTGTCTTTCTGTAAATGCACTATATTTTCCTTTGTGCCGGATCCCGCTTTCCTGAGATGCAGAAAAATCTTTTACATGAAGCTCGTATATAACCGCATCTACTGGATCTTCAAGTTCTACTTTCTGATCATGAGTCCAAGTTGGAGGATAAACTTTAGTTGGATCAATAATTAAACCATATTTACTATTTATACCAACAGCTTTAGTCCAGGGATCAACAAAGGTAAATTCTTTGCGAGGAAGTTTCAATCTTAATTGATAATAGTTTCCATAATACTCTGCTGGAATTTTAACTTTCCAGGTATCACTAATTGAGGCTTCCAGCTTAAGCTCATCTATTTCTTTATTTCCTTGATCATCAGCGTATATTTCTAAAACAGCACTTTGGGCAGGGGGCGACCAGATTTTATAAAATATATCATCTCCAGAAAACGTTAAACCTAGATCATCACCCGCATAATATAATTTTGCAGGTTTAGTATTTATATTTTTTTCGAACATAAAATCATCTCCACTACTAATGTGATTTAATTTAAAATATTTTTATAAAAGTAGACATTCAAATGTAATATATTGCCTATACTATAATCTATTCTTTGTCTTTAGTACTATTCCTGCCAGATTTTTAGATAAATTATTTTAAAAAACAGGTTATTTTATGTTTATGTAGAAATAATATATTTAAGAGCAGCTTAAAAATTCAAATGTGAGGTGAGGCTATTGTTAACAATTCATGACAGTTTGCATTTTAAAGAAAATGATTTCGATATAACTGCTTATGGAGAAGTTTTACTAGATATGATTGCTAGAGAAGAGTCACCACTCAAAGAGTGTTCTAATTTCACCCGCTATTTGGGTGGTTCTCCTGCCAATGTTTTAGTCAATATGCAGCGCTTAGAAAACAAAACAGCTTTTATTAGTAGAGTTGGCAATGATGATTTTGGTGAGTACCTAGTTGAGATTTTACAAAATGAAGGTGTCAATCTTGATTGTCTGCAGTATGATCAGGAGGAGAGTACTCCAATTATTTTTGTAAATAAAAGCAAAGAAACTCCGTCCTGGTTGGCTTATCGAGGGGCAGATATCAATTTAAAGATAAATGATACGATATATGATAAAATTAATAACTCTTCAATTTTTTTCACCGGCAGTTTTATACTTTCCAAAAACCCTGCACGAACAACTGCTATTAAAGCTGTAGAACACGCAGTCAATAAAAATAAAATTTTTGCTTTTGATCCAAGTTATAGAGCTACTCTTTGGCCTGACGGTGATAAGGGAAACAAAATCGTTCGAGAACTCATAACTCAAGCAGATTTTATTAAACCATCTTTAGACGATGCCTACCATCTCTATGGACAGGACCATCCAGAAAATTATCTTAAAAAATATCATAATGATGGTGCCAAAATTGTTATTTTAACTTTAGGCAAGGATGGTCTTCTAATTTCAGATGGAAATAATGAAGTACTTCATATACCAGTGTATTCTAAAAAAGTAGTCGATGTTACTGGTGCCGGCGACTCTTTTTGGGCCGGATTTTTAACTGGAATTCTTAAGGGGCTTCCCATTATTGAAGCGGCCAAATTAGGAAATGCGGTTGCAGCGTTTAAAATTCAAGGTGTTGGGGCTTTATCTTCTGTTCCACCGTTAATGGAAATTATATCTTATTATGATATTCAGCCAATTGAGGGAGGTAATTTTAATGAGTGAAATTAAACATGTAGCATTTTTAAACCCACAGGGTAATTTTGATGCGAATGACAGTTACTGGACTGAACACCCGGACTTTGGGGGCCAGCTGGTTTATGTTAAAGAAGTTAGTAAAGCTCTAGCTAAAATGGGGATTAAAATTGACATTATAACTCGTCAAATTAATGATCCAGAATGGCCTGAGTTTAGCAGCCTATATGATAGCTATCCAAATTGTGATAATTTACGGATAATTCGGTTACCTTTTGGTGGAGATCAATTTCTCGCTAAAGAAAAATTATGGCCTCATTTAAAGGAATATATTGATGCAATTGCAGAATTTTATGATGAAGAAGGTGCATTTCCAGATTTTTTTACTACCCATTATGGTGATGGCGGACTCGCAGGAGTTTTATTGAAAGAAAAAATGGAGACTCCCTTTTCTTTTACAGGTCATTCACTTGGAGCCCAAAAAATGGATAAGTTGAATTTTTCTAAAGACAACTTTGATCAATTAATTGATAGATTTAAGTTTCACAGCCGTATTATAGCAGAAAGATTAACAATGAAATTTTCAAATCAAATTATAGTCAGTACCAGCCAAGAAAGAAATGAGCAGTATTCTCATCCATATTATGAAGGTGCAGTCGATGTAAACGATAATAATAAATTTTCTGTTATACCACCTGGAGTTAACACTGATGTTTTTGATGGAAGTTATTCTAAGAAAACTGCTGAAATGATCGAAAATTATTTAAAAAGAGATATAGATGAAAATAGAATTAATAAACCAACCATAATTTGTGCAAGTCGCCTTGACCAAAAGAAAAATCATTTAGCACTAGTTAAAGCATTTGCTGAAGATCAAGACCTTCAAAGAAAATCTAATTTAGTTATAACACTCAGAGGTATTGAAAATCCATTTCAAGATTACAGCTCAGCTGCTGAAGAAGAAAAAGAAATTTTAGATCAAATCATGGAGCTTATCACCGCTCATAATTTAAAGGGTAAAGTTTCCATGTTTCCTTTGGGTAGTCAAAAAGAGCTGGCCGAATGTTATGGCTATCTTGCAGAAAAGGAATCAGTTTTTTCGCTTACTGCTTTCTATGAGCCTTTTGGATTAGCACCAGTGGAAGCTATGGCAGCCGGATTGCCTGCTGTTGTGACAAAAAATGGTGGTCAAAGTGAAATTATGGGTGATAATGAATTTGGGATTTTAATCGATCCAGAAGATCCAACTGACATAGCTAAAGGTCTCAAAAAAATTGTTGGTGAAACATCAATCTGGAAAAATTACCAATTAAAAGCAGAAGAACGAGTAAAAACTAAATATACCTGGGAGCAAACTGCAAAACGATATCTTAAAGCAATGGAAAAAGGTTTAAGCTTTGAAATACCAGTGGTTCACAGTGAAATTCCAGCTTATTATTTTTTACCAGATAGTGATAATGAACATAAATTGTTAGATAGATTTAAAGAAAATGTTTTCAAAAAATAGACATTTGCTAATAATTTGATATAATAAACAGATAGGAATAACTATTATTAGAAAAAAACAGAATAATTTTATTAATATTATAGGGAGTGATTTGTTAATGAACAATAATAAGCCACATACAGCTTATTTCTGTATGGAATACGGATTAGATGAAAATATGCGTATCTATTCAGGTGGACTAGGAATTTTAGCAGGAGACATTTTAAAAGCGGCAAAAGAATTTTCTTATCCCGTAACAGGGATTGGACTTTTATGGCGCCGTGGTTATTCAAAACAGGTAATCAATGCAGAAGGTAGACCTGAAGATCATCATCCGGTAAATAAAGAAATCTATGAACATGCCGAGGACACTGGAGAAACAGTATCAGTTATAATCAGAGATCAAGAAGTTACACTGAAGATTTGGAAACTAGACAAGTTTAATAATGCAACTTTATATCTCTTAGATGCGAACCTTCCAGAAAACAGAAAATATCAGACAATTACTGATGGTCTTTATGATGGATTCAATGAAAAAAGAATTGCTCAAGAAATTGCATTAGGCATCGGTGGAGTTAAAGCTATTCGCAAACTCGGCCTTAATATTGATATTTATCACTTTAATGAAGGTCATGCAGCTCTAGCAGGAACAGAATTAATTAGAGAAAAAATGGAAACTGGGATGGACTTTCACACAGCTTGGGATACAGTGAAAGATGATATTGTCTTCACTACTCATACCCCAGTTAAAGAGGGAAATGAATCTCATAGTTTAGACAGTCTCAAAAAAATGAGTGCATTTAATACTTTAACAAGAGATCAAATGAAAGAACTTGGTGATAGTCCTTTTAGTATGACTGTCGCAGGATTAAGATTATCAAGAATGTCTAACGGTGTTGCTAAGTTACATGGTCAGACTTCACGTGAAATGTGGAAGGATGTTGCTGGTAAATCTCCAATTATCTCAATTACCAATGGTGTCCATAGAGGTACCTGGGTTGATGATAGAATTGTGAAAAATATGGGAGATACTGAAGCAATTTATAAAACCCGTAAAACAATGAAGCAAGAATTAGTTGACTTTATTAAAGAAAGAAATGGGGCAGAACTTAATCCAGATAAATTAATTATTGGATTTGCTAGAAGGGCTACTGCTTATAAGCGTCCTAATCTAATCTTTAAGAAATCAGACCTGATTGACCCTTATTTGGAATCAGGTGATGTTCAAATAGTCTTTTCCGGTAAAGCTCATCCAACAGATGATAATGGTAAAGAAATCGTAGCTAACCTGGTTAAAAAAGCGAAAGAATTTCCAAATAGTGTAGTTTTCTTAGAAGATTATAACATGGAAATTGCCCGCTTTATGACTCGCGGTGTTGATATTTGGTTAAACAATCCTCGCAAACCACTTGAAGCAAGCGGTACTTCCGGTATGAAAGCTGCTATGAACGGCGGCCTAAACCTGAGTATTCTTGATGGCTGGTGGGTTGAAGGCTGTGAGCACGGAATTAATGGCTGGCAGTTTGGAGACGGTTATGTAGGTGAAGGTCAGGATGAAAGTGATCTTTACGCACTCTATAGAGTCTTATTAAATGAAGTTGTTCCTACTTTCTACGGCAACAAAGATCGCTGGAAAGATATGATGATGGAAAGTATTGCTACAACTTATGAAAGATTCTCTGCTAAAAAAATGTTAGAAAGATATTACTCTGAAATGTATAATAAATAAATAATAAAAAGAATTGGCTATAACCTTCATAACGACTTTCATTAATAAATAATAAGCTGCAGTTTCTAACTCCTTTCAGTCAGACAAAGAAACTGCGATCGCTTATTATTTAGATTTAAGTCTATTCGGTTAAAATGCCAATTCTTTTTTTATTTATATTTATTTGGAAACATTAAAATTAAGGCCTACCCGAACCTGTCTGACGGACTCGATGTCCTAATGCTGAGCTGACTATTCGTTATAAAACGAAGGCTCAGTGAAACATAGGACAGGCTTTTCTTAATTTTATTTGTTTTTAGTCTACAACCTTAAACTGTGTTCATACGGTCTGTTTAAATGGGGAGTGCCCCAGGTGCTCCGACTAAATTGCTAATGATTTTTAACAAGCATTGATTTTTGTAACTCCTCTTTTGCTTCCTTATCCAACAAATATTCAACTAATGTCATTGCAAATTCTGTGGCAACTCCTGGTCCTCTACCAGTAATCAGATTACCATCAATTACAACTCTATCCTCCTGATAATTAGAAGATGCCATATCCTTATCAAATCCGGGATAACTGGTTGCTTTTCTTCCATCTAATATTCCTGCTGCTTCAAAAACAATTGGAGCTGCACAAATTGCTGCACATAATTTGTTGTCTTCATTTAATTTTTTTATAATATTACGCAGTTCGTTACTGTCACGTAAATTAGCAGCTCCTGGCATTCCACCAGGTAAAACTACACCATCTAAATCAGCAGTATCAATCTCAGAAATCACAGTATCTGCTTCAACCTTTATTCCGTGATCACCTTCTATATTTTTACTACCAATACCTGCAGTTATAACATCAAGTCCTGCTCGTCTTAAAACATCAATATTGGTAACTGCTTCAATTTCTTCAAAACCTTCAGCCAGCGGAATTAAAATCTTTCCCATAAATTAGCCTCCTATTTTATTATTCTAAATTATCTTTGGCTTCTTCCTTATCATCATTATCTGCTTTATCTTCATTTTTTTTCTTTTCTACCATTTTAGTCT
>Ga0182239_1000329_pt1 | contig 17636 bp, 15 predicted proteins | sample hydfrate6_PW_210_FD_132456 | JGI IMG/M metagenome (GOLD analysis project Ga0182239, IMG submission 132456) | Subsurface microbial communities from deep shales in Texas, USA - hydraulic fracturing test 6_PW_210 | ecosystem: Environmental > Aquatic > Deep subsurface > Shale gas/oil reservoir >... | reverse complement strand
TTTGGCTTATTTAAGGTGTTCAATATAGCTTCAGTAATTTCTAAATTGGTTTTTTCATTATTACCACCAATATTATATACTTCACCAATTTCTCCTTTTCTTAAAACTATATCTATAGCTCGGCAATGATCTTTAACATGAAGCCAATCTCTAACATTTTTTCCATCACCATAAATAGGCAGTTCTTTATCCTCCATAGCATTTGTTGAAAAGAGTGGGATTAATTTTTCAGGAAATTGATAGGGTCCATAATTATTAGAACATCTTGTTATATTTACTGGAAAGTTATATGTTTCATTATATGCTCTTACCATCATATCTGCACTAGTTTTACTAGCAGAATAAGGACTATTAGGGGCTAAAGGTGTTTCTTCAGTAAAGTAACCTGTCTCTCCCAATGAACCATATACTTCATCTGTAGAGACCTGAAGAAACTTAACTCCATCTCTATATTGATTTTCATCTTCTTCCCAAAACTTTTTAGCAACATCCATTAAATTTTGAGTTCCTAATATATTAGTTTCTAAAAAAATCTGTGGATTTTCTATTGAACGATCCACATGAGATTCTGCAGCAAAATTTACTACATAATCAATATTAAATTCTGTAAAAATATATTCTACTAACTCTTTATTACATATATCACCTTTAACAAATTCAATATTATCTAGTTCATCTTTCAAATTTGCCAAGTTTCCTGCATATGTAAGCTTATCTAAAACAATAAGATTGAACTCATCACTATGTTCAGCAAGCATATATTTAACAAAATTAGTTCCTATAAATCCTGCTCCACCAGTAATTAAACAATTATTCAAATTAATCACCCTTATTATATTCTTTTAAAGTTGGTAGTTCTTTATCTTTATCTGATAATAATAAATCTTCTTCTGTCAAGTTAAATCTCTCTAGAGGCCAATCAATATTAATATTAGGGTCGTTCCAAATAATCCCTGCATCATATTCTGGATGATAATAATCAGTTGCCTTATATAAAAACTCAACTTCATTACTTAATGCTAAAAACCCATGAGCAAAACCTTCAGGAATATAAAACATTTTTTTGTTTTCTTCTGATAAGATAACTCCAAAATATTCTCCATATGTATAAGAGTCTTTTCTTAAATCAACTCCAACATCATAAACAGCCCCTTTAACAGCTCTTACTAATTTACCTTGAGCATGTTGAGTTTGAAAATGAAGTCCTCTTAAAGTTCCTTTTTGTGATTTTGAATGGTTATCCTGAACAAAATTCATATTAAAATCAATTTCTGCAAATTCTTTTTTATTATAACTTTCCATAAAAAAGCCTCTGTGGTCACTAAAAACAGTTGGTTCAATAATATAAAGATCTTTTATCTGCGTTTCAATTTTTTTGAATTTAGACATTTTTCACCTCTTCTTAACTTCTTTTTCCTTCTGAAATATCATATAAATATTTACCATAATTAGTTTTCATTAATGGTTCAGCTAGTTTTTTAAGCTGTTCAGAATCAATATAACCCAGTCTATATGCTATTTCTTCTATGCAGGATATATACAAACCCTGTCTTTTTTGAATGGCTTCTACAAAGTTTGAAGCCTCTAATAAACCATCATGTGTGCCTGTATCTAGCCAGGCCATACCGCGACCAAAATGTTCTACCATTAAATTTCCTTCTTCAAGGTATTTTCTATTCAAATCTGTGATTTCTAATTCTCCTCGAGAAGAAGGTTGTAAGTTTTTAGCTTTTTCTACAACAGTATTGTCATAAAAATAAAGTCCAGGAACTGCATAATTGGACTTTGGTTTATCTGGTTTTTCTTCTAGAGATAAAACTTTACCATTGTCATCAAATTCTACTACCCCAAAACTTGTAGGATCTTTAACATAATAGCCAAAGATTGTTGCTCCTTCTTCTAAAGAAGCTGCTCTTTCTAAGATTTGAGTGAAACTTTGACCATAAAAAACATTGTCTCCTAAAATTAAAGCTACATTATCATCCCCAATAAATTCTTCTCCAACAATAAAAGCGTCGGCAAGTCCCCTTGGCTTTTCTTGTACCTGATATTCTAAATTTAAACCAATATCACTTCCATCACCTAATAAATCTTTAAATATTGGTAAATCATTTGGAGTAGAAATTATTAGAATATCTTTGATCCCAGAGAGCATTAATACTGATAAAGGATAGTAAATCATTGGCTTATCATAAATTGGTACTATCTGTTTTGAAATTGATTTTGTTACTGGATAAAGTCTGGTTCCTGATCCACCTGCTAAAATTATTCCTTTCACATATAACACCTCTCGCATAATATTATTAAGATAATTTTTTAAAAATTTGATGAATATAGACACCAGCGACTGATAAAAATTTTCAAACTACCTCTTGCTTCAAAAAAACATGAGAGTTAAAAAGATTTAGAGGCTTACCTCAAATACCTATTGTTAAATGTTGAAGAGCTTATTTTATTTGTTTTAATTTTTTATAAAACGAATTTCTTTTATTTTTTAATTTATCTTTATGAAATTCAAGTGATTTTTTATAATTTGATCTTGAAACTTCAATCATTTTTGGCCAGTTATTAATTAATTCAATAATTTTATTAGCATAATCTTTTGGCAGATTACTTTCAATGATAAATTCATCATCTACCAATTCAGGTATTCCATCTGCATTGCTGGCTATACATGGAGTACTAGCAGCCATTGCTTCGATAATAACTCTTGGCAATCCTTCAGATTTTGATGGTAAAACAAATAAATGAGATTTTTTTAAAAAATCTACAATCAATTTTTTATTGTTAGTAGCTCCAAAAAAGTTAATTTTGTTTTTGATATTTAAATTATCAGCAAGTTCAATAAATTCCTCTTTCATTTTTCCATCTCCTATAAAAATAGCTTTTATAGAATAACCCTGTTGAATAACGTTTTTGATAGACTTAATTAATATTTTGTGTCCTTTTCTATTACTATCCATATAGCCTATATGGATAATTTTAAACTCTTTTGGAATATCATTCTTATTCCAATCTTTTTTTACATAATTATAATCTTCTAATTTAACACTAGAATAATGACAATCAAAATGTTTATCATCTTCACTATATTTAATTGAATAACTAGGATATTTTTGTTGTAAATAGTTAGAAGTAACATATGAAACCCCATTTGCTTTTAAACATAAATTTTTAGCTTCATTATCTATAAATTTATTTAATGATTTATTAATAATACCTTTTTTAGCAAAAAAATTGTCAGCTCCCATTACAAATTCTACTCCGATTATTTTGTTATTTCTTACAAACCTATATAATAACAAAGATAATGGTGAAGGAGCTCTAAACATAATACAATTATAATTATTATAATTATATTTGAATTTACTTATTATCTTCACCAAGTTTAAAATAAGAGATTTTATTCCTCTAAAATCTGGCAATTCTAAAAAATTGGTGTTATTACCACTGATTTTATTGTAATTATTTTTTTCGGCTTCTTTTGCATTTATATCATCTACTCTTGCAAAAATTGTGATATCTTCAAAGATCTCTAAATATCTTTCTATAAACTCTCTATTAATAACTCTTCTGCACCAATATTTATTATTTTGATCTTTATAAAAATGGTGCTCTAAAACTAATAACAAATCCATTATTACCCCTTCTTAAATCAATATTTTAACTATATCATTAATCTAAAACAATATAGTTATACTGCTAATAGTCAAATTTCGGAAATATTAATTATATGATTACTATCATATCACCCTAAGCTTGGAGGAATCTTTGTTAGTTTACTCATTATTATTTTTTATTTATTTATAGATGTATTTTAAAAATTCAACTTCTCTTTTCAATCCCTCTTCAAAACCAACTTCAGGCTCATATCCTAATAGTTTTTTTGCTTTAGATGTATCAGCAGAGGTATGCTTTACATCGCCTTTAACGACCTTCTGGTATTCCCTATTAGCTTCTTTACCTATAATTTCCTCCATTAAATCAATAGCATCATTTAAAACTACTCTTTCACCATCTCCACCAATATTAAAAATTTCTCCTGCAACATCACTTTCTACTGCTAAAATATTAGCTTTAACTATATCATCTACATGAGTAAAATTTCTGGACTGTTTACCATTACCAAAGATAGTTAGCTTTTTATTCTGTAAAATAGCTTTAATAAAAATATGAAATGCCATATCTGGTCGCTGTCTTTCTCCAAAGACTGTAAAATATCTTAAAGATACTGTAGGTACATTAAAATTTTTATAATATAAATAACATAAGTTTTCACCTGCAAGTTTAGATACTCCATAAGGAGAAACAGGTTGAAGTCTATTTGTTTCTTTCATTGGTAATTGATCTGTATCACCATAGACTGATGAAGAAGAAGCATATACAAACTTTTTAATATCACTTTCTCTAGCAGCTTCTAATAACCTTTGTGTTCCCATTATATTATTATAAGTATAAATTTCAAAATCTTCTCCCCAACTTGATCTAACACCAGCTTGAGCAGCTTGATGGAATATGTAATCTATATCCTTAAGTAATTCTTTTAAATCAATATTATTTATATTTTTTTCAATTAATGTAAAATTATCATGCTCAATAAAAGAACTCATATTATTTTCTTTTAAAGATCGATCATAATAATCTATAAAAGAATCAACACCAATTACTTGATGACCTCTTTTAAGTAATTTTTCCGCTAAAGTTGACCCTATAAAACCTGCTACACCTGTTACTAATGATTTTATACTTTTTTTCATATTATATATTCTCCTTATACCATTTTATAGCTTCATCAAAGCCTGATCGAAAATCCCAATTCGGATCATAATTCAATAATTCCTTTGCTTTAGATATATCCGCTAAACTATGTCTAATATCTCCCGGTCTTTTTGAAACATACTTAGCTTTTCTGTCTATATCTAATTTATCACACATTAAATCATAAATCTGATTGATTGTAAATCTTTCTCCATAAGCAATATTAAAGGCTTCTCCAGCTGCTTTACTATCTGATGCGCAGGCTTTTAGATTAGCTTCAATTACATTCTCGATATAGGTGAAGTCTCTTGACTGTTCCCCATCACCATAAATTTCTACCTGATTGCCATCTTTTAAGATTTTAATGAACTTAGGGATTACAGCAGCATATTCAGAAAATGGATCTTGTCTTCTGCCAAAAACATTAAAATATCTTAAACCTATGCATTCTAAATTATAAGCTTGTGTATAGAGCTTAGCATACTTCTCTTTAATTGATTTAGTTAAAGCATAGGGAGATAAAACCTGTCCTTCTTTGCCTTCTTCTTTTGGCAATTCTTTTGAATCACCATAAACAGAAGATGAAGATGCATAAACAAACCTTTTTACATTATTAGTTCGAGCAGCTTCCATCATATTAGAAGTACCCTTAATGTTATTATCTTCATAGATTAAAGGTTCTCTCATTGAACGAGGCACAGAACCTAGAGCAGCCTGGTGAAGTGTGTAATCAACACCTTCTGCAGCCTTTAAACAGGTATTGTAGTTTCTGATATCTCCTTCTATAAATGTGAAGTCATGATTATCCATAAATTCTTCTATATTTTCTTTTCTACCGTTAGATAAATTATCTAATCCTCTTACTTGATATCCCATTTCAAGTACAGCTTCAACTAAGTTTGAACCGATAAATCCGGCGGCACCAGTTATTAGAAATACTGTGTCATTTGCGAATTCTAAGTTCTTGTAACCCATCATTATAGCCTCCAGTAAATATAGTTTTCAAGTTCTGCTTTTTCTTTATTAAAGATGCCTTTAACATCCATTAGTACATAACCATCTTTATCAGTTTCTTCATCCTGATAATATAATTCTTTTAGATCTTCTAAATTATAATTATCAAATTCATTATGTGCTACAGCAAAAATTACAGCATCTACATCTTTAATATCTTCTGCTACTGTAGTTTTTAAGTTATATACTGTATCTAATTCTTCTAAATCAGCTACAGGATCGATTATTTCTACTTGGATACCATATTCTTCTAATTCATTGATTACATCTACTACTTTAGAATTTCTAACATCAGGACAGTTTTCTTTAAAGGTAATACCAAATATAGCTACTTTAGAACCTTTGATTTGTTTATTAGCACTAATCATCTTTTTAACAGTCTGCTCTGCTGTATATTTACCCATATTATCATTAATTTTACGACCAGATAATATGATCTGAGAATGATAACCGATCTGTTCTGCTTTATAAGTTAAATAGTAAGGATCTACTCCTATACAATGACCTCCTACTAAACCAGGATAGAAGTTTAAAAAATTCCACTTAGTTCCTGCTGCTTCTAGGACTGATTTTGTATCTATATCCAGTTTATCAAAAATAACTGATAACTCATTCATAAAAGCGATGTTAATATCACGCTGTGAGTTTTCTATTACTTTAGCAGCTTCTGCTACTTTTATACTTTCTGCTTTATGTACACCAGCATCAATTACCATTTCATAAACAGCAGCTATTTCATCTAAAGATTCCTGATCCATTCCAGAAACTACTTTAACAATCGTATTTAATCTATGTACTTTATCCCCAGGATTAATTCTTTCTGGCGAATATCCTACTTTAAAGTCTTTTCCACACTTTAAACCAGATTCTTCTTCTAAAATAGGGATACAAATTTCTTCTGTTACACCTGGATAAACTGTTGACTCATAAACTACAATAGAACCTTCAGTTAAGTTTCTACCAACTGTTCTGCTTGCTGATTTAACTATTGATAAATCAGGATTTTTGTCTATTGTAATTGGTGTTGGAACTGCAACTATATGAAATTTAGCTTCTTTTAGTTTGTTTTCATCGGAAGTAAAATGAGCAGTAGATTTTTTTACTGCCTGATCTCCTGCTTCTTTAGTTACGTCTATACCTTTTTTATATTTTTCTACTTTTTCCTGATTAATATCATAAGCAATAACATCTGCTTTTTCTGCAAAAGCTAATGCTATTGGTAAACCAACATAACCAAGACCAACTAATGATATTTTTTCATTTTTATTTTTAATTAATTTATATAAACTCATTTAGATTTCCCCTTTAATCTATTAAATTATTTTTCATTAACTCTTTTTTAAAAAATTCAAAAGTTCCTGGAATAAATCTTTCTTTTATAAAACTATCTCTAAAAATTGTGTTTATTTTATGTAATTTCTCAAATAAAAATAATGGCAATTTCCTCATGATGGGATATAATGATTTAATTAATAAAATATCACGTTTATTTATTACATTTCTTTTAGAAATAACTCCATTAAAACTAGTATTTTTCTTATAATGATCTTTTAATAAGTTTTTGTTAAAATTAATTTTTAGAAATTTACAAATATCCCTGATTGTATTTTCTTTACTATTCTTTAAATCTTCAAAATAGACATGTTTAATGTTATTTTTATTTCTAAGTTTATTAATCCTTTTTTCAGCGAGTAAATATTTTACTAATTCTTTAATTATATTTTTTTTATATTGATTAAATTCATTATTCGCTTTTATTTTTTTTCGAACCTTTAAACCAATAGTACTTCTTATATTATCAATTGGGTTTCTTTCAATTATTACAAATTTAGCTGATGGGAATTTTTTGTAAATTCTATTAAGTTTTATTGTACTAGTTTTTTGTAACCAAAAACTTTTGTTTTTATTTTTTGCATAAATAGTCAAAATATAATCTAAAAAATCTAAATAATTTTTTGGGGCTTTATATAATTTTTCTTTTTTAATATCTAATAATTTAAAAAAATTAGTTTTAGAAAACAATTCAATAAAACCAATAAAATTATTTTCTTTTTTTAAATCACCAAAAATATTAGGCATCCTATATATTATATTGGTTTCAAGTATTCCACCAGCGCCAGGTCGTTGAACACACGCTATCTTATCATGATTAGCAATAATATTTGATAACCATTTTGTTCCAGATCTGTCTTTTCCAATAATAAATATTTTTTTCATGGTTTATCTCCTCGTATAATATATTTAGTGATATTGAAATATATCACCATTTAAATCTAAATTGGGGTGTTTGAGTTTCCATTAAGTTTAGATTTAGTTAAATTTCTTTCAGCTAAAAAACTATTGACTTTTTAACTAAAGAAATCGCTTGAGTTTTATCTACATGTTTGGTTGGAATTAAAGTTAATGTTATTGATATGTCTAATTTTGTTCAACAGCAACATAGATTTTTCAGCTAAAACAGGTCGTCTGGTCTTTATGAAAATCAAATTTAGCATCCTCAGTCAGGGGTGAGAAAATTTCCCTTATCTATATTTAATTTTGGGTTAGCTTGTTCATATACTTCCAATTTTGAAGCATCCATAACCATTCTTTTGGTATATAATAAGTTCAGTTCTATGCTTTTATCTAAAAGATTATTCATTAGTGATTCCAGGCGATCAGTTTTAGATAATTTGCTGTAATAGCAGCTAAAAGCTGATTCACTAGGTACCCTACCAGTGGTAGAAAAACAACAGACATATCTGAGATAGGGACTTCTATTTTGTTCACTAAGTTTACTCTGCTGGGAATCTTTTCAATCTATCGGACCAAAAAATATCTTAAAATAGCTTCTGAATTATACCCAGTTGGACCTTTATTAGACTTAGGTTTTATATTTCAACTAAAGAATCTAAATCAATATGATCCAAAATACAAATTAATTTTTCTGTTTCCGATAAACTTACCAATTCTTCAAAGTAAAAAAGAAACTCTTTTTAAATACTATTTTTCTATGTTATACAATTGATAAAAACTATCAATACTAGATTCTACATTAAAATTATTTTCTTTAAATTTCATATATATTTTTTCTTTATCTATTTCTTGTTTTTTTTGAGCATTATTTATCATCTCTGCCCATTTATTTTCATTTTTTAAAGATAAAAATTTTAATAAATTTAAACCCGCATCAACTTCTTCAGTAATATTATCAGATAAAAAACAAGGAGTTCCAGCAGCCTGGGCTTCAACAATTACTCCAGGTAGACCTTCATACAAGGATGGTAAAAGTAATAAATCAAACATAGCCATTAATTCAGGAACATCTGAACGTTGACCCAAAAATAATGTTTTTTTACCAAAATCTACTTTTTTTGTTTGATTATTAATATCATCAAAAAGTTTTCCTGTCCCTACAAATACCATTTTATATTTTTTATCGTAGGATTCTAATTTTTTTAAAATCTTTAAAATAAATTGATGATTTTTAACTTTTCTAAAAGATCCTACATGACCAATAATAAAATCATCCTTATCTATATTTAATTTTTTTCTTAATGATAGATTTCTGTTTTCTAATTCTTTAAATCTATTAAAATCTATTGCATTTTCAATTATTCTAATATCTCTATTCGAATTATCAAACAAATAATCAGCTGCTAATTTGCTACATGCAACTAAATCAGTAGCACAATACTTAATCAATATTTTCATGATTTTTATATATATCTTTCTATAAAAACTATTATTTTGACCACTAGAAGTCCGAGAATGAGAAATCCTAACTTTAACGTTGGATAAATAAGCAATTAATAGTATTAATCCAGAATGAAGAGAAGTATGAGCATGAACTGCATAAAAAGGACCTTGATTGTTTATTATTTCATAAACTTCTTTCAGATGTAAAAACAAGTTTTCCTTTGGTGGAGTTGCTGTATAAATTTTCCCACCAAGATTATAAATTTCTTTATCATAATAACCAACTTCATCTATTAAAGTTAAAAAATCAAATTGAACTTTCTTTTTATCTATTCTTCTATAAATTTCCATTGTTCTAGTTTCAGCTCCACCACAAACCATATTACCAAATACATGTAATATTTTTTTAATAACTATCGCCCTTTCAAATGAATCTTTTTTAATTATTTAAAAAATTTAATATGTTTACCCAAAAAGTTAATTATTTTTTTATAGAAATCTGGTTTAGTATGATACAACCACGCATAATTTTTACCCCATAATGAATTAAGTGTATCCTTATAATTTTTTTCAACAAAAACATCTGATTTTATTCCATACTCCTCAATAAAAATAGATAAAGAAGCCATCCAAGAAATAATTTCATCAACAATATTAGAGTCATATTTTTTATTTTTTTGCCATAAATTAATTAAATTTTTTAAAGATTTTTCGTTAAATATATTTAAACTTAATATATTATTACTTAAAACTAAATCACTTATGTATTTGCCCAAATCATTTCTTAGCCAATATCCATATTTATGATTACTGCTTAATTTATTATCTTTTATTTTATTTTGACCTAATACTTTACCAGTTCTAGCCCAAGGTATTTCTCCAATTTTTTTAGGTAATTTTTTCAATAAATTTATATATATATCATTATTACGTATATTAGGATTTAAGTTCCACATTATACTAAATACATTAGGATCAGTAAATAATTGATATACTGGTATTTCTTCGTTTATATATGACATACACAGTTGTAATTTTCTTCTCATATAATGCATTTCTTGTTCTATTTCTTTATATTGATAATCTTTAGCGCGGTTAATATGATTTCTATAAGCATATGCATCATGTTGAACTTTTATAACATAATCCTTGATAATCTTATCTTTAATTAACCCAAATCTGTTAAATAAATAAAACTTATTAGGTATAATTGATTCTAAATTTGTAACATGCTTACCAGAAAATTCTGCTCTACCAACACTATCACCATAACTACCAGCTACAATGGCATCAATATTTTTCATTCCTCTAATTTTAGGCATAGCATGTAGATGAATACCTGATATTTGTGCTCCTAAATCTTTACCTGCAATTTTTATGTTTTGTTTCAATTGTTCTAAGTCATTGTCAAAGTGCAAATATTCCCAATTATATCTCCTAGAAATTTCTTTAGCATAACAAACATCTCTACTGTTCTTTAATCCCCAATTCAAAGAAACTACATTGCCGGAAAAATCACCTGATATTTGTAATTCTTTTATAATTCCTGCAGTTATCCTGCTATCTAAGCCTCCTGATAATAAAATACCGATAGTTTTTTTATCAGCTATATAAGATAAAGCTTCCTGTTTTAACGATCTTTTTAATTTTTCAACAATATCTTTTACACTCATAATTGTTTCATTATGATCAGGTATATTAGCATAATTCCAACTATTATTTAATGGCTTTGCCATCCAAGGCGTACATTTAATATCTTTAATTAAAGTTCTATTATTTAAAAGATAAGTTTTACTTATAAATTCCATTATTGCTGTTGGATCAATTTTTCTTTTTTCTTCAGGTAATTTTTTAATAACTTCTTTAAACGATATATTAAATTTTTTATTCTTATCTTTTATATAATATGGATATACATTACCTAAATGGTCATAATTATCAAACAAATTAGCAACTCTTTTATCATAATTATTTTCATTATTATTTTTTATTTTCACAACATCACCCCTCAAATAAAGATATTATATATTTGTTACCTATATACTATATAGCCCCCAAATTTTGAACAAACTGAGACTCCCCAATTAAATTAGACACATTGTTTAGATAGTTTACTTTTATTTTATCATCTACAGCTTAACTCAATGTCCTGCAAATCGAGGGGGAGGATCAGATGCAATCTTATAAATAAAAAGATTATGTTTATTAGATTTACTTATTACTAAAAATAAGTAAGTTTGAACAATAAGTTTAAAATGTTATTAACTAAAAAATCAAGTAAAGTAATATCAAAATCACCTTTTTTAAAAGGTATGTATGAATAATAAACACCTAATAAAAGAAAAACAATATAAAATATAAAATAAAAAGTTTTTATATATCCAATATTATTATACTTAAAAAATAAAATCATAAAAAATGGCATCATTAACAAAAGGAAACTTCCATATCTAGTTACAATTATAAAAATATTATGGCCACCTATTATAAAAACAGAAGATAATATCCCAAACAAATAAAATTTATTATATGTTCCAATATTGTTTTTTTTAAATGATATAAAACATAATATTATAAGAATAAAAGCAAAAAATAATTTCATGTAATAATTTGCTATATAATATGATCCAGTATGGAAATAATCCATATAAAAAATTATTTTTTCATTAACTTCAATAAAATAATCACTATTTAAATATGGTAATACTGATGATTCAATTAAACTTAAATTTTTTTCTAAAATAACACCCCAGAAACTTAATAGAAATAAAAGAATAAATTTACTTTTATTTTTTATTCTATCCAACACATTAACAATAAACTTTAAGACAAATAATACTACTATTGAATAATGTATGAATAAAGGTATAATATAATAGAATTTAGTTTTTAAATTATTCTTTTTTAATATATATTCTCTATATAAACCATGAAAAAACATAAATATACTAAAAATAAATCTTATTCCACTTACAGCACCTATTAAACCAATCCAAGAAATTATTAATAAGGTTAAACTTACTGTAATCAAATTGTTACGGATTTGATTTCTTCCAAATTCTATCATATCTTTCATTACTAAATAATACGGAATCAAAATTGCTGTAAAAGGTAACAAGTTATATAAATTAATTTTAGAAATAATATAAAACCAAAAATTTTTCATTATTAAAGGGTCATAAAATAAAGCTTCTAGAAATGATTTGTTTTTTAAAACATCCATAGTTAAAAAATGTCTATATAAATCATTGGATACTATCGGATCATAATAATAACCAATAAAGGCTAAATTAAAGGAAATCCCCAATATATAAATTTTATAGTTTTTATTGTCAATAATAAGTGATAAAATTATCAATGGTGTACTTATTATTGGACTTATTAAAAAGATTATAATTACTAAATAAACCATGATTTCTCCTTAAATGCTGATTTTGGTGGATCTCTCATTCCAAATTATTTTTATAATGTTTCTAAGCCTGTATAATGTTTGGATTGTCAAAAAGATTTCCAAAAGTTTTTTATAATAATAATTAAGTTATTTGGTATATAGCTAATAAAATAATAAAATAATAATATAAATTTATTGTCAATATTCTTAATAATATCTCTAACTTTTTGTTTTTCCCCTAATAAAATTAATGACTTAGCTTTACTCACCAATAAATTATCAATATATTTTATGTTGTGCTTATTATTATTCAATTTATAATAATCAATATTATTAATCATTTTTCTAATAAAACTTTTTTTAAAAGGGAAAAATTTTTCACATGCTCTATTATCTGCATTTTTATAATAAATAGCTAATACTTTATTAATAAAAACTAAATCACTATCTAAAACAATTCTAAACCACATATCTAAATCTTCTCCACGAGTAAGTAATTCATCAAAAAAACCAACTTTATTAAAAATTTCCTTTTTAATTACTACGCTAGAAGCACTAATTAAAGACCCATTAAGTGAATATTTAAAATAATTATCAACAACCCCTCTAAATTTATCATCCATATCACTAAATTTCGTTTTATTAATATTCTCTTCATCAAAATAGGATTCATAGCTAGTAGCATAAACTGCATTATCAGGATAATCTTTAATTAAAAGAGTGATTTCTTTCAAAAAGTCTTTTTTCCAAGCATCATCTGCATCTAATAAACCAATAAAATCATATTTAGCATTTTTAATCCCTTTATTGCGAGCAGCAGATACTCCTTTATTTTTCTGCTTGATTAATTTAACTCTACTATCTTCATAATTTTCAACATAACTAGCCCCATCATCAGTAGAACCATCATCAACAACAATTATTTCAAACTGCTGATAGCTTTGATTTAAAACTGAATCCACAGCTCGATTTATATGATTTTCTTTATTATAGAGTGGTATTACTACTGAAAAAGTAATTTTATTCATTAATGTTTCTCCTTAATTTTCTGATAAATTTTAATTTTTATTTTTTTGATTTTATTTGTTTATATTATTTTTTAATGATTTTAAATCTTCTTTTTCTTTTTCATTAAAAACAAAAAAATATAAAATAAATAAAAAAGGTACATTAGAAAAAATTCCACGAAACATAAAATTTTGAAAGCTATAGTTAGGATATAATGAATATGATGAAAGCAATATTAGTATTGTTGGAATAATAGCTAAAAAAGTTTTTAAGCAAACTGTTTTGAAAAAATTTAATATTTTTAAACCTAGTTCTTTCTTATAATAATAATTCATAAATAAAGTGTTTCCCAAGAATAATGCTAACCCAGTACCAATAGCAGCTCCTATAACACCTATTTTGTTTATTAGAAATACACTGACAATAATATTAATTATTGCATTAAATAAGAACACAATTGACCTTACTTTATGTTTGTTTTGGGCATATAGTATTCTAAAACCTGTAGTTTGAAATAATGGTATAGTAAATGGAATCATAATAATTAATGAATAATAATATGCTTTTATATAGTTGTTACCAACCCATAAAAAAATAAATTCTCTACCTAATAAAATAAAATTTGTTAGTATTACTAACACAATTACGAACTGATACTTAGAAGCTTTTGTAAAAAAACCTAATATTTTACTATTTGATCTTTCTTTAAAAACCATATTCGTAAGCTTAGGTAAAAAAGCACCTGTGAAAGTTGTGGCTATAGACTTAAAATAGCCAACTATCTTTTGGCTTATAGAATACACGGCAATTTCTTCAGTTGAAGTGAATATCCCTAATAAAATATTATCAGTTCTCCAGTAAATTTGATCTGTTATCACACCTAAAAAAACATAAAATGAATACACACCAAATTCTTTTTTAAATTCTTTATCTAATTCACCTAGTGTGAATCTTAAGTTTAACTTTTGGATATTGAAAGCAAACCAAAACAAATGTAAAGTTTGATTTAATACAAAGTCAATAATAAATAAAGTTATTAATCCATACCCTAGTTTAAACATAACTATTATAGCTATAATTCTCAAAATAGTTTTTATTATTCTAGTAAGATAAAAATAATCATATCTATTAAAACCTCTAATTACTGCTGAAAACGTCATTGCTGGAAGATGCAACAGAGAGTTAGTAAAACCTATCATAAATATAATTTTACCAACACTAACTTCATTTGCTGTTAGATTAAATAAGTTACCAAAATTATAATAAACTATTAGTCCAATTAATAACCCTAATACAGCCATTACGGAATATATCAACAAACTGTATGTAGCAACAGTATTAATTTTCTTATGTTTTTCTTCAGTATTATACATTGCCGTAAATCTCGTTACCGCATTTCCTAAACCCAAGTCTAAAATACCAACATAGCCCGTAATAGAATATACTAATTGCATTAAACCATAATCAGCACTTCCAAGAGAAGAAACTATAAATGGTAAAATAAAAAAACCAGTCAGCATATTAACTGATAAATTTACATATGAAAGCACAATATTCTTTTTTGTTCCAGCATACTTTTTTGACATTCTTTATTCCTTTCTACATAGATCTTTTAAATTTAAGTTAGAAACAAATTTTCCTTTTTATACTCTCTATGTTGATTTGTAATTTTTGTATCCCAATAATAAATAACTGATTTTTCTCTATCTATATCTTTTACACTATTAACAACTTCATATTCTACTTTCATGTTATTAAGAGTATCTATCACTATTGAAAAAATTTCATCCTCTTCTTTTATAATATAAATATCTCTACCTTCAGATATATGTTTCTTTGTTATTTCTTCAACTTTTGATTGAAGTTCTCTAATAGCTTGATATGATCTCTTTATATAATCAATAGTCTTTTGGGTCTTTTCTTTAATTCCCTCAGGAGTTAATATATACTTTATATTCCTGGAATTTAGTCGTTCAATCTTAACTAAACCCTTTTTAGCACATTTTTTTATCAAAGTATTAACTAAACCAACTGAAAAACCAGTCTGCTTAGCTATTTCTCTTTGAGATGGACTATCTTCTCTATCGAGTATTGTTAGAACATCTGTAATTTTTTCATCCATAAACTTGCTCCTTCTAATTTTGTGCTAAATAAACAATTTATAAAGAAAATTTTTCTATAGAATCATCAATCATATCTTGGGTGATACCAATATAAGTTAAAGTTATATGAGGTGCAGAGTGATTAAAAAGCTTTTGCAGCAAAGCCACATCTTTATACTTCTTATAATGATGATAACCAAAAGTTTTTCTGGTAGAATTGCAAGATATCCTCTTCAAACCAACTTTATCCCCAACTTCACTCAATATTCTATAAGCCTGAAACCTTGATAAAGCTTTGTTCTTACCAATCCTACTCTGGAATAAGTATTCATCATTATTCATATTCTTCATATATTCAGTAAGTTCTTTGCGTAGAACCTTGTTTATTAAAAACTGCTTATTCTTTGAAGTCTTCTGTTCCTTAATAATAATATGTTTTTTATCCCTTATATCATCAACCTTAAGGCGGAGTAGATCACTAACTCTCAAACCAGTATTAATGCCTACTAAAAACATCATGTAATTCCTGTAACTTTGTTTTAATAGTTCTTCTTTTATCTCTCTGATCTTTTCAGTATCTCTGATCGGCTCAACAGCATTCATTTAGCTCTCCTTTTAAGGAATAATTAAGACATCGGTTGTCATTGGAATAATATGTATTTAAATGTCTTTCTAAAACCATGCCTTCTATCTATAAAATTAAGTAATAACTTCTATGTTCAATTAGTTAACAACTTTGATTATAATACATAGTTACTTTAATCGCAAATGTTATTTTAGTTTTCGACAAAACTTTCCAAATAAAGCGAAGAATTGCCTATAACAACTCTTCTTTAGCCTCTTTTAGAGTCTTACCAAATGTCTCAACTGAAATCTGCTGCAGTTTCTGTTCAGTAAATAGTATCTCTTTCAATAATTTTTGTTCCATTTCCCCATTAACCTCAGTCTGAGCTTCTTTAATAACTTCAATCTTTTCATTAATCTTATAAAAACTCTCCATTATTTCTTTAAACTCTTCTCCCAGGTCATCACTTTTCGCTAGCACATCTTCTAAATGCTTTCTAGTGATTATCATTTCAGAAACCTCTTCTATATCCAGATTAGGATATTTCTGAATCAATTTCTTCATATCAATGCTTTCTTTTCTTGTTAGCTGATATTTCATAATTGCATCCAAAAATTTAGTAGCAGTCTTATGATCAACAGTTGAATCTAAGCTTTTAGCAAGATCCAGGTGAGATAATGTTAATTTAGCTCCTTCTTTATTGTTAAAGTTATCTATAATGGCCTGCTGATATTTCTCTTCATATTCCAGGATAATTAACCAGAGTGTGATTGTTGTCCTTGCAATACCTAACTTTTTGCTGGCATCTCTCTTAGTTAAACCTTCCTCTTCTATATAGCTGTTTAGAATTATTGCTCGCTCCAGAGGATCTATCTCATCAGGCTGCAGGTTTTTGATTATCTCTATTTTATCTGGGGTTAGTTCGGCATCACCCACGACTATAGCTGGTATTTCATCTTTTCCCGTTTTTATGTTAGCCTTAATTCTTTTTTCACCACTTAACTGAAGATACCCCTCATCCAGTTCTAGCAGAATAACCATTTCTAAAATACTGACCTGTGAAATGGACCTGGCCAGTCTCTCCCAGCCTCCTCTATCAAAGTTATCTGGATAAAGGGAT
>Ga0182239_1000328_pt1 | contig 17650 bp, 14 predicted proteins | sample hydfrate6_PW_210_FD_132456 | JGI IMG/M metagenome (GOLD analysis project Ga0182239, IMG submission 132456) | Subsurface microbial communities from deep shales in Texas, USA - hydraulic fracturing test 6_PW_210 | ecosystem: Environmental > Aquatic > Deep subsurface > Shale gas/oil reservoir >... | reverse complement strand
GATTTATTGTGATATGTCTTTTATGTAAAGAGATGGGCATTCGTTAAGTTAATATTGTAACTCAATTATTGAAAATGAGCCTATAAAAAACCGTGTCAATGAATTGGCGCGGTTTTTTGGTTCAAGCCATACATTCAATTGTGTTCACATGGACTTCACAGAAGCCATCACCGTCTTCATCTCGAACATATTCTCTAAGCCCATGGTTGAGACTTTTATGTTCAAAACCCCATTCGTTGAGGCGTCCATATATGGTGTATTCATCAGTGTATACAAGCTTCGGAGCTTCCTTTATGATAATTCTTTGCACACCCAGACAATGGTTCCCAGAATGTGCACAGAATGATTGCTTAATTGTAAATATACAGGCGGATAATTTGGATGGGGGCTTATAAGCATGAGCATGTCCGGATGACGTTCCACACGCCGGATAAGTATCGAGTCTCCAATACCCAAAGCATAAATCCGGCCGGAAATAATATCTTTTTGAGCTTGGTCGATGAGCACTTGGTCCCTATGATAAATGATGGGTTCCATACTGTCCCCACAGGCCTGGAGCAGAACCATGCTGTGCATACTGCCTTTGCTTTGGAGCCAGCCGGTGTGAAAGGCATATGGCTCCTGACTTTTTGGGGCATGCACCAGATCTCCTTCTTCCGATAACTTGGCTTCAACCAGTGGAACAGGGTGATACTGATCACCAGGGAGGCTTTCTTGTGGCTGATCTTGGGATCTTCCGCTCAGCCAATCTGGGTCTAAAGAAAAATCTCTGGCTAATTTGTATACCCATCGTTCCGGGACTGTGCCTCGTTCTTTGGCCTGGGTCACGGCCGAACGGTTGATTTGCAAGTGTCTGGCCAAATCAGTTTGGGACTGAATAGGGGTTGACGAGCAAAGGCGCATGAAGAATTCTGTATACAAAGGCATATGAGTTCCCTGAAAAGCTGGTGGGCACAAACGACTGACGGCAAGGATTTACCACTTATGGACAAAAACAACAACACAGGCACAGCAAATGAGCACAACGCACTTTGATGTGATTATAGTCGGCGGTGGACCTGCCGGTCTCTTTGCGGCTTATTACATAAGTAAACATTCTGATTTGCAGATTCTTCTCTTGGACAAGGGCCGCATGCCCATGGAGCGCAAGTGCCCGATGAATGACGAGCAAAAATGTGCTCATTGTCAGCCTTGTAATATATTGTGTGGATTGGGTGGAGCCGGACTGTTTTCAGACGGCAAGCTCAACTTTATACCCAAGCTGGGCAAGACGGACCTTCTGCAATTTATGTCCTTTGATGATGCCAATGATTTGATTACTAAAACTGAGGGAATATTTAATGCCTTCGGCATGGATGGGGACATCTATCCAACCGATATGGATCAGGCCAAAAGACTGCGCAAAGATGCCCGCAAGGAAGGTATAGAACTCTTGCTTATTAAGCAGAAGCATTTGGGCAGCGACTTTTTGCCCCGGCATATTGGCTCCATTGTCCAGGAGATTGCAGAGCAGGGTGTGGAAATTCGCAGCTCAACCGAAGTCATTGGTCTGGCAGTCGAGGATGAGTATGTACGTGGGGTATATACACACTGCGGAGAAGAACTGTCTGCCAAATGGGTTATTTTGGCTCCGGGAAGGGGAGGGGCGGAATGGATGAATTCTCTCGCAGACCACCATCATCTGCACAGAAGCCAGAGGGGAATTGAAGTCGGGGTCCGGGTGGAAGTGCACAGAGATATTTTGCAGGATGTGACAGATATTATTTATGACCCCACCTTTTTTATCCAGACCGGAAAATATGACGATCAAACCAGGACATTCTGCACCAATCCCGGAGGATATGTAACCCAGGAAAGTTATCAGCGCTTTGTCTGTGTCAACGGTCATGCATATGAGCAGACCAAGTCCGAAAATTCAAATTTTGCCTTTTTATCCAAGGTCGTGCTCACAGAGCCTATTACCGACAACCAGGCATACGGAGAATCCATAGCCAAGTTAGCCTCGCTCATTGGTGGAGGACAACCCATACTGCAGCGTTTTTGGGATTTGAAACGGGGCCGGCGCAGTACATGGGCCAGAATTGCCAAAGGGTATATTCGGCCCACCCTGAACAATGTGGTTTGCGGTGATATCGCCATGGCCCTGCCGGAGCGGATCATGACCAATATCGTTGAAGGCATGCATAAACTAAACACTGTGATTCCAGGTGTTGCAAATGATGAGACATTACTTTATGCTCCGGAAATAAAGTTTTTCGCTACCCAGATCTCCACTGATGCAACCCTGCAAACCCAGATCGGGAATCTGTATGTTGCCGGAGATGGGGCAGGGGTGGCCGGAAATATCGTTGCTGCCGCAGCAACTGGGCTGATGCCGGCCATGGCCATTATGCAGCAGGCATCTCCAGGTCAGTGATCAAAAGTTCTGTCCCTCTTCCAAGGGAAGGAAGAGTTGAAAGTCGGAAAAATCGTCTGTCTCGCACTGCCAAGCACAGCCGACACATTGAAAGCTTGTCCTTGTTCTGTTCACATACCGACGGCCTTTATGGGGAAGATGGCAATCAAAAAAGACATACACCCATCCCCTGACCCAGGAAGGGTGAGTACCCATTTTTTCGTAAGTAGGAAACAAAATCCATTCCAAGTCTCCAAAGGTCAAACCCGGCTCATCCGGCAATATACCAAAACAAGGAGAAGATGTCATGACCAAGAGCTTACACTGTTTAGTTTCCGGTAAAGTGCAAGGGGTCAATTTTCGGTCCTGGGTTAAAGGCCAAGCCGAACATCTTGGCGTAAAGGGCTGGGTGCGAAACCTTGATGACGGCCGGGTTGAGGTCCTTGCCCAAGGCCCTGAAAATGCTTTACAGGCTTTAAAAGGCAAACTGGCCACTGGTTCAACCATGAGCCGGGTCAATAACGTGGAAACCAAATGGATGGACTACGATAAACAGCATGAGAACTTTGAACTCCGGTTGTAAAAAGCAGCTTGGCCGCGGTTCTCTGCGGCCAAGTTCCTTTACTGGACCAATTGATCCATAATCCTCAAAACCTGATGCCCCAGGTTGCTGTCTTTGCTGATTTCGCGTTCTACGTTGGTTATTCCTTTTAACACTGTGGAATGACGCCGATTGAATTGATTGCCGATATCCTTCAAAGAGAGAGGGGTATATTTTCTGGCCATATAAAAAGCCGTGTTTCGGGCGGAAACAATGGACCTTTTTCTGCTTTTGGACTGCAATGCGCTCAGAGGCATATCAAATGCCCTGCACACGCAGTCGATGATATCATCCATGTCTGGATTTTTCGTTTCTTGACTATAATTTTGTAATACCTCCCGGGCCATCTTTTCATCGACTGGTTCCTGGAGCAGGTTGGCTTTCAAGGACAAGTTGTGCACGCAGCTCTCCAGCTGACGGACATCTGAACATATTGAAGAGGCTATGAGATGACACAATGAATCCGAAAGTTCGAGCCCTCTGCTTTGGGCCTTGGCCTGCAACAACCGTATCCTGAATTCCAGTTCCGGCTGCTGAATTGGGGCCAGGACTCCGGAGCAGAAATATGATGTGAGCTGACTGTCGACCTTTCCCAGCTCCTTGGGCAAAAAGGAACTGGAAAAAACCACTTTGCTCCCCTGATCTCCCAAATCCTTGATCAGGGAGAGCAATTCCTCCTGCATTTTGGCTTTTCCTTGAAAAAAATGCACATCCTCCATCAAGAGGACATCAACATTTTTTCTATACCTGGCCTTGAATGTCTCCACCTCCCGTTGTTTGATGGCTTTGACCATCTGATTGGCAAAGTGTTCTGCTGGAAGATAGCAGACATTGAGGCTGTTTTGCCGTCTTTGCTGGCAGAGATGATACCCTATGGAGTGCAGCAGATGGGTTTTTCCCAGGCCCGGCGAGGAGCAAAGAAAGACACTGCCGGCAGGAAAATCATCCGTACACAGACCGGAACAGGCGGCATAGGCCAGCTGGTTGCAGGATCCAACGACAAAATTATCAAACTTGTATCTCCACCGATATGGAGATGGGGAAGGGGGGGTGGTCGTACTCCCCGGCAGCATTGCCTGCTGTTGATTACCTGCTGCCTGGAAGAGTTTTCGGTTATCGGCAGCAGCAGTTTTTTTTTGTCCCACTACGGCAATATCGGGGATATACCCCAGAGAGTGAGCGGCAGCCTGGCGTATAGAGTCCTGCAACCGGTCTCTGACCCAGGAAGCAACGAACTCGTTGGGTGCGGTCAGGAAGATGGTCCGCTCTTGGATTTCAGCCTGCAAAGGCTTGATCCATACCTGAAAAATTCCAGGTTTGAGTGATTTTTGCAGGTTTGATTGAATCTGGTGCCATGTAGTGCTCATAAGATCGGCAGGGTAATCAGGTGGTGGAATTTAGGCAATCGAGGATACAGCTTGTTATTCGCGATCTTCACACAAAGAAGCGTCTCTTGTCATCTATTTGATATTATTTATTTTATTTTTGATAATCCAGGGCAGTCCACACTCGTGACCATTCTGTAAAAATTCAGCTCAGATGCGGGCAAGAGACCTTTTTGGCATTAATTATCAACATATGTTCTTTTCTTCTCCACAGGCAATATTTGTATTTTATACAATCATCTTCATTTTTTTTGCAAAAGCTATGAATATGAGATATAATCCGGGTAGGGGGGAGTTTGAGGAGTTCAAAAATATTTTCTTACTATCATATTGACATGAATTAAAACTTTTGCAATTGTCTTTTCGTTTTCGGACCCTTCGAAGGTGTTATGTTCGTGGCGCAGTTCGCAAGAACAATCTTACCAATTTTCATTGTGATCATAGAAACAAGGGATTAAAACGTCCCTTTTCCGCTCAATCACGAACAAAGGAGTGAGACGAGATGGCGTATGATGCAACAAAAATGCAGGACTGGCAGATCTCTGAGGCAGCGGAAGAAAATATGCCCATGCCTGATGAATGGCGAGAGAAGTTAGGCCTGGAAAAAGACGAAATGCTGGCCATGGGCAGGCTGTCCAAACTGGACTTTTTGAAAATCATGAACCGGTATCAGGATAAGCCCGACGGCAAGTACATCGAAGTCACAGCTATTACACCCACTCCCTTGGGCGAGGGAAAGAGCACCACTTCAGTGGGTCTCATGGAAGGTTTGGGCAAGAGAGGGAAAAACGTCGGCGGGGCGCTGCGCCAACCTTCAGGTGGGCCGACAATGAATGTCAAAGGGACAGCCGCCGGGGGAGGAAACGCAATTCTCATCCCAATGACGGAGTTTTCCCTCGGCCTGACTGGAGACATCAACGACATCATGAATGCTCACAACCTGGCCATGGTCGCCTTGACCTCCAGAATGCAGCATGAGCGAAACTATACTCCGGAAAAGATCGAAAAGCTCTCCGGCATCCCGGCACTGAATATCGATCCCAAACGGGTAGAAATGGGCTGGATCATCGACTATTGCGCCCAATCTCTGCGGAATATCATCATCGGGCTCGGCGGACGTATGGATGGATTTACCATGGAATCCAAGTTCGGCATTGCCGTTAGTTCGGAATGTATGGCCATCTTGTCCATAGCCAAGGATTTGGCAGACATGAAGAAACGGTTGAATGAGATTACCGTGGCATTTGACAAGAACGGCAAACCAGTAACCACCGGCGATCTCAAGGTGGGCAATGCCATGACCGCCTGGATGCGCAACACAATCAATCCTACCTTGATGTGCACTGCCGAGTATCAGCCGTGCATGGTTCACGCCGGTCCATTTGCCAATATCGCCGTCGGCCAGTCTTCAGTTGTTTCCGATCGGGTAGGCCTGAAATTGTTCGATTATCATGTCACAGAGTCTGGATTTGCCGCGGACATTGGCTTTGAAAAGTTCTGGAATGTCAAATGCCGCAACAGCGGTCTCAAACCTCATGTATCCGTCCTGACGACCACTATCAGGGCCCTGAAGATGCATGGCGGCGGCCCCAGGGTGGTTCCTGGTCTGCCTCTGCCGGAAGAGTACACCAAGGAAAATGTCGGCCTGGTAGAAAAGGGCATTGAAAATATGGTTCATCTGATCAATGTCATACGCAAATCAGGCATGAATCCCGTGGTCTGCATCAACTGCTTCCACACCGATACTCCGGCTGAAATCGAAGCCGTGCGCAAGGCAGCGGAAGCGGCCGGTGCCCGCTGTGCCAAGTCCACCCACTGGGCAGATGGGGGCGACGGTGCCCTGGAACTGGCCGATGCGGTCATCGATGCCTGTGAAGACGAATCCAACTTTGAATTCCTCTATCCTCTGGAAATGAAGCTTCGGGATCGCGTGGACAAGATCGCGAAGGAGGTCTATGGAGCAGACGGAGTATCCTGGACACCGGATGCGGAAAAGAAGGCCAAGATGCTGGAGGACGATCCCCAATATGCCGACTTTGCAACCATGATGGTCAAAACCCATCTCAGCTTGACTCACGATCCGACCTTAAAGGGCGTACCAAAGGGCTGGACCCTCCCTATTCGGGACGTGCTCATTTATTCTGGCGCCAAGTTTCTGTGCCCCTGTGCCGGAACTATCAGCTTGATGCCTGGAACAGGCTCTAATCCGGCCTACACCAAGGTAGACGTGGATACTGAAACCGGAAAGGTCAGCGGTCTGTTCTAAAATAGTGCCCAGCAGAACAAAAAATCCACCGGCTTTTCCAGTCGGTGGATTTTTTATTCTTTGAATACGGAAATAGTATGTGGCTTCTAGCTTTTGCTGTAGTGTTAAACCTCAGGACACAAAGTGCCAATGACTGACAGCAAAGCCAATTCCAAGACCGTATTTAAATCTTTGGATGTGTCAATCACCACATGTTCACAGTTCTTAGATGCGGTAATCGGTTCAAAATCAGCTTTTTGGTTCGTCAGCAAAGATGATCTGCCGTCAGAGACATCCGTGCCCTGATCCTGACGGAATTGAAGCCGGCTTTCAAGGATTTCATCCGGGCACACACACTCCAGCACGATACAGTTCACTCCCATTGATTTCGCTAAATCAGACCCCATCTCCCGGTAATGCTGACGGATAAAGGATGCGTCAAAAATCACCGAATCTCCTTCTGTCAGCAGTTTCCGGGCTGAATCCATTAAGGCTTGGTAGGTGTTTTCTGTCGCCTCCCGGGTATAGAGACCATGTCCGTATGCACTGTAATCTCGACTTTGAGGATCCACGCCGTACAGTTTCTTCCTGATTTCATCGCTGCGCAGCACGTGAGCGCAAAGCTCCTGCCCCAAATGCCTGGCTATTTCGCTTTTTCCTGTGCCCATGATCCCGCAGAGTATGATCAAAGTAGGGGGGTGCAGTCTGAGGGCATAGGACCAGGCCAGATGCAGAAAGCGGACAGATTGCTCCAGGGCGTGTCTTTGTTCTTTCCGGGAAAATTCCTCTTCAGTGCTTTCAATCCCAAAGACTTTCCCCCGGGTCAGGGCATAGTAAGCCTTGTACAGATCGATCACTTTCTGTGCTTCCCAATCTTCTGAAGCCTGAACATAGGCATGGAGAAGGGTGTCTGCATTCGACGTATAGCCATGGAACTCCATATCCATAAGCAGAAAAGAAAGGTCAGCGGCTGTGTCAATGAACCGGAAACGTTCATTGAACTCAATGCAATCAAAGGCAATAAGCCGTCCTTCAAATCGGCAGATATGTTCCATACGCAAGTCCCCGTGACATTCTCTTGTTTTTCCTCGTTCGTGCCGAGAGTCGAAAATCGACTGATTTGTTTGCAAAAACCAGTGCATCAACCGGCGCATGAGCAAATGCCGTTTTGATGATATGGCCAAATCTCGAAGCATTTCTGTCTGTTCAAAATTTTCCTGGATATTACCTTGAATACGGAGCAGGGATCCCATCTCACTATCTTTGGGCACCGGTTGCGTCTGTGAATGGAAGGTAGCTAAAAGCCCGGCCAACTCATTGAGCAAGTTCTCATCGACCTTTCCTTGCCGGAAAAGGACCGGAAGCATAGAATCTTCAGAAAGTCTACGCATTTGGACAACATAATCGACAATCTTCGATTTTTCATCCTGCCCTAAGAAGAACCGCTCATTCCGCCGATCCTTGCTGACTTCCAGGACACCGAGATAGACTGACGGTGCCAGGCGGGAGTTCAGGCGGACTTCTTCCTGGCAGTAGAAATGGCGGTTTTCCAATGTAGAGAAGTCCAAAAACCCAAGATTCACTGCCTTTTTCAACTTATAGACATGATCGGCAGTCAAAAAAAGACAAGAAATATGGGTTTGAATAAAATCCACACCCTGATCACCCGGCAATGTATACAAACTGGGATTACGCATGGCCTGAATCAAATCGCTCTGAGGCATAAAGACCACCTTGAATGAACTTCTGTGAGTTAGTGCCTTATCTCTAAAGCTCTGTCATAAAAAACAAGAAATGGGTTGCGGGCGAAGCCCGCTTTAGATCCTGATATGAAACAAGATCCATATGTATTTAAGATTCTGACCACAGCATTCTGCCTGTGGGCGCGGACCCTTCGCTATAGCCGGGTCAATTTTGAACCGGTCCAGGAAGCGAGATCCAAAGGACCCGTCATCTTTGCCATTTGGCATGATGAGCTCTTTGCTCCATGCTATTTGCATCGGCAGGAAGGCATTGTGGCAGTGGTCAGTGCGAGCAAGGATGGGGAAATCCTGGCCCAAGTCATGGCCCGGCTGGGTTTTTTATTGGCTCGAGGTTCAAGCAGTCGCAATGGACTGCAGGCCGTGCGTCAGGTCCAGCAGGTCATTCGGGAGAGTAGAGCAGATGCAGTGCTCACAGTGGACGGTCCTCGTGGACCACGACACGAAGTGAAAGAAGGAGCAGTGTACATTGCAGCCAAGTCCAAAATGCCTATAGTTCCGGTCCGGATTTTTAGCCATCCGGTGAAGAAATTTCGCAAATCGTGGGACAAGTTTCAACTGCCCCTGCCCTGTGCCCGCTGCGTTGTGCATTATGGACAACCATACACCCTGGATCAGGAAAAAATCAATTCCCGCTTCCTGGATCAAGAAAGCAAGAGGCTGCAAAATTCCCTGCACGAACTGCACAAAGAGATACACAGCAAACTTTGAAGAAAGATAGGATCATTTCATTGAAAGCTTTTCCGATCTAAAAATTCCTTTTCAAACATTCTTCCAAAACAAAACTCAGCACCAACAGAAGTACTGCATCAGTAGATAGAGACAAGGGACTGGCTCAAGCAATTGTTGTCCTTTATGAACATGTTTATGTACCTAAACAACGAGCGCAGCTATGTAAAGCAGCGGATGTTTACGAGAGATTGACGTATACTTTTTCTAAACTTTAAAGTTGTTGCCTTGAGATCAGTCCGTTGTGTCCTGTATGTCAGGTGTCAGAAACCGAAGATGTAAGTGCTCCGAGCATAGTCTACCAAGATAATTACCTTATTGAAATCCTTAAAGTAAAACATGAAGTATGGACTCAGATTTTACCAGGCAGGCCCGGCGCAGCTTTTCGGGCAACACGTGAGTCCTGCAAAGGCTACGGTTCTTTGCAGGGACAGGCTATGCAATTTGGCGTAATATCGGCCCCTGATCTTTTTTGGTGGGACGAAGAAAGTGTAGGCTGAGCGGCAAAGAGAGTTTGCAAGGGGCAGGGATAGCCTTATGGCGATTCAAATTCTAAAAGTTTACATAATATACATTCCGAGACAATTATATCTTGGTTGAAGGAAAGGATAGGTATCTGGCAAAGCAACCTATGCACCTTAGTGCCTTTGTGGTTCCATAAAGCGAAAGACAAAGGCCGCATGTCTTTTCCGTCATTGCCCGGCTCCGATTTCTGAATGCATCGCAATTTGACTTGCCGGGCAATCTAGTGAAAAGCCATTCTATCTCTGGGCGCTCCTTTCTGTGCCTTTGGTGCTTGACGATCTGGGCTTGAGGTTTGGGCAACAAGTGAACGTATGCTCTGCACGCCTTTAGCTGGTTTATTAAAAATAAACACAATAGTATCCTTGCTTTTTAAGGTAATGGGGAGATTTGGGATATGTTCATTTATGGAAACAATCGACTGGGATAGGCCCTGGTATGCTGTTGCAGGGTCAGGTGCACATTTCCTCTCCTGAACTCGAAAAAAAAAGGTTGTTTGCAAAAAGCTGCTTGTTGAAAATGACATAGCTTTGATTATTTCTTTTTCAGTCTATCTACCCTTTCATGATCTCCACCCCATCCGGTGGGTCAAAGGAGAATCGAGAATCGTCAATAACAACGTTGAGCTCTATATCCTCAAATGTAAGTTTATTCTTGTTTCCGAAGAAATCAACCAGTAAGACTCGCCGAATCAGATTGGTTTCCTTGTCCAGCCAGATATGAGCCATAACCAAACTGGGCTCTGGATTCATGGGGGTCAAGCTGATCTTGGTCCAGTCTGAACATTGGGCATCCTTCCCCTGCACTTGAATTTGAAAATCCTCTTTGAGGTTGACCTCCCCGCTGATGAACTTGAGCATGGTCTTGGAATCGAATCGCCCTTTGAGAGTGTACCGATAGGCTGTCTTTTCCTCCGGGAAATAATCCCAGACCACATCCCCTGTGCTGATCAAAAGCTCCTCTTCAGGGTGAGTGGTTTGCCAGCGTATTTTTTGCGGCTGCTGGTACCAAATGGTCCCCTTACGCTGCTCCGTTACTCCACTGGATGCATTGGTCAATTCTTGATTGAACTCGGCCTGAAAACTGTTGATCTTGGCGTACTGATCCTGAATTATGTCGGCAACATGGTCATGGTCAGCAGCAAGGAGAAAAACAGGAAGCAAGGCCAGCAGCAAACAAAAAATAGAAATCAATTGTATGTTTTTTGGCATGTTGTATTCCACCATTTTTGTTAGATTTGCGGGAGGCAAAGCTGTCTACTGATCTTTGGCTTTCGATCTTTGAGTCCTCCCCTTGCCCTTGGCTCCTTTCTTGGGCCGTATCCCTATGACATTTGGCAAAGGAGCAAACGATGAAGGGGCATCGGACCATAGAAAAAATTCGGAAATCCCCTTCCAACCCTGTATACCATTGTGGGTAGACACTACCAGTCCGGCCGTGGGACCGCCTTCTACAAATATACAGTTTTTGAGATTCAAAGGCATATCCAGCAAGACATTGTTGACATCGTGAATTGTGAGCGGGGTTTGACAGAAAATAAAAAGCACATACCCGTCTTTCGTTATACCTACACTAGCCACGCTGTATTTCTTGTTGCCCTGTTCCCAAACATTTTTCCCTTTCTGGCTGATCATGCGAAAGCTCTGAATGACCGTGTTGTATTCATCCAGCAGTTCCCTCCAGTTCTGGTCATGCTCTTGATCGATTATCCGGATCTCAGGGAGATGGTCATGAATAGGGTGAAATACCAGAAAACCTTCATATTTAGGATGAACATGGGGATTGTTCAGATGATCATAATTCTTCATATAACCAGTACTGGTCCGCTGATCTTTCCAAAACATGCTGGCATTGATCGCGGCATGCAGATCATGAGCCTTCATCCACTCTGGCAGGGTCTTTCGCTGTTCATTCTTTTCTGAAACAGTCAAAAGGTGGAAATCGTATTGTTTGGGATCAATCTTTAAAACTGAGATATATAATTGCTGCTGTCCTGATTGTGTCTGCGTCCTTGGTTCAAAGATTTGCAGCCAAAGACCGGCCTGCAGCTTTTTCCAACCATCGTCTCTCTCTTCATGAGCCCAGGCTGAACTGGAGTAAATGACCACCAGAGAGAAAACCGAGAGAAGAAAAGAGAATGCCTTTCTCGATGAATGCATAGACACACTCAATCAGGAATTAAAACACACCAAATCGGCCATGGTGTAAACCCTGCCGGGTTTTTGATCAGATATCCATTTGGCAGCCCGCAAGGCCCCTTGCGCAAACGTTTCCCGGGATGACGCTTTGTGGGTTATTTCAATCCGTTCCCCGGGCCCAAAAAAGTATACAGTATGTTCCCCAACTACATCTCCCCCGCGCAATGTCTGCACTCCCATTTCTTTTTCCGAACGTTCGCCAACCATGCCTTCCCTGCAAAGGCGCAAGGATTCATCATCCGGCCAATCCTTGGCCCTGGTTACAGCCTGGGCCAGCTTCAGTGCGGTTCCACTGGGTGCGTCCTTTTTCATTCGATGGTGAATCTCCATCAGTTCCGGATCAAAAGCCGGCCCCAATGCCTTTGCCAGTTTGGGCAGGAGTTCCAGAAGAACACTGATGCCAACACTCATATTCGGGGTCCAAAACACAGGGATATGTGTGGCCACATCCTGGATAATGATATCCTGTTCCCTGTTTAGGCCAGTGGTTCCAATAACCAAAGGGCAGGAATGAGATCTGGCAATGCGGGCTGTTTCTATTGTCGCCTCTGGCTGGGTGAAATCAATGATCACTCCCGGTCCAACTTTGGTTAACACATGGTCCAGATCAAATCCATAGGTACAATCCATATCCAGAATATTATCCATGCGATCCTGCCGTTCTAACATGGCAGTCAGATGAAGCTCGGGATCCTTGTGAGTGAGCTGAATCAGCATGGACCCCATTCTTCCTCCAGCTCCCATGATGATCACATTTGTTCGGGACATATTCTCTCCTTTTCTTTTGCTGATTCCAGTTTCACGGCTATAAGAATAAAATCAAAAAATTGCAACTCTGAGCTACAATTTTTATGCACTAACCAGCATCTCCCGTAAGCTGGCTATCGTATCCCGAAGTTCAGCGGCCTGCTCAAATTCCAGTTTTTGCGCTGCCTGCCGCATCTGTCGTTCCAGGCCGGCGATACGCTTGGCCAATGCCTTGGGATCACTTGCATACTGGGCTGGATCTTCGGCAGCAACGGCCTGAGCCTTCTGCTTGGCCTCTTCGCTTACTTCGTAGAGGGGATTGGACCAAGCCTTCAATATGGTCTGAGGTACAATGCTGTGCTGTTCATTAAATTCCAGCTGCATTTGCCGCCGACGTTCTGTCTCTTCCATGGCCGAGCGCATGCTGTTGGTGATTGCATCCGCATACAGAAGCACTGTTCCATGCACATTCCTGGAAGCCCGGCCAAAAGTCTGGATAAGAGACCTTGGAGAACGTAGAAAACCTTCCTTATCCGCATCCAAGACTGCTACCAGGGAGACTTCAGGTATGTCCAGCCCTTCCCGTAACAAGTTGATACCCACCAGGACGAAAAAATCGCCTTGGCGCAGGGAATGAATGATGGATACCCGTTCCAAGGTATCTATGTCTGAATGCAGATATCGAGTCGGCACTCCCCTGTCCTGCAGATACTCGGTCAAGTCTTCAGCCAGCCGCTTGGTCAAGGTCGTGACCAGGACCCGCTCGTTTCGGTCTTCTCTGGCTTTGCACTCGGTGAGCAGATCATCCATTTGACCACTTGTCTTTCGCACTTCAATCGAAGGATCAACCAAACCTGTGGGACGAATGATCTGTTCCACCACCACACCCTGAGAACGTTCAACCTCCCATTCCGCCGGGGTGGCCGAGACATACACGGTTTGATTTTGCCGCTCCAGAAACTCGTCAAATGAAAGAGGCCTGTTGTCCAGGGCCGAGGGTAAGCGGAAACCGTAATCCACCAAGGTCTGTTTCCTGGATCTGTCCCCATTGAACATCCCCCCTATTTGAGATACCCCCACATGGGATTCGTCGATAAAGAGCAGAAAATCGTCAGGGAAATAGTCCAAAAGGCATGAAGGCGGAGTTCCCGGGGCTCGACCGTCCAGATGGCGGGAATAATTCTCGATGCCATTACAGTATCCAAGTTCCTCTATCATCTCCAGATCGAGCATAGTCCGCTGTTCCAGCCGCTGGGCTTCGACCAGTTTGTTATTTTCCCGAAAGCATTGCAGCTGGTTCTGGAGTTCATTCCGGATATCCTGCATAGCCCGGTGCAGATTGTCACGATCCGAGACATAGTGGCTGGCCGGAAAAATGAGAATCTTATCCTGGGGAGATAAGACCTCTCCAGTCAAAGGGTCGATCTCGTGAATGGCATCGATCTCGTCGCCAAAGAACTCGATGCGCAGGGCCTGCTCCCGCTTGTAGGCTGGAATGACTTCCAGAACATCGCCCCGGACCCGGAAGGTTCCGCGATGAAAATCATAGTCGTTTCGCTCATACGTGATTTCAATCAATCTATCCATGAGGTGTTCCAGACTCATGGGCTGGCCGACCCCCACTGGAATAACCATTTTTTCATAATATTCCGGAGAACCCAGTCCGTAAATGCAGGACACTGAGGCCACAATAATAACATCCCGTCTGGTGAGCAGCGAATAGGTAGCTGCGTGCCGGAGCTTATCTATATTGTCATTCATAGAGGAATCCTTTTCAATATAGGTATCGGAATGCGGCAGATAGGCTTCCGGCTGATAATAATCGTAGTAACTAACAAAATATTCCACAGCATTTTCTGGAAAAAGCTGCTTGAACTCGCTGTACAGCTGAGCAGCCAGGGTCTTGTTCGGGGCCATGATCAGGGTCGGCCGCTGACAGGCGGCAATCACATGGGCCATAGTGAAGGTTTTTCCCGAACCGGTCACTCCGAGCAGCACTTGATCCGAGACTTTCTGTTCAATATTTTCGCTGATGGCCTGAATCGCCTGAGGCTGATCCCCTTGAGGGGTAAATTCACTGTGAATACTAAACATATTTTGGATTCAAAGTTCCAGGTTTATGGTAAGGAATTGAGCAAAATGACCAGCGCAGCTGATAGGTCATAGTTTAGCGCAGAACATCAACATCGGCAATCATCGGGCAGGAAAAGGTCAAAATTTACCCCTTGCATTTTGAATCAAAATTGGATATACACTCGGTCTTGCAACGACACGGTGGCGAGGTAGCTCAGTCGGTCAGAGCATGCGGCTCATATCCGCAGTGTCGGGGGTTCAAGTCCCTCCCTCGCTACCAAATCTTCACTCCCCTCTTGCCAACCCATGCAAACTGATTATAATATCTTTTGTGGTCGTAAGGGGCCATAAAGAGCTGTTCTTTGAAACCAGCTTCACCCTCTAAGGGGGCGCAACGGCTTCGACGGAGGCAATGAAGCAAGGGCTGCAGGCCGAGGTGCCGCGAGGCCTCGTAAAACACGCGGCAAAATAATAGTTGCCAACGACTACGATTACGCCCTGGCTGCATAAATCAGCCAGCGCTCTCACGGCTGATGCCTGATAGGCTAGTGAGAGCGACGACTTTATCAGGCTCGCCATGTATGTTCGCCTTCCGGCATACCGGTTAAAACTTCGGGAAGGCTAGGTGCAAAAGAGCCAGGTCAGGGGCCCCTTTTGCACCCAAGATAATACCTGATCTAAGCCTGTAGACGTTCTTGTGGAGTGTCTTCGGACGTGGGTTCGACTCCCACCGCCTCCACCATTCAGTTCGTATTTTCGACACTACAGACCTACTCTCTTTTCTGCATGCGCACTTCCACCCTTCGGGCCAGAAGGGAGCAAGAGAACGTGAGCAGAAAATACATGCCAGTGACCATGATCCATACTTCAAAGGTCAAAAAGGTGGCTGCCATGAGCTCCATGCCCTGGAAAGTAAGATCCGGGACCGAAATGACTGATACAATGGCCGAGTCTTTGATGGTGGAGATAAACTGTCCGGCCAATGGAGGGATGACCCTGCGCACGGCCTGAGGGAGAATGATGAAGCGCAACTGGTCGAATTTGGAAAGGCCCAAGGCGTGAGCTGCTTCCCATTGTCCACTCTCAATGGACTGGATTCCGGAACGGATAATTTCGGTGATGTACGCCCCCTCATACAGGGCCAGAGTAAATACTGCGGCGATGAAGATGAGCATGCTTTCTGGCTCGGCCCAGATCCAGGCAATGGCTGTCTGCACGTTTTCTGGCTGGCGACTGAGGAATTCTTGCAGTCCCAAACTGGGCAGGAGCTGATCGCTGAAAAAATAATAAAAGATAAAGACCAGGACCAAGGGGGGCAAATTTCTGCTTAATCCCACATAGGTCTGGGCTACAAGGCGTTTGAACAGGCTGGGGCTGACCCGGAACATGCCCATGACCACGCCTATTCCCAGGGCCAGGAAGGTACTCCAGAAGCTGAGCCGGATAGTGGTCAATAGGCCCTGAAGCAGGATGCCGGAAGCCCACTGTCCACTTTCCTGGTCAAATCGAAGAATAAACTGGGGGATGGATTCCCACTGCCAGGAATAGGTAAAACCGCTGGCTGCTTTGCTCCCCAGCCAGAACAAACAGCAGGCAACGGTAAGGGCAATTATTGAATCAAGCCAGTTCCATCGGACCGGACGGTGCCACACACCCCACTCCCTTACAAATCAGGGGCGGCCCCAGGCCGCCCCTGATTTGTAACCTCTGGATATTTTGCCGTTACAGCAAAATATCACTTTACGTCTGTTTGCGATAAAATTTTGCATTCTAACAAATAACAAGCCACCAGAGGCATTGCTCGATTGATCAACTCGGCGAATTCACTTTTTTGGGCGCTTTGGCCCCAAAAATATGTCAGATTTGCCGGAGGCAAAGCTGACTCTTGATCTCTACTGCACCCGCTCTTTCCAATCCAGGGTGGTAAACCAATATTTGTGTCTCTCTTGCAGCCACCCTTCGGCTTTTTTGACTCGAATCCAATTGTCCAAAAAATTCAAAAAATCAAAATCCCCTTTGCGCACGGCAAACCCTATGGGTTCGGTCGTGAATGTGTCTCCATCAAGGGGAAGATAGAGCTGTTCCTTGTGCTTGACAGCCTGCTGTTCGGGCAATGGCTGGCTGGCCACCAGGGCATGGGCCCTTTTGGTTAAAAGTTCCTGCAATGCCTGCGCTTCATCGTCGAATAAACGCAGTGTAGCCCGGGACAAATGTTTTTGTGCTGCTTGAGCAGCTGTTGTCCCTATCCGGGCAACGACATTGACATCGGGTTTATTAAAGTCCTCCAGGCTGTCGTATCCCGGGGAGACCTGTTTGTGGGCCACAATGGACATTCCGGAGTGATCGTAGGGAATACTGAAATTCACCTTCAGGTTCCGCTGAGGCCGAATCCCCATCCCGCCGATAATGATATCGAACTTTCCGGTCAATAAGGCCGGGATGATTCCAGACCATTTGGTGGGCACAAATTCCGGCGTAACCCCCATGTCTTCAGCCAGAGCCCTGGCTACATCGATTTCAAAACCCATGAATTCGCCCTTCTTATCCTTCATGGCCCAAGGCACAAAAGTGGAAAATCCTACCCGCAACGAGCCCCGCTTCTGGATTTCTTCCAAAACGCTCTCCTGGCTCAAGGCTTTACGCACGCTTTCAGCCTGGGCCATACCGGCCACAAGTAAACAGGCGCATATTCCAACCAAAACATATGGCATCATGTACAATCGCATACCTTCCTCCAATCTCAATTCTGTCATTCGACAGTCTCGTGTTCTCTTTTTCCAATTATCGTTCAAGATGACCATTATATTCTACGCATGCATTGGTAACCGCAGGAACAGATTTTAAAACCTGATCCGGATGAATGTTTTTTTGATGGGAACGATTCCTTGGATTACCGTACACTCCTCTCCGTCATTGCCCGGCCGTTATTGGGCGAATACATCGGAATCATTCGCGTCACGCGGGACGCGTGACAATCCAGGGGAAAGGCCAACTG
>Ga0182239_1000327_pt1 | contig 17700 bp, 8 predicted proteins | sample hydfrate6_PW_210_FD_132456 | JGI IMG/M metagenome (GOLD analysis project Ga0182239, IMG submission 132456) | Subsurface microbial communities from deep shales in Texas, USA - hydraulic fracturing test 6_PW_210 | ecosystem: Environmental > Aquatic > Deep subsurface > Shale gas/oil reservoir >... | reverse complement strand
CGCGCCCGCCGAATTCCATCTGATCGGGAAACCGGGAAAGCTCGTTTTCATCCGCATCCTGGACCATGAGGTCCGCCTCGGACATGCGCAGAAAATCGTCGCCCCCGGCATCCTTGATTTTCTTTTTCAGGGTCCGCATGTCATATACACCGGAGAGGCGCTGCCGGTAAAATTCCATCATGTCCGCCTCGCCTGCCAGCAGCTCCCGGCGGCGGATTCGGTTTTCCTTGTCCCGGATCTGCCCGGCAAGCTGCCAGTTGTGTTCCATAAACGGCAGCACGGTTTTGACATCCCCCTCGATTAAGGCGTTTTGGATAAAAATATCTGCGGCTTCCACAGGGTCGATTCTGCCGTAGGCAACGGTGCGGCCGGAGACAATGATTAAGCCGTAAAGGCTCACCTGCTCGTCTGCCACCACGGTCTCCCGCTTTTTCTCCCAGCGGGGATTGGTGTAGGTGTATTTGCACTGGGCCCCGGCAATGGGCTCAAGCCAGGCCGGGTCGATATTGGCCGCGGTTCTGGCAAACCTGCGGGTGGTCTCCACGATTTCAGCGGCCACGATCCATGCGCCCGCCCGGTTGAACAGGGAGGATCCCGGAAATATCATCACCTCCCGCTGCCTGGCGGCCTGGTAGATATTTTTGTCCCTGCGCTGGGCGATATTGGACAGAAACCCGCTTAACACGGACTTATGAACCGCGGCATACAGGTCTGAAAAATCGTTTTTATCCCCGGACTGCCGGACAGCCGTTGATTTGTCCGCCGGCCGGATTTCAAGTCCAGATTCGGCCAGCAGGTTGACCATCTGCTCGTAGACGTCCAGCCATTCGCGCATGCGCTTAAAAGACACGTAATGCTGCCGGCAAAACCGTTTGAGATCCCCGGCGCGCACGGCGGGACGCTTTGCCTCACTGTTTTGCGTGCATGCGCGGAAGATGTTGTACAAGGTGATAAAATCCGAGCTCGGATCCACAAATTGCGCTTGGGCCTGCCCGGCTTGGGCCTCCTTTCCCTCTGGCCGCTCCCGCGGGTCGATCACGGAAAGCGCGGCTGCAATCACGGTAACCGGCCCCAGGCATCCGTTCTGATCGGCCTCGATGAGCATGCGGGAAAGTCGGGGATCAATCGGCAGCCGGGCCATGATCCGACCCTTACCGGTCAGGCGCACGCCTGCGGCAGGGCCCTTTTTCTTTGCCGGGACCTTTTCAATTGCGCCCAGCTCATGTAAGATGTCAAATCCGTCCTTGATCTGCCGGGCCGGCGGCGGGTCCACAAACGGAAAATCCTGGATCCGGCCCAGGTTCAGGGAAATCATGCGCAGAATTACTTCTGCCAGGTTGGCACGCAGGATTTCCGGCGGCGTGTACAGATCCCGGGACAGGAAATCTTCTTCTGAATACAGCCGGATGCACACCCCGTTTTGCACCCGGCCGCATCTGCCCTTGCGCTGGTCCGCACTGCTTTGCGAAATTGGCGAAACCGGCAGGGCCGTGGTCCGGGTTCCGGGGTTATAGGCGGAAATCCGGGCCAGGCCCGTGTCAATCACGTACTTGATTCCGGGAATGGTAATCGAGGTTTCAGCCACGTTGGTGGCCACCACGATCTTGCGCCCGGCGGCCGGCTTAAACACCCGGGCCTGATCCGGTGCCGGAAGCCGGGCATACAGGGGCATGACCACAGCGCTCTTGTATTTTCTGCCCTCAAGTATCTCGCAGGTCTCCCGGATGTCGCGTTCCGTGGGCATGAACAAGAGCACATCGCCGAAGGCTGATTCGCGCTCCACCCGGTCCATGGCCGCAACAGCGGCATCCACGTAGGAATACGCCCCGCTGTCATCTCCCAGATCCTCAGGCGGCATGTAGCGAACCGCCACCGGGTACATGCGCCCAGAGACCTCTATAACCGGGGCATTGCCAAATGCCCTGGAAAACTTCTCCGTGTCAATGGTGGCCGAAGTGATAATGATTTTCAAATCCTGGCGGGTGCGGATCAGGTTCCGGATCAGGCCGAGCAGAAAGTCAATGTTCAAACTGCGATCATGGGCCTCGTCCACGATCAGGGTATCGTATTCGTTTAAATACTTGTCCCCCTGGGTTTCGGCCAGCAGAATGCCGTCGGTCATCATCTTGACCGCGGTCTGATCGCTTACCCGGTCGGAAAACCGGATCTTGTATCCCGCGGCCTGCCCGGTCTGCTGACCGAGTTCCTCGGCAATCCGGCCTGCCACCGTGACAGCGGCAATGCGCCGGGGCTGGGTGCATCCGATTCTGCCATCGATCCCCCGGCCGGCTTCCAGGCAGAACTTGGGCAGCTGGGTGGTTTTTCCGGATCCGGTCTCGCCTGCGACAACAATCACCTGGTGATCGCCAATCGCCTCGATGATTTCATCGCGTTTTTCAGCAATGGGCAGATCCGGGCTGCAGGTAATCTCCGGAAGGGCATCCCTGCGCTGCTGCTTGATCCGGGCGGATTTTTTGATACGCTGCTCGATTTTATCCAGCCTGCGGGCCGCATCCCCGTCTTTGGCACGTCCCGGCTGCCTGCGCATGCGCCGGATTTCCTTTAACGCCGCATGCCGGTCGCAGTGCTGGGCCTCATCCAGACGGGACTCGATATTTTTGATCCGCTGGTTTATATCCTGATTTTTTCCCATCCGGTCGATCATAACCATGTTGCCATGCAAGATCAAGGCTGCGCTTAATCCTACGAGAATAAAACTTTTACAAAACCGCAAACCATGTTATCAAAAGAAGACTGATACGCATATTCTCCATTAAAACAAAGGGTACAGATGCTTTCCTACGGCAGATACATTGTTATGATTCCATTTCTCCTGGGCTTTCTGCCGGCAGCAGCCAAGGCAGAAAACGGAGTTTTTTCCACCGCAGCCGCCCCGGTTGTCCCGGCCGTGGCTGTATTGGCGTTCCTGCTTCTGGGCAGCATCGCAATAAACGTGCTCCAGTTCCGCAAAGCCCGCAGGTTCCGGGCGGAATTTGCCCGGCAGCGGGAAAAAGCCCGGGACGCCATTGCGCGGCAAAAAAACATGGCAGAGATATTCAACACTCTGCACGAATACATTTTTGTCCACGACATGCAGGGCAATTTCACCGAATTCAACGCTGCGGTCAGGCGCGAATCCGACCACGCCGAAGAAGAACTCAAACAAATGAACATCAGGGACCTTGTCCCTGAACCGTTTAAGTCCCAGGTGGCCGATTACCTGGAACGGGTCCGCAACAACGGCAAGGACAGCGGTTATTTACGGATACGCAACAAGGGCGGCGAAGAAATCATCCTGGAATATGACAATACACTGCTCTTCGACAATGATGGCCAACCCCTTGCCGTCCGGGGCATTGCCCGGAATGTCACCCGGGAGCTTCGCGCCTGGAAGGCCCTGGGAAAAAGCGAAAAAAAATACCGCAACATCCTGGAGACCATTGAGGACGGGTACTACGAGGTGGATCTTGCCGGGCGCTACCAGTTTTTAAACCGCTCCCTCCTTCGCATGATGGGATACGAGTTGGACGAACTGCGGGGGGAAAGCTATAAAAAGCTCATTGCCGAAGACGACGTTCCGCAGGTATATGAAACCTTCAATTATGTCTACAGAACCGGAAAGCCGGTCAAATCTTTTCATTGGCGGGCAATCCGCAAAGACGGAAGCGTCTGCTTCGTGGAAACCTCGGTATCGCTGAGCCTGGATGATCACGGCAAGGCCTCGGGCTTCCAGGGAATTGTCCGGGACATTTCCGAGCGCATCGCGGCAAGAAACCGGCAAAAGGAACTCGAGGCCCAGCTCCAGCAGGCCCAGAAAATGGAATCCATCGGCACCCTGGCCGGCGGCATTGCCCATGATTTCAACAATATCCTGTTTCCCATAATCGGCTACACGGAACTGGCCATGCAGGACCTGCCCGCTGAAAGCCAGGCCTGCCGAAACCTGGAAGAAGTGCTCAAATCCTCAGAACGCGCCAAGGGACTGGTGCAGCAGATTTTAAACTTCAGCCGGCAGAGTGCAAACGAACCGGCTGAGCCGGTCCATGTCCAGCCCGTGATCAAGGAGACCGTCAAGCTGCTGAAAAGCACCACTCCCGCATCCATTGACATAAGCGCCGATATCGCCGAAGATGCCGAAAAAGTGCGGATGAATGTGGCTCAGATGCACCAGGTGATCATGAACCTGTGCACAAACGCCTATCAGGCTTTGGAAAATACAGAGGCCGGACAAATATGCGTCAATTTAACCCAGATCACGGTTACCGAGGAAACATCACCGCAGTACCGGAACCTTACGCCCGGGCCCTATATATGCATCACGGTTTCGGATACCGGCGAGGGAATCGAGCCTGAAATAAAGGACAAAATATTTGAGCCCTATTATACAACCAAGCCCCAGGAAAAAGGAACCGGGCTGGGCTTGTCTGTTTCCTACGGCATCATCTGCAATGCCGGGGGGACCATTACAGTGGAAAGCACCCCGGGGCAAGGCAGCAGTTTCCACGTGTATATACCGGTGGCCGGGGAAAGCGCGGAAATTTTTCAGCCCGGCGGTTATCCCGCGGCAATGCCACAGGGAACAGAACGGATCCTGGTAGTCGATGATGAACATCAGATCGTGGAACTTACAAAACAGATGCTCGAAAGCCTGGGTTATCAGGTAACCCCGCGTACCAACAGCATAGAAGCACTGGAAGCATTTCGGCACCATCCGGAAAAATTCGATATGCTGCTCACAGATCAGGCCATGCCGAATAAAAACGGCACGGAACTGATAAAAGAAGTCCGTAAAATCAGGGCAGATCTGCCGGTAATCCTGTGCACCGGCTACAGTGAACGGGTGAGCCGGGAAAAGATGAAATCGCGGAACATCAACGCGCTGCTGCTAAAACCCTTGAGTAAAAACGATCTGGCCGTTGCCCTGGACAGGGTCTTGCATAAATCCGTGCAATCAGGTACAAAAAACGCATCTGCGTGAGACTTTAATCCGGCAAAGGACTTTATGATATGATTCGTGCAAAGGTAAATATTCCTGACCAGGTTCCCGTTCTGGTGGTAGACGACGAGGTGCCGATCACCGAAATGATTTACCAGGCCTTAAGCAAGGCCGGATATGTCTGCCATACCGCGCAAAGCGGGGAACAGGCTCTTGAGATTATCGAAAAGACCCCGGTTGACGTTGTGATCACAGACATCCGCATGCCCGGCATGAGCGGCGTGGACCTGTTAAAGCGGATCAAGTCCGATTATGATACAGATGTCATGGTCATGACCGGGTTTACCGAAAATTACAATTACGAATCCATTGTTGCGGCCGGGGCCAGCGATTTCATCCAGAAGCCCATCAGCTTCAAGGAACTGACCATCCGGCTCAAGCGGGTGCTGCGGATGCGTTATTTGCTGATTGAACGCAACCAGATCAACCAGAAGCTGGAAGACTCGATCGAAGCGCTGGAGAAATACTCCGTGGATTTGAAAAAAGCCCTGGAGGAACTCGAAAAGACCCACGAGGAACTCGACTATGCATATCTGGACACGATCAATCGCCTGGTGAGCGCCGCGGAATACAAGGACGAAGAAACCGGTGACCACATCGTGCGAATGAGCCGCTACTCTACCCTGATTGCGGAAAAACTGGGGCTTTCAGATGAAATGGTCAAGCTGATCCGGTATGCCTCGCCCATGCATGATATCGGCAAAATCGGGATCCCCGACAGCATCCTGCTCAAACCCGGGCGCCTGACAGAAGAAGAATTTGAAACCATCAAGACCCATACAACCATCGGGGCATCCATTCTCCAGGACTCCAAGGCCCAGGTGCTGCAAGTCGCCCACGAAATCGCCCTGAACCATCACGAAAAATGGAACGGCAACGGTTATCCCCGGGGACTGAAAGCCGATGAAACGCCGATCGGCGGACGGATCGTGGGAATTGCCGACACATTTGACGCCCTGACCTCCAAGCGGCCCTACAAGGAACCCTACCCGGTCGAGGTTGCAGTGGAAATCATCCGCTCCGAACGGGGTACCCATTTCGATCCGGAAGTGGTGGATGTTTTCCTGGAAAACATCGGGGAAATAAAGCAGATCAAGGACGAGGTCGGCGCGATATCAGATGTGTCCCTGGCGGATTTCGTGTGGAGCGAGCGCGACCGGGCGGAGAAAATGGACCGCCGCATCCGGCTCAGAGCATAATCCGCCATTGACAATCGTATATCCGCAGGGGCGAACCCGTGTGTTCACCCGGAAAACGGCAAAAGCCGGCTGCACGATGCCGGGGATTTTGTTATCCGGGGGCTTTCCTCGTTTGTCAGCTTTGATGCGGCCATTGTGATGTTTTTGTGGCTGTGGACGAACTGGGTGCAGTAATTTCCGCGCAAAAACGAAAAGGAGGCAGGAGCCGATGAAATCTTATCGCAAAGAGCTTTTTTTCAACGTTCCCACAAGGCGCGCATTTATCAACATTACGCCGCAAGTTAATGACTGCTTGAAGGAAAGCGGCATCAAAGAGGGGTTTGTGCTTGTAAACGCAATGCACATTACCGCCTCTGTGTTCATCAATGATGATGAATCCGGTCTGCACCAGGACTATGACGAGTGGCTGGAGCGGCTGGCCCCGCACGAACCGGTCTCCCAGTACCGGCACAACGTAGGCGAGGACAATGCGGATGCCCATATGAAACGCCAGGTTATGGGACGCGAGGTGGTGGTTGCCGTCACCGAAGGGCGGCTGGACTTTGGCACGTGGGAGCAGATCTTTTACGGCGAATTTGACGGCCGCCGGAAAAAGCGCGTGCTGGTCAAGATCATCGGCGAATAACCGGATCCGGGCCTATTCCGACCACTGGCGCCAGGCCGGAATCATGGGAAAATACAACCCCAGGCGCAGGGGGCGGTCGTCGAGCTTTTTCATCAACTCTCCGTAGCGGTCCATCTGGGGGGTATAGCGCGCCTGCTCCCGGTCCAGGAAATCGGCCAGCCCGCCGCCGCCATGAGCACCGCTCTTATAATCAATCACCCAGCGCACCCCCAGGTCATCCACAAAAGTCCGGTCGATCACCGCGTTAACGACCTCATGACTGACAATCCCGCTGACGGCATACTCGCAGGCCCCTTGAAAGTGAGACGAAAGAATCCACCGGCCCGCGTGATCGGTCACTGCATTGATCAATGCCTTTTCCGCCTGCGAGACCGCCGCCTCGATATCCGATGAGCAGACCCCGATACGCATCAGGTCCCTTTGCAGGAGGTCCCGGAGATGATAAACCCGCTGCCGATTCCAGTTTTCCAGGCCGTTTTCGCATATGATCCGCAGCCATTGATGAACCACGGTTCCCACATGCCGCAGGGTAATCCCGGCCCAGTCAAAGCGGGGAGAAAACGATGCAATTGCTTCAGGCCCGGTTACGAGAGGTTTTCCGGCGGATTCCGACGCATCCGGATAAGGCCGGGGCAGTTTGCAGTCCGCGACCAGGCGCCGGATCCGGCAGTCCGATGCCCGCTGGGGCGCTTCCTGAGGCGGGAGGCTGCGGGCCCGGTCTTCCCGGGCGGCGGTTTCAAAGTTTTCACGCACCGCCGGCCACAGCACGCGCAGCAGGCTGCGGGAATCCGGCCTGCAAAGGCTGCCCGCTTTATCCAGGGATGCCCGGCCGAAAAGATGCAGGCGCTTGATCGCCCGGGTGGCTGCCACATACAGCAGGCGGCCGGTTTCATAATCGCGCCGGATCTGCTGTAGCTGCTGAATATACTGGTATATGGCGTCTTTTTCAGCCCCGGTCTCGGAAATGGGCGCCATTAAAAGAGATTGTCCGGCGGGTGCCCCCGCCCGCTCCTGCCACAGCAGCAGGGAAGGGTCCTGGCTGCGGGGGCTTTTGCCCAGACCCGGAATGATCACCGTGTCAAATTCCAGGCCCTTGGCCTTGTGAATGGTCATGATCTGCAGCCGCTGATCCGCCCCGGCATCGGGCTGGGCGAACAGGCCGAAGACCCCCTGCTCAAATGCCGCCACATCCGTAAGCGGATCAATGCCCAGGTGCGCATCCACATAATCGAAATACACCGGCACGTCGGCAAGTTCGCCCGGGCTCGCCGCAGTGGCCGGGCCGCCCATGGCGGTCCAGGCGCTTTCCACCCGCCGCCGCAGACTGCGCCGGTCGCGCTGGGTCATGGCTTCATCCAGAACCGGCCGGACCCGCTGCAGCCGGTTTTGGCCGTCCTGGCTCATGGCGCAGATCGGGCTTTCATCGTGAATCAGGTCATAAACCGTGCGACTGGTATCCATACCCGCAAGCCCGTGCAGATCCTTCAATGTCAATCCGCACCAGGGGGCGCGCAATACTGCCAGCCATGCGATGCGGTCTGCCGGATGCGACAGGGCCCGGGTCAGGGATACCAGGTCCCGGATCACCGGTCGATCGGCCAGGGAATCGATTTCCACTGCGGAAAAGCGAAGGCCGGCCCGACGAAATCCGCTGACAATGGTCTTTAAATGATTTCGGCTGCGCACAAGCACCGCCACGGTACCTTCCGGGTCAGCGTCCAGGGCATGGTTCACGCAGTCAAGCACATTATCGGCCTCGTCTGCATCATCGGCCTCAATTAAAGGGTGCACGCTTACGGCCGGATCCCGGTTCCCGGCAACAACCGGCGCGGCGGGCATGTAGGGAACAGCCCCGGTATCGGCATCCCCGGTATCCGGCAGCACCATCGAGAACACCGAATTCACCCATTCCACGATGCCCGCCTCGGACCGGAAATTGCTTTTGAGCACAAGTCTTTCCAACGGCACGTGGACGTCCAGGCCCTGTTCCCAAGCCTTTAGGAAAAGACCCACTTCGGCCTCGCGAAAACCGTAGATCGACTGCATGGGATCGCCCACCGCAAAAAAGGTCCGGCCGTCCCCGGCGGCCCAACCCGCGGTCAGGCCCTGCATGAGTTCAAACTGGCTGATGCTGGTATCCTGGAACTCGTCCATGAGAATATGCGAAATGCGGTAATCCAGGGACAATGCCAGGTCCGTGGGGTCTTCCGGATCTCCCAGGGCGATCCGCGCCCGGATGGCGGTTTCTGCGAAATCCACCTCCCCGGTCATGGCAAAAACCGCCTGCAGCTTTCCCACAGACAGCCAGAGCACTTCAAAAAGCGCCTCGAGCACCGCCCACTGGCTGTCGGTGTATGCGGGTGCAGGCAGGCGCCGCACCATGTCCAAATCTTCGGCCAGGCGGAGATCACCGGAAAGGTCCTCCAAAAGCGCTTTAAACCGGGATTTCCGGCGCTCCAGTTGCATCTTTCTTTCCGGGTCCGCCTTGGCAGACCCGGGCGCCGGAAACCCGAGGTTCTTATTGGCGTCCTTGCGCCACTCTCCGCTCCGGGTTAAAAGCAGCTCGGCAAGTCCCTGCCAGACCGTCAGGTCGCTGGGATCAGTGCCGGGCAGGCCGCTTAGGTTCCGGGCATGGATAATGGGGGATTCCGCGCCGGCAGCCGCCAGGTTTGACGCGGCAAACCGGGCCAGATCCGCAAGATCCGAAACCGCCGCCTCCGGAAACCGGCTGCGCAGATCCGACAGCGCCGCACCGATGACCGCCTCCAGGGCGGATTCCAGCATTGGCCGCAGCCGCTGCGGGTCATCCGCCCGGGCCACATGCCGCATCCACTGGTCGCGGCGGGGCAGCATCAGGGCCACCAGGTTTTCCAGGGTGGAAAGCCGGTTATCCAGGTGGCGCACCAGGGCTTCCACTGCCCCGGACCGGTTTTTTCCGCCTTCGAATGCAGCCACGGTCTCTCGCGCAGCACGCGCATACAGGGCATCCGGGTCGTCGGTGATGCGGGCGGGCGCCCCGAATCCGGAAAGCACCGGCATCTGACGGGTCAGCCCGGCGCACAATGAATCAATTGTCATGATCCGCATCCGGGAGGGGTATTTCTCCATCTGCCAGTTTTTCTCCGCATCCTTTTGCCCGGCCTGCCGCGCCAGTTCCCAGGTAGTGCGCTCATGTGCCTGCTCCGGCGCAATGTTTTCCGCGGCCCGGGCAATGGCGGCAAGCACCCGGTTGCGCATCTCTGCGGCCGCCTTGCGGGTAAACGTAATGGCCAGGATTTCCTCTGGATTTTCCACCCGGGAGAGCAACCCCAGGTAGCGCTGGATCAACAACTCGGTCTTGCCCGATCCGGCCGGGGCCTGCACGATAAATGACCGCTCCGGGTCAAGCGCAAGCCTTCGTTGTTCTGCGTCTGCAATCTGCGTCATGTTCCCGATACCTCCCAGATCCGGCACAGCGGGGCAAGGTCACAATACCGGCAGGCCTTGTTTTCAGAAACCGGGGACACGGCCGCATGGCCCGTGCCGATCTCCTCTGCCAGGATAAAAAGCTTTTGCTCCCATTGCGCCATGACTTCCCCAATGCTTTGGCAATCCTTTGCAATCCGCCTGTCGTCCATGATCCCCCTGACCCCGGGGAAAAGGCCGTCTGCAGCGGCAATGCCCAGATACGCGGCATCGCCCTTTCTCACGCGCGCGAACAAAACCCCGGCCGGTTCCCGGCCCAGGCCGAGGCTGTAGACCGGCAGCTGGGGTTCGGCAATGCGCTCGGCAAACCAGTCGCCCGGACCGGGGGTGCCGGTTTTATAATCAATGATCACCTCCTGTCCGGTCTCCAGGGCGTCAATCCGGTCGACAAAGGCGTACAGGCCGATGTCTCCGATCCGCACATGCATCCGGCTTTCGGTTTCCTTTACGACAAAAGGCGCCCTGACCCGCTCCTGCGCCATCCATTCGGCAACCAGATTGTGCAGCCGGTCGGTTTCAACCCGGGTAAACCGGTCCGTGAAGGTATCCGGCCGCATGCCTGCAAGCTTCCGGATGGCACCGCCAACAGCTTCGGCAATCCCCTCGCTTAGTTCCCGGTCGCTCATTTCCGAAAGGCGCTGGTGGTCGCAGATCTGATTCCAGAGCAGTTCAAGTACGCGATGAACCAGGATACCCCGGTCCCGGGCGTTTAAGCCCTGCTCCGGGATTTCAAGACGGCGGGCGCCCAGGCGGTATCTGCCGTAAGCCTGAAACGGGCAAAGCGCCTGGGATTTGATAATGCCGGTGCCCCCGGGCACGTCCCCGCCCGGGGAAACGCCTGCGCCCGCATTGTCTGCAAGGCTTTCGATCTCCGCGCTTTCCTGCATTTGCAGCCAGTAGCCGGCACCATTTTCCGGGTCCCGGACCTGTTTGAGATGATCAATCAGCGGGCTTGCCAGGCGCGTGCTTTCCCCGTCACTGCCGCCATAACTGCAAATGACCGCGTCTGCGCAACAAAGCAGGCGGCTCGTGATTTGACGCGAGTACGCCAGCTCCCGGGAAGGGCTGGAATGGGGAAGGCCCTGTTCGCGCTGGATCGATACCGGCAGAAACGGATTGGGCCGGGCCGGAGGCGGCCAGATTTCATGATGCATGCCCATGATCCAGAGGGCGTCGAATTCCTCGCCTGCGGCCTCCAGCATTCCCATAATCTGAACTGGCACGTCCGGCTGCTCGGGCTGAAAAGGGGTTTCCGAGAGCATGCGGGAAAGAATCCGCCCGGCCTCGGTCCGGGACAGCGGACCGCTTACCGGTGCAAGCCGCGCAAAGGCCTCCAGGGCCTGCTGCCAGGCAGATACCGTCTGATACTCCCGGCTTGACAGGCTGCGCTGTCCGGGCCAGCCAGCGGCATCCAGCAGCCCGGAAAACGTCTCCGTCCATTGATCCGGGGACTGCCGGGCCGGCATGCCCCGGGCCAGGGTCCGGAGTTTTTCCAGGACTGCAGACAGAATGCGCAGATCCGAATCAATACCTGACTTGCCTGCCAGGGATCTGGCCATCCGGATGATTCCGGAGACTGGAAAGTAAAGATCGCCGTGTGCCCGGATTTCGGCATCCAGTGCTGCGCGTGCCCCGAACTCGGTTTCCGCACCCGCCAGAAAAGGCGAACGCAGCAGGCGGCTCCATTCAAGCACCTCTACCCCCTGCCGGCCGGTAATATCCAGGATGCGCTCTGCTGCAGCCACCACAGGATAAGCCGAGAGTCCGGGGGCGGCCGTAATATTAAACATCTGCCTGTCCGGCGGATGCGAAGACAGGATGGCGTTTGGACAAAGCGCGTCCGCAAACTCCCGGCAGACCGATTCCCGGTCTGTAGCCAGCCGGGGAGACACCACCGCGATCCTTGCGCCCGGATCGGATTCCACGTGCCTGCGCGCCCACCAGGCAGCCGCCCGGATTTCCGCTGCATCATCTTCGGCCACCACCGTGCTGGCCATACCGGCCCGCTCCGGCCAGGCCAACCGGCATACGCGGGTGCCTGCGGCATGAAATGCGGAAAACAGATCCATCTGGACCGGGGTCAGCTCGTCAAACCCGGCAAGGATCAATTCCGGCATCCCGCTGATGCATCCGTCCGCCGCCCAAGCGTTCAAATATTCGGGTAGCCGCGCCCGATCCAGGAATCCCGATTGGCGGCAAAACCGCTCAAAGCTTTCCGCCCATCCGGAAAATGCGGCCGGATCAGGCGCGGCCCACGCCATGCCGCCGCCAACAGGCACCTTCCATTCCCGGCACAGGCGCCAGGCTTCCTGGGCCATGCGGGCGGTTTCATACATGTCAATCAGGCGGGAGGCCGCCTCGGATTCGGAAATAATACGCTCCCATACCAGCCTTTCCTGCAGATCGTCCATGATCACAGTCTGGACGCGGCTGTCTGGCTCGCCAAGGGGGGCGGAATACAGCAGATCATGAAACAGCCGGACAAGCCACGCCCCATAGGGCAGAATATCCGGTGTCTCCCATGCAGTCTCCGCCCGATCCAGGCGAAACCCGGAATACCGGGCCGCACCGGACCGGGCCAGCCTGCGGTTGGCCGTCACCAGCACCGCCCCGCCGGCCAGATGATCAAAACACTGCTGCCAAGAGATTTCCGGAATTTTCAAAGTCATGGCAATCTCCACTACATCAAGCAGATGACAACATCTTCACAAGTTTCGGCAGGAATTTGCTGCCCACCCCGGGCAGGGCGATAAAATCCGCCCGGGAAGGAGGCATCCGGGGTCCGGTTCTGAATCAAATCCCGGGGGCTGCTTTTCTGCTTCAAAAATATCGGAAATATTGTTGACCCGCATTTTCGCTTGGTATTATAATTAAAAATTTAGTATCTATGATTTTTTGCTGATAGTCAGCCGGATATTCCCTGAAACTTTACATACCACAAATAAAAGCATTTTAAAATCAATGGCCGAGAACACCCCGCCGCCTTCAAAAACAGAACTGGTCGCAGACTGGGAACACTTGTCCAAAGTATTTATCCGCCCGGAGGACGATAACTGCCGGGCGACGCTGATCAAGTACATGGAGCGCATTCTCTTCGGCCTCCATGATTTTCTCAAGCGACATGTCGGTATTACCGAAGCCAGAAGCCTGCGCGAACTGTCGCGCAGCTACATGCGCACGCAAATCAGCGAGGGCCCGGAGAAAAAACTCGCAGAAGTAATTACCTGCCTGATCAACGAAACCGCCCCGCACGCGGTCAACGTGGCATCCCCCTATTTTGTGGGGCACATGACCTCGGCCATTCCCTACTTCATGGTCCATCTCAAAACCATCGTGGCCGCCTTAAACCAGAACGTGGTCAAGCTGGAGACCTCAAAGGTGGTCTCTGTGGTGGAAAAGCAGGTGATTGCAAAAATCCACCGGCTGATCTACCAGATGGACGAGCCCTTTTACGCCGAGCACGTGCAGAACACGGAGACCACCCTGGGCGTGTTTACCGAGGGCGGCACCACCGCCAATCTCACCGCGCTGTGGGTGGCAAGAAACGCCCGGTTCGCACCCACGGAAGAATTCCGGGGGATTGAGTGCGAAGGGGTGCCGGCGGCCTTCCGGGCCCATGACGTGGATCGCTGTGTCATCCTGGCATCCCGGCTTGTGCACTATTCACTAAGAAAATCCGCGGGGATCCTGGGGATCGGCAATGACAACGTCATCCCCATCGAGGTGGATGAGCACTACCAGATGGACGTCAATGCCCTGGAACAAACCATTGAACGATTCAAATCCCGATCGCCGAACACCTGCATCCTCGCCGTGGTCGGAATCGCCGGGGCCACGGAAACCGGCACGGTCGACCCCCTGGATGCGATTGCCGATGTCTGCCGCAGGCACAACATCCATTTTCACGTGGATGCCGCCTGGGGCGGGCCGACCATGATGTCACGAGAATACCGCCATCTGCTTCAGGGAATCGAGAAAAGCGATTCGGTCACAATTGACGGGCACAAGCAGTTTTACATGCCCATGAGCTGCGGCATGGTGTATTTCCGGGACCCCGCCATCCTGGACGTGATCGCCTACCATGCCCACTACGTCAACCGGCGGGGGTCGGTGGACCTGGGAATCAAGTCGCTGTCCGGCTCCCGGGAGGCCAACTCCCTGATCCTGGACAGCGCCCTGAAAATCATGGGCAGCAAAGGCTATGCCCTGCTTATTGATCACGGCATCCGGACCGCAGCGGCATTTGCCGAGGAAATCCGGCAGCGGCCGGATTTTGAACTGGTCACCGAGCCGGTGTTAAACATCCTGACCTACAGGTACTGCCCGGCCGATATCCGGAAAAGCCTCGGCCGCAAAACGCAGGAAGACAAATGCCGGATCAACAACGACTTAAACAAGGTAAACCGGGATCTGCAGCGGATGCAGCGGGAAGCGGGCAACAGCTTTGTTTCGCGGACCACTCTCCAGGGAGACCGCCATTGCCCGGAAAACATGGTGGTGCTGCGCGCGGTGATCATGAATCCCATGACAGATATGGCCGTGCTGCGGGAAATCCTGGACGAACAGCAAGACATTGCAGCGCGTTTCTGTACAAGCGACCTGCCAGAGGCCTGATCAGGCCGCGGCCTGCCGTCCCAGTTCAAAGGCCTTTAAATTGACCTCCACAAAGGACTGACGGATGATTTCCCTTATAGCGGCCTCCAGACTCTGCGGGCTCAGGGGAAGCAATCCGGTTGCACTCAGCGCCCCCAGCAGCACCATGTTCACGGCAAGCACATTTCCGGCCTGCTTTGCCAGATCCGCGGCGTCCAGGGTGATCAGGCGGGCACACTTATCCGCGAGCCGGGCCTTGATGGTATCGAGCGCCGGATAGGTGCCCTTGCCGGTGGCTGCGGTAAACGGGGGCAGCGGCGCGGTGTTGGTGATCACGGTGGTGCTTTGATTGCATTTTTTCAGGGCACGCAGCGCCTCCGAGGGCTCAAAACCGAGCAGGATGTCGGCTTCCCCTTCGGAAATGATCGTGCTTTGGGCGTCTCCGAACACCAGGGCCGATTCCACGACCCCTCCCCGCTGGGCCATACCGTGAATTTCGCTCATGCGCACCGGCACCTCCGAGCGCCGGGCGGCCTCACCGAGCACGCGCGAGGCCAGCAGATTTCCCTGCCCGCCGACGGCCACGATGATCAATCGGGTTACATCCATGTCAGGTTCCTGTGAAGATATCAGATTAAATAACTGAAAAATTCGAAATCCGAATATCGAAATCCGAAACAAATTCAAAATCCGAATGTTTCAAACAAATACCGTGGATATTGTTTTTTGATCATTCGAATTTGGAAAATTTGATATTGTTTATCCCTTACGGGATGCTTCGCGCGAATTTCGGATTTCGTGCTTCGGATTTAGCTCTTAGAAAATTCTGTAATCTATTTCAATACCCGCAGATTGAGGTATATCCGGCAGAGCAGACCTTATCAGTCTCCGTCCTTCAGCGGTACAATGGCGTTTTCCGGGCAGACCTGGGCGCACACCGAGCACCCGGTGCACATGGCCGCGTCAATGCAGACCTGCCCGTTGTCGATATAAAAGGCGGGACAGGCCAGCTCGTTTATGCATGCACGGTGATTGGCGCATTTCTCCGGATTCACGGTAAAGGCGCGCCCGGTTTTTTTCTTCAGGCTCCGGGAAAGCAGCACGCATTCCTGCCGGGCGATCACCACGGAAACCCCCGGATAATCAATGGCCTCCTTTAAGGTCGAAATGCTTTTTTTGATGTTATAGGGCCGGATCACGCTGACATGGGGCACGCCGATGCCCCGGACCACCGATTCAATGGAAACCTGCCCGTATCCCGGCTGGTCAAATACGTTCATGTCCACGCCCGGATGCGGCTGGTGGCCGGTCATGGCAGTTGTCCGGTTATCAAGGATCACCAGGGTAACGTCATGGTTGTTGAACACGGCGTTGATCAGCCCGGGAATGCCGGAATGGAAAAAAGTGGAATCCCCGATATAGGAGATGACCTTCTGGTCTAAAACCTGCGAAAACCCGCATCCGGTGCCCATCGAGGAGCCCATGCAGATCAAAAAATCGCCCGCGGAAAGCGGCGGCATAAAACCCAGGGTATAGCAGCCGATATCCGTTGGCTTGACGGTTTCCATGCCGTCTGTGGCCTTGTTGACCGCATAAAAAGTAGCCCGGTGCGAACAGCCCGCACACAGGTTCGGCGGCCGCTGGGGGATTTCCGGCACATCCGAAAAATCCGGGGTTTGGGGCGCTTCATAGGCAACGCCGAAATAGGCGGCCATCTTTTCGCGCACCATGGCCGGATCATATTCAAAAAGCCGGGAAAACAGATCCGGCGCCTTGCCCCGGATCTGCAGGGTCAGCCCGGCCTCCTGGGCCAGGGCGCGGACCGCTTCTTCCATGTAGGGCTCGCCTTCTTCCACGACCAGTACCTTTTCACAGCCCTCCAGAAACGCCTTGATCTTCCGCCCGGGCATGGGGTGGGAAAAGCCCACCCGCAGGATCCGGGCCCGGTCTGCGATATCCAGGTCCCGTACCGCGTCTGCCACGTAATTGTAGCTCACCCCGTTGACCACGATGCCCCATGGCCCGGTGCCCTGGACGAAATTATAGGCGGACTCACAGGACAGGGCTTCTGCCTGCTCGATGTGTTCCAGCAGCTTGATATGAAGATTGCGGGAAACCGCGGGCACCGTGACCAGGTTAAACGGGTCGCGCACGAACGTGCCCTTGGTTTTTGGCGCGGGGATCTCTCCGAGCACCACCGGGCCGGTGGAATGGTTGAGCCGGGTGGTGGTGCGTAAAATGACCGGTTCCTGCAGGGATTCGGAGAGCTCAAAGGCATCTGCCATGATCTGCTTGGCCTCTGCCACGCTCGAGGGCTCGAGTATGGGAAGCCCGGAGAGCTTCCCGTAGTACCGGTTGTCCTGCTCGTTCTGGGAGGAAAACATGTAGGGATCATCTGCCGACAGGATCACCAGCCCGGCCTTGACTCCCACGTATGCCAGGGTCATCATCGCGTCTGCGGCCACGTTCATGCCCACGTGCTTCATGATGCACATGCTGCGCACGCCCGAATTGGCGGCCGCAGCAGTTACCTCCAGGGCGACTTTCTCATTGGTGCTGTACTCGAAGTACAAATCACTTTGCTTTGACATCTGGAAAAAATTGGCCGAAATTTCCGAGGAGGGCGTTCCCGGATACGTGGCGGCAAAGGCCAGCCCCGCTTCCACGGCACCCCGGGCAATGGCCTCGTTGCCCAGAAGCAAAAGACTATCCCCCGCCCGGTCCTGCAGCAGCTTGTGCATATGCATGGTTCCTCTATACCGGATTTGATATTATACGTTTCTGCATTAGATTTAAGACTGTAAAAAGTCTTTTTTACAGGT
>Ga0182239_1000325_pt1 | contig 17716 bp, 34 predicted proteins | sample hydfrate6_PW_210_FD_132456 | JGI IMG/M metagenome (GOLD analysis project Ga0182239, IMG submission 132456) | Subsurface microbial communities from deep shales in Texas, USA - hydraulic fracturing test 6_PW_210 | ecosystem: Environmental > Aquatic > Deep subsurface > Shale gas/oil reservoir >... | reverse complement strand
GGTAGGGGTTATGCGTAGGTTAAGAATACTGGGTCTTACCCTTAACTTCCGTCTTCCTTTCGATCGGATATCCAGAGGTTTGTTTGATGTAAGCACCGATCCATCCCCTTGGATCTGTTTAACTGACATCCTTAGATCTTGAGACTAAGGCGACATCTCAAGGTAACTATCGTTGTATTCTCTGGTATCGTTTACTGAGTTTTTCTTATATCACCCGTTTTCTCAGTGATCTGGTCAACCAGTAACTTGTGAATAATCACAAGCCACTTCCTCAAATTAACGTGTCAAAGACACGTTAATTAGGGAGGGGTAGTTGACATCCTGTTCTTTTTTTGAAGTTGTGTCCATATGACCAAAAATAATCCTGTTAGTATTGCAATTAATAAGTTACTAAAGATATATAAATTGTATTCTATGAATATGAGAGCATACATTGATACACCGATTACACATACTCCAATTAACTGTGATATTGTCAAATGATTAGTTTGTATCCATTTTTTAGTGTTTGTAACACGTTTCACTGGTGATTTGTCTCTGGTTTGTATTATATGTTCACGTGGGTAATCGTATTCAAATTCTGTTAAGGAACAATAAGAATCCTTTTCCCAATCCTTTTCCCAATCCAGGTTATTTGTTCTATTTATCATTTTCACGAAAACATCCTTCCCGTTGTATTCTGGTTATTTTTGTATAGATTTGCATGCCTCAACCAGGTTTTTCGCACAATTTTCAATGATTCTTGCTTTTGTAAGCATTTCTTTTTTTGTCATATTATTCGAATAATTGCCAGCGACCACATGATCGGGGATGAAATCTTCGATTCGTTCTGCGAGAGTAGCGTATTCAGTATAAACTATACCTGTGTATATGCCTGATTTTGGTTCTTGTTTAGGGATAATAATCACTTCCGTGGCTGGGGAAAAACACAATCTATAGATTGTTTTCACTTATTCTCCAGGATGTTTTTTGTGTATGTTTGTACGTTTGGAATATTATTCTTTCGATTGTGGCGAGTATATAAATGCGTGCAAAACTATAAATAAAATGCGTGCACATGTTTAATTAACAATTAAAGGTGCGATAATAAATGAAAACTGTAACGATGTATAAGGTCGAAGGATATGAATTACCTCCCATGTATACGGAGAAAGATACCAGAGAATATGCTGAATTTATGGGTATCGATGAACCAGGTATAGTTGAGACTGAATGCCAGGTACTGGAAACAGGTGATACTGTAGCGATCTCTAAATGTGTGGGATGTAGTCCTGATGATTCAGGGAATGCTGCAGAGAATGAATGGAAAACCATTGTGGGAAAATATGAAGTAGTCAATGATGAATATGGTTACCTGGTCGATGATGATGGAAATCATATACAGAAGATGTATAACGATGTGGATTGTGCAGTATTTCCCTACAAGATCCTGTTTATTGAGTAAGGTGATTCCGTGAATACTAAATTATTGAATGAAAAAATCGCCGAATCAGCCATGTCATGGAGTGCAGCATTTCCCGATAAAAAAGATGTGTCCCGTGATATTGCGAAAAAGTGTCGTGCTTCGATGGATATCGCAAGGAAAGATAATATTGAACCACATGAAGCATTGACCAGACTATGTGAAAATGAAGGTATTGATGTCAGAACGTTTATTGAGAGAATTGAATCTGAAATAATGTCCGATTTACATGTTCCCGAACAAGTAACCGAACATGTAACTGAGTTCGAACCGTCCATGGTTGCAAGGGTAGGTGAATCAGGTAATGTTTATGTGGGACGCAAACATGTGGGTAAGGAAGCATATATTTATTTCAAAAGATAATAATAAGTTAACATTGTTTTCAAAAAACAATATATAAAAATACTCATATTGTTTTTGTTTGGTGTGATATATGTCTGAACAACCGTACTGGGTATGTGCAAATCTTTATACCATGGAAGATTGGCAGAATTTGAATATGAGGATATTTCTGGGTTCGCTAAACAAAAATATTGATGGGATTGATGAAAAATGTGTTTCCATATGCCATGATATTGCTGAATATTCATTGAAAAACAATTTTGCATTATCGGATTGTATAAAAACTATATGTAAAAAATGGGGTATGGATTGTCAACAATTTGTATCTGAAATTGAAAAAATACCGCTGGATTTTGATTAATATGACTGAAAAAACATGGAATATTCTTTTTCCGAATGAAAAAATGAAACAACCTTATGTTGGTGCAGTTGCTGACTATGCTGGCTGTCTTGGAAAATATTTACCTGATGATGTTGAAATTGATTCGGTACATGAAGTAAACCAAACACATGAAAAATAAAACAGGAATATAATATGTCTGAATTCAATAAAATAAAATATGAAAAACTTGTTGACTATTTGATAAGTTGTACTGATCATGATATAGATGTAGTCCATATACAGAATTTGTTATACTTATTCGATTTTGATTATTATGAATTATATGAAACATATTTGACTGGAGAAAGTTACCGTAAAAGTGTAACTGGTGTAGTATCAGGTCATTTAGAAACAATATTAGAAAATGTACTGGATGAACATGGTCGTTTTCAATCTACTTCATATACTGATCTGTCAGTATTTTCGAAACGAGATATTGAATTCATTGACCGTACATTATCTCGATATAAGTCATATTTTCCAAATGATGTTCTTGAATATGTACTTCATGATTTACCGTGTGAAGTAACGGATCATGATAATATGATTGATTATGAATTGGTATTTTATCGAGATCAATCGACATCGAGACGAAATTATCAAGCAGATTAACAGAAGGAATTATGATGGTATGTGAAAACATTTTGAGATATGGAGTAACAATTCCCAGAGAACTTGTTAATAAACCAAACATTCATCGTCAGGTTGTTGTGTGTAAAGGCAATACGTGTCCCAAACGCAGCAACAAATTTATTATATCAAAACGATGCTGGGAAATTGATTATCGTGATGGATCTACTGAACACATGATGGTACCCGTGGGTCCTGTTACCAGGATTGAAATGGTAACTGATAAGAAACGTGCACAAACAATACGAAATAATGTACCCAAGCATTGTCGGGATAGATGATTACCGTGAAACCGATACACAAATTCTATTACCATGCATATACTGATCTGGTTGATAATGGATATGAATCTGAGATTGATTATACTGATTCAATCCCGCCTCTGGAAAAACAATCTCCCATCCAGTTTTTCAATGAATATGTATGGTGTGTCCTGAATGCAGGAATGAGGGAACAAATTGCACGTAAGATGTATGATAATTATATAACTGATTATAATATTCACAAAATTTCTCATCCATCCAAACGTAAAGCCATAATACATGTGTCGGACAATTATAATACGTATTTCCAGCACCTGTGTACATCATCCGATCCTGTTACTTATCTTGAAACCCTGCCATGGATTGGCGGGATTACTAAATATCACCTGGCCCGAAATCTGGGTATAGATGTTGTCAAACCCGATCGTCATCTGGTACGATTGGCTAACGCGTTTGGTTACCCGATTGCTCATGATATGTGTCTGGATATCCAGCGGGATAATAATACTCGACTGGGTACGATTGATTTCATACTCTGGCGGTACTGTAATTTGCATGGAATGCCTGAAATTCTTGTATTTATAAACGATTTTATAGATTCGTGACAAGAAAAAATCGTGTTACGTTGTTGAACGGGTTGTGTTAACTGTGTTATCGAAAACAAGATGAGTGTCGATGGTTTTTTATAATATGTGTGGTATATATTGTAGTGTTGCAATGCAACTTCCATTATAACAAGGATTGAAACCCCCATCACGGAATGTAGAATCACTACTCCGAATACGTTGCAATGCAACTTCCATTATAACAAGGATTGAAACCCAAGAAATTCTTGATCACAGGAAATAATCGCTTCTGTTGCAATGCAACTTCCATTATAACAAGGATTGAAACGTATATAGATGGTTAAGATTAAAAGCAGCTTTCATGTTGCAATGCAACTTCCATTATAACAAGGATTGAAACATCGTGGAACTGCACACCAAACATATCAGATCAAGTTGCAATGCAACTTCCATTATAACAAGGATTGAAACTCAACCTATGTACAAAAGAAGGAGTGCCTGATTCGATGTTGCAATGCAACTTCCATTATAACAAGGATTGAAACTTGCGCACACACGCTCACGCAGATCCAGGAATTGGGTTGCAATGCAACTTCCATTATAACAAGGATTGAAACCACGATTGATTGCGTTTTGTCTGGCCTGTTCCAGTTGTTGCAATGCAACTTCCATTATAACAAGGATTGAAACATATTGTTGAGCGTGACAATGTATCTTGTCAGGTTTTTGTTGCAATGCAACTTCCATTATAACAAGGATTGAAACATTCTTTCTTGAAGAGCCCTCTTTTCATTTTCCGCGTTGCAATGCAACTTCCATTATAACAAGGATTGAAACCAAATGATTCTCATATCACAATCACTGCAAAAAGAAGGTTGCAATGCAACTTCCATTATAACAAGGATTGAAACCGCACAGGACAGAATTCCACCAATGGCTACAGGAAAAGTTGCAATGCAACTTCCATTATAACAAGGATTGAAACCCATTTCCTATTTTCACGGGAACTACTGTCAACATGTTACAATGTCACATCCATTATAACAGGGATTGAAACAGAGAGGAAATTGATCGAGTAAACAATGAAGATTATGTTTGTAATGTAACTTCCACTATAACAGGGATTGTAATTTGTGCGTGTAAAAGTATATACAATATGCGTGCATATAGTAGAATAGAAGCAGGGCGTATGATATGATCCCCACAATATAGGAGTTGTTTGAGAATGGAAAATAAGGTCCAACGTACAACAGACAAAATGGGAAGGGAAATACATTACACAACAGACATTCGAGCATGTACCATAAAGATACTTGATATCTATCTGGGCAAAGGACGCTGGTCTGAGGCAGATAGGAATTACATTACCAAAAAAATGCAAATACTGGTATCCAATCTCATACCAAATAAGAAAATAGATGAATTTACTAAATTTGATTTATATGACCTTGCACACGATGTGCTGGGTAAAGATTACATTTATGAAGATTCTCGATACGGATTGTATCATTTTATTGGGATGAAAATCAGTGAAATGGAAGAGTGAACTCCTTCTCCCTAATTAACGTGTATTCGACACGTAAATTGGGGAAGGGTATTTTACAATAACCCATGACTAAAGTCGTGGGTATTTTCCATATTCGATGTATTGATTAATAATCTTTTTATAATATGTGTGGTATATATTGTAGTGTTGCAATGCAACTTCCATTATAACAAGGATTGAAACTCATTCAATGCTCTGACAAGAGGAGTAAAGGCTACAGTTGCAATGCAACTTCCATTATAACAAGGATTGAAACAACTGGAAAGATGCCGAAATATATGATAGATATTTCGTTGTAATACAACTTCCATTATAACAAGGATTGAAACGTATAAGGATGATCGATATATGACACAAGGTTGTAATGCAACTTCCATTATAACAGGGATTGGAATTAATAGAAAAAGATTTTTTTGGATATGATAATATGGGTTATTTGTTTCACAAAATGCTTGCAGCATCATTTATTTTTTGTGGGTTTGCAATAAGTTGTAGTATAATTGGTGCCATTTTTGGTTTACCGCTTGCTGGTCTTGGTTTGGCATTGTGGCGGTCAGATCAGAATCAGAATCAGTAATGTAATTTTTATTGTGGTATTCACAATCTTTTTATATTATATTATACATAATTTGATCTGGTGATATTATGAGAAGAGCAACATTAATACATCCTGAAACTTCTAGGGTTATAGAAACGTTTGATTTTGATCGAATGGAAGAGGTTGCTGCAGGTTCCAGGTCTGATCACTTCTATGGTTTTTTCATTGGCAACGAACAAGTTGGTGGATTCTTTCTGAAGGATCGTATTGTGAAATTTGAGAATATTGGTGAATAACATCCATGACTAAAGTCATGGGTATTTTCTATCGCTGGGAACACAAAACACAATCTATAGGTGTGTTTTCCATATTCGGTGGATTAATTAATAGTCTTTTTATAATATGTGTGGTATATATTGTAATGTTGTAATGCAACTTCCATTATAACAAGGATTGAAACCTAAGTATCCTGAGAAAAGTCTTGGAATTGGTACATTGTTGCAATGCAACTTCCATTATAACAGGGATTGAAATCGTATTTAGGTTCAATACAAAAGAATACTCATAGCGTTGCAATGCAACTTCCACTATAACAAGGATTGAAACTATGCGGATGTACATTCATCACATCCCCGAGATGGTGTGGTTGTAATGCAACTTCCATTATAACAAGGATTGAAACATTATATACAGCGGTTCTACAGAAAATTGGTGAAACTGATTGCAATGCAACTTCCACTATAACAAGGATTGAAACATCCAAGAGACATGAAACCTAAAGATTGGTTATGGTTGTAATACAACTTCCATTATAACAAGGATTGAAACTCATTTCTTGGGATGTGGTATTGCCTATTCCGACAAGTAAAGGACGGGTTCATATGAAAGCAAAAGTGAAAAAAGTTTCATTATATCTGGTTGAATGTCCTAATTGTGGACGTACCGTTGTTGAGCAAGCATACATCACGTTAGAACAGTTCCGTGACTTACATAATATAGAAACATGCCCGTACTGCAAAGAAAGTATCGAACTTGATAAAGTAGAATACTGGTGATAGGAATCGACAAGTAAAGGACACGTTGCAATGCAACTTCCACTATAACAAGGATTGAAACAATACCGTATTGGTTGATGTTCCATTATAATAGGGATTGATACATCAAACCGTTGAGATAACGAAAACCAACCTATAGATTGTGTTTCCTACTCAACGTATTGATTAATAATCTTTTTATAATATGTGTGGTATATATCGTGGTGTCGAAATGCAACTTCCACTATAACAAGGATTGAAACTATCGTACCACTACCATGCTATCCAATCTGCACTATGATGCGATGCAACTTCCATTATAACAAGGATCGAAACCAATGAAATTACGGTCAATATGCTCCACCATCTTGTTGGTGTATTGTATTTTCCATTATAATAAGGATTGAAACTAAGGATCGAAACATTGTTGCCCGTAATCATCCGACTCTGTGAAAACCGAGTTGTAATACAATATTCCATCATAACAGGGATTGAACAGGACATATTTTGATATGTGTTTCTGTCAAAACATATAGAAATAGATGTAAGGGGATATATATTGAAAAATAGTGAATTGATTGAAATATTGAAACAATACCCTGAAGATGCAGAGATTGGATATTATTCTGAAAATGCATATAATCGGGGTGATGCAGCCTGGTCAAATAAAATAGTCGATGTCGAAAAAACATATTATAAACATGGTAACGGGTATAAGATTGTTATAGTTGGTGGACCTCAATGAAAAAAATAAGAAGTGATATTATGACACAGGAAGGTACAGCATTGGAATGGACACAACGTCGAACAATAGAAGAAGTACGTGATTTGATAAATAAAGGTGAACAAAAAGAAAATGGGAAATACAGTAAATAATATTCGAAATTTTTTCTTCTTGTATTTCACTCGATTATTTCGTCGCGATGCTCGTCAAAACAATCAATACAGTAAAACCGAGCATCTCCGATTTCTCCAGGTTCTTCGCGTGTCTGTGGATAGTTTTGTTCGTGTACCATGATACTAATAAATCCATTGTCTCCTGCCATGAAATGTTTATTGCAGATACTGCATCGAACGGAATCACAATTTTCTTCGATTAAGTTTACTATTTTCTTTTCTTTTTTCTGATCATCTTTGTCAAAACCATGCTGGCATTCGTTGCAATAATATACGATGGGTCCACAGCAACAATCGTCAATTGGTCCACTGTATGTCATTTCTTTGTTATTGCCAAATACTGGATCGTTCTCAAATATCGTATCACCGATAGTAAACTTTTTTCCACATTTGTAGCACGCTGAAAATTGCTCTGATTCTTTACACATAACATTTTCTCCTTTGTAAATTCTGGTACATGTGAACATTGTATCTAGGGATATATAATCGTTGTGAAAACGCTATACATTTATACAAAAATCGGAATATATTAATCAAATGTGTCGCGACTGATATCGAAAAAACTTTGTAAATTCGGGTATTTGTGTATACAAATAATATGAAAAAACTTAGTTCTGGATGGAGGGAAGATCAACTCCATCCTGAACAAATACCAGTACTTCTTTTACTACCAATTCATTGGTCATTGTCTGATTTGATCTGAGATCACAGTCAATATACATTTCACCAGGTACAATGTTTGTGATCATTTTATCGGATCTAGATGAAACGGATTTGTCTATTTCACCAGTACAATCAAAGTAAACATATCCTTTATCGGTTGTTGGGAATGCTACGATTGCATGTCCTACTGCTTTGGTTGTGAATTGTACAGTTACTGGAAATGCAAGGATGTTTTGTTTTGTTGCATTATTTATCATATCTTCCATGAACTGAGTACAGTCATATTCACCATGTTTGTATTTGTGTGTTATAGTTGTGTCATTTGCAACGAATTTGACAACTTCTTCAAGGGTTACAGGTGTACAGTTGGTTGCATTATTCAGTTCGATGTTGTCCCTAAAACCATATAATCTGTTTCTGTAATAAATTGATTTCTTGGTTTTTGGTATCGTATGTATTTATGGTTTGATTATATGCAACATTAACCATACTTTCAGTTGAATTATTGATGTTATCACTGGGTTTATCCAATGGTCTTATTGAATCATATTTACCCGTTGAAAAGTCAAAACTGTATGGATAATCTGCATCTTCCAGTCGATACATTACAACATTATCAACTATACCAATTTCAGTGGTAGTGTTTGTTATCGGGTTATATTCAATCATTGGTTTGTTTATATCCAGATCAGTTACAATCCGATCTTCATATTGTGTATATGTTGTATTTGTGTCTGGTATACTGTCAAAGTAAACGTATCCGTGATCATTTGTTGGGAATGTAACAATAACACGTGATTGTGTTTCGTTTTCGAATGTGATACGTACAGGATACGCGAGTATTCCCTGGTCGATTGCATTATTAACTATGTTTGTTGTGTATTTTGTACAGTTATATGAATCGTTTTCATATGTATTTTTGATGGTTGTGTCATTTGCCATGAATATAATAACTTCTTCAAGTGATACTGAAGTTGTGTTATTCATGGTTGTTATGTTTAGACTGTTACTTGGTTTATGATATTCATTCCATGTTTCAATCCACATTACGTGAGTTGATGGATCAAAAACGTCAAGAGTTTGATATGTTATGTTTTCTTTGATTTGATTTATTTTAACATGATCAATTTGATTATCTGTTATATTTTCATTGTTTGTTATATCCATGTCATCAAATGTTCCCATCACGATTCCTGATGTTAAGAGAACTGTAAGTACTATCGTTATACTGATTATGATTTTTTTCATCGTTACCCTCAAGTTTGTTGTATTTTTTCCTGGTCTTGGGTATGGGATTATTTCGTGACTATTTGTTAATAACCTTTTTATATTATTTCAATTATACCATATTGATGTAATTATAGAGGTTGTGTAATGCCGATTAATACATATTTCAATAAATTTAAAGACGGGATATTTGATTTATTCGTTATTGAAGATGAAAATAGAGTATATGCTACCCCGATCACTGTAGTTAAAGGATTTATAAGCATATTTAAGTTTTTTGTGATAACTGGACTTAATATATATGGACTGTATTTGATATTACATTCAATTAGAACAGGTGAATTTGCATTGTTCACGATACTATCAGAAGATGTTACAATAATGAGTTATATAACATTGTTTGCATTAGTAGTGGTTTTTACAACATTTATTTTTATGATATACTTAATATTTAGAAAATTGTGTGTATATCTTAATAATTTGGTCATATTTGAAAAATATCAATGAGAAAAATGTCGTAATGATATAATTATAGAGGTTGTTCAATGTCGATTAATAAATATATCAATGAAGTTAAAGATGGATTCTTCGACTTATTCGTTATTGAAGATGAAAATAGAGTTTATGCTACTCCGATCACTGTAGTTAAAGGATCTATGATTGTATCTGCGTATCTTGTATTCGTTGGATTAATTGTATATGGAATGGTTTTGGCATTACAATCAATTATAACAGGTGATTTTAATGTGTTGTTCACAACAACATCTGAAGAGGTATTTACATCAGAATCAGAAAATCTTACGTTACTGGAATCGATATCAATGCTTGCTTTAGCATTGGGTTATGTAACATGGATATTATTGATTGTTTTAATACTTGATAAAATATGGAGATTTCTTAATAATTTGGTTATATTTGAAAAATATAATTGAACAAACTGATTTCTGATAAGGGAAAATCGCAGTATTTATATTATATAATTTGTTTCACTGTGTCGGTTGATTGTGATGTCAGATATTCAGAAAATTATGTGTTGTAGGTTTGAGGTGGGATTCAATTGTTCCAAATCATCTGATTTCTGGAAAGAATTGGGATCATTTGATTTTTTGCGTTGGAAAAGTAGGTATGCTGTTCCATATGATGGTACAGAATGTTATCACATCTTCCATGTTTTCATGTTTGATATTGATCGGGACGAGATCGAAAAACTGGTTGATTTACTCAGTGAAAAAGAATATCATTACTACAAAGTCAATCCCGACGGAAGTCAAAAATATGTATTTAATGACCAATTTGCAGATGTTGTAATTGAAACAAAAAATATCACGATGGGTTCTGTTTATGCTGGTTTGGTTGGGAGTTTTGTCGTTGTTTTTTGTTTGATATCTATGTTCATATCACCAGTGTACTGGGTAGTTCGCCATGTAATAGGTGATATATCTTTGAATCTACTGGTGGAGATCATGGCTGTATTTGGGACATGTCTGTGGTTTGCTGTTCCTATCGGATTAATAATAGAATCAATTATTAATTCCAATGTATTATATTCAAAAACGGTTATAAAAAATGTGTATGAAAACAAATAATTCTGAATTACTGATGTGTTACGATTTTGAAAAATATCTGGAAAACCGATACAAACGTGATCCAAATCTAAGTACCAGACTTGAATCAAAGAAACCCAGAGGATTACGTGTATTATTTGACAAAAAATGAGGTAAAAATATGAATGTAAATGATCTTGTACAAGAACTGGATGGTATGGAATATGGTACCCGTATAAACAAGGAAATATTGGACAATGCCAAACAAAACGGTCTTGTGATTGTATATGGTGCTTCGGATGACATAATGGTTTTTGATGGAGCGATATATGATAGTGTATCCGTATTTGAAGGTGGATATGCATACTTAAGTGAGTCACCAAAAATAAATGGATTGCTACAGAACAAATGTGATAATCCCGATTGCCCGTATTACATGGAAAAACTTCGGAATGTAGTGTATATTGAAGCAATATGGAATGATAATGGATCTCCGTGCTGGTACTACAAAACAAAAATCCCGCATGAAACATTCAATGTGTATGAAAATGATTCATTGTACTGCCAGGGAATCGTGTTTGATCTGAATAATTGTTGATTTTCATTGAGGGATAATATGTATAAAACACAATCAATAAACGATAAAAATAATAAAAATGTATTACTGAAATATATTATAGAAAACGCTGTCACGAGAGGAAATATAACGTTGTCTTCTGGTAAAAAGAGTGATCTGTATATTGATATGCGATTGATAACTCTAAGTTCCAGGGGATCATTCCTGATTTCCGATGTATTGTTTGATATGTTAAAAGATACTGATTTTGATGCCATCGGTGGAATGACCATGGGTGCCGATCCGATTGTTGGATCGTTTGCTGCAGTGAGTTATTTAAAAAATAAACCAGTTGATTCATTCATAATTAGGAAAGAATCAAAAGGACATGGTAAAAAGAAACGTATCGAAGGTCCACTTAAAGATGGAGCAAAAGTAGTTATTGTTGATGATGTAAGTACAACTGGTGGATCAATTCTACAATCGATTGATGTAATTGAACAATCAACCAATTGTGAAATAGTAAAAGTTGTATCACTGGTAGATCGGTTGGAAGGTGCAGGTAAATCTCTTGCAGAAAGAGGTTATGATCTATGTTCAATTTTTGATAGGAATGATATAATCAATTATTGATGTGGTTGCATATGAATAAACATAGTATACTTGTTATCATATGTTTAATTCTATTACTACCCACGGTTGCATCTGCAGAACCTACTGTAATAGAATATTTTTATCATCCAGATTGTCATGGGTGTGATCAGGTAGAACCGCTTGTTAAAAATGTAAGTGAACAATATGATGATGTTATATTCCTAAAAGTAAATGTAGGTACGCCAGACGGGTTTGATGACTGGAATGTATACGATTTTGTTGATCTTCCTTCGGTTGTTGTGAATGGAAGAATACCTATAGATCGTTATCGTATCAATGACTCGAATTTACATCTCGCGATTGAAATGTGTAATACGGGTGGTTATGATGAACGGCCAGATGTAATACCTGAAAATGTTACAAATACAACAAAGACAAATGAAGATGAGATAACTGCATCTATGGCTTATACACTGGGGCTGCTTGCGGGGATCTCGCCGTGTTTAATGGCGATTCTCGGGTTTTTGTTGAGTTTTACATCAGAAACCAGTATATCAACACGTGATGGATTAAAACGTGCATGTATATTTGGTAGTGGGTTAATGGTTGCATATCTGGTACTTGGGTTGACATTAATATTATTTGGACGTTCTATTCCAGATGTACAGTTGTTTTCCGTTGTTGTGGGTATTATAATATTCTGTATTGGTCTGTATTTGCTTGGAATCGTAAAAATACCTATATCAACTAACGCTATGTTTCGCCGATTATCCAGAAAATGTATTAATACAGTATTTGGTATATTCCTTCTTGGGATGTTGTTTTCGGTGGTAAAAGTGCCGTGTAGTATGCCCATGCTACTGGTATTATTGGATAATATCGTGAATAGCACAACAGTCTATAGTATTACAATGCTCCTTGTGTTTATCGGTGGTATATTGACTCCTTTCCTGGGTATAGGAATTGTTGGTGGATATACTGTGACAAAGAGTATACAAAAATACGGGTTTCATATGAATGTATTCAATGGCTTGGTATTGGTTATATTTGGTCTTTGGATGGTGTTGAATGGTTGGTCTTATATATAATGAATGCCTTATAATAGTTGTTGTAGCATGGTAGACGAAACCGCCATGGAGACGCCAATTATACGAAGCGTTTAAAACATGGCATTGTGTAGTTTCGTTCAACTTCTGTGTTTTTCATACCATGCTACAACACAATCACCTATAACGAGTGATCATTATGTCGATGTCTAATATAAACTTAAGTATAAATCCTGAAAAAATGCGTATATATAGTGTATACGAAGAATCAGATTGTGTCGATCTGAAAATATCAAACAACGGGGGTAGTGATGAGACGGTTGTATTGGATATAATATTACCACCTGATGTTCTATGTCAGCTGGGTCCTGTTGAATTCAGTCACAGAATATATGAGCCCATTGAATTAGAAAGTGGACAATCACGTTCATGTGAATTATATTTCAAACATGAGAAAAAAGAATCCGAATTGGTTGAAGTACAGGTTAATGTTAAGCACGATTCAGGTGAAATTTGTAGAAAAATGTGTTTGTATACCCGAACTTAATCCTCGGTGGTATACAAATTGTGCTTGTTCTGTTTGAGGATTTTCTTCAGTTCACTATGAAATTTGGCACGATCAAGTATGTATGAAATTTCATACTCGGAAAAATCGTCGTTACGTTTTAAATTGTCAATAATTGAGACGGCAATCTTGTCATATTTGTCTGTTTGGATTTTCAATTCGTTTTTGAAGTCAATAATCAATTTTCCGTGATCTGGTAACGAATTATTGGTTGATTTGTTTGGTGGTTGGTGTTGTTTGTTTTCTTTTTCAGTTTCGTGTTGTTTGTTTAGTATATTGACTTTTGCACGATATTCACGTACAACATCTTCGTATTTCAGGCTGAGTGAGTTACCCAATATTTTATCGATCCATGATATTTTGACTATTTCAGTTTGTCCCTGGATTTCTCCATATTTTGTATAACCGATGACAACATGGTTATCTTCAAGCATTGTTACGACTGAATACGGTTTATCGGGATCAGTTTTTGCAAGTTTGTACCATCCTGTACGTTTTCCCATAATTATCACGTTTGTATTGTTTGTATTATTTTTTGAAAGTATTAATCATCGTTTGGATGACTTTTTCACCGAAATCTGTTATATCATAGAACATTTGACCGTTATCCATGTTGTTTTTCACATACGTTGATTTCACAAGAGATGCTTTCTGTAACTGTTTTAGGTGAAATGTTAATATACTGCTATAATTTGAATCAGTTTCCAATTCTTGTATCATGTTATCGATAGTCATTTCACCATTTTTGTATAATGAAAAAAATATTGCACGTGATACATCGGATTGTAATGTTTTAATGGCCAGTGTGAGTTCAGACGGCAGTTGTTCAGAATATTGTGTCAATTTGTCATTTCTGGGAGTTGTGGGTATCATTTTTTTGTTCCGTTGTTTTGTTATATGTTGACCTATATTTGTATAACATAATTAATATTTTTTGGTGAACTTGGATACAATGGTTCAATGATTTTTGATATTAACAGGAACTGGTTCGAAATCAATTGTTTTCTTGTTTTTGTCAATAATATATTCTTTGTTCCAATCGATCGGTATAATTTCTGTTTGACAATTGTTTGATTTTATATCTATGATTCCATACATTGTATTATCCTGTATAATTTTCTTCAGGTCACGGAAACTGTCATGTCTCCAGCATGATTGGTGTTTGGAAAGTATTCTATAATGGTGTTTTTCCGATATATCATTGGAATGTGTACCAAATACAATCATGGGTGTCTCTTTTGCACAGAATACCAAATGATAATACGTTGTTTTTTCTTCTGAATTATGATTCAGACCAAACGTGATATGAACGGTGTCATGGTTTTTGATTAACGCATTGACAATTTCACTGACTGTCATTTCGAGATATAAATTTGCCATTTGTATCACTGGGTGTAGGTATGGTATTAATTAATTAGCATTTGAAATCAACACATTGAATGGAATAATTTTATCCTGTGATGTAAACGTATACCTAATTCCGTTCTTTTCGGCAATTATTTCCATATATTCTCCGTTTTTACGTTGCTTGATGTCTATTATGACCGCTCCGATTGGGTCAGGTATATTGTTATTTTGTTCTGACATGATATCAAATCGATTCTTCGTTACATGGATTCATTATTTTTGCCATTAATTGTGAACATTCTTTAGAGATTAGTTTACGCATTTCCTTGAAATTGATTTCTTTGTGTTTTTCAGAGATGGTTAATATTTCTTCTTCCAGAATATCTTTGTATACCATTGTCGGTAGATATTTCATCATATGCATCCCAACGGTATCTGTATATCCTTCTTCCATTATTCTAAACATTTGTTTTTTCACTCGTGGAGGAGTACAAAAATTCTGAACAATTTTTTCAGTATCTGTCATTTTGGGTAGTTTTTTTGGTTTTCCGAATATACGTCCGTTTTCTTCAGTGAATTCAGGATTAACAAATTTACCGAATTTTTGTTTGGTATAATTTTTGAGTACAATACCTTCCCTTTTGACATCCCGTGATCCGATTTGTGTTTTCTTTTCTGCGTATTGTAATACAGTTTTCATATTGGGTTCTATGTATATGGGTTGTGGATATTTAATACCAAGTTTTCTAAAATATCTAAACCAGTCATCAACGAATTGTCCTTTATTCATGTCATATACTGCATACCCAATGAATGGATCAACATTACCATAATCAATGGTATGTTTGAACATGCTTTCTCCAAAATATATGATTCCTTCATTCAATGGTGTTTCTTGATGGAGTTCGTTCAGATAATCAACTGCATCTTTCCATATATTATTCATTTTCATCTGTTCTGTAAGAACAGTTGATTTATTCCGAAACACTAATTGATCGTCTTCAACCATTACTGATAGATTTGATCCATCACATTTTTCAGTAAGCTCGATTGGATCATTGTAGAATTCGGAATCTAATTTATGTAAATGTTTTATTTTTGGTAATCTAAATGTCACTCTATCAAACCTTCTTTGGTGGAATATCCTATTTTTGTTGTATATCGTCTTTCGATATCAATGGTTAATTCAAACGTTTTGTTACATTTGTTGCATATAAGTTCAGCCTCGAGATCATCGAATTCTTTGTGTAGTTTATATAAATCAAAATCATCTTTTCCTATTTCCTGTTTACAGTTTGGACAAATGATCTGTTTACGTTTTTCAGTTCCATTGGTCAACTTGGTATAATCTGTACCGATATCCTGTATTGTATCAATTATATTCCTGGTAGTTTCTAACCATTTTTCTTCATCCACATTCACAGGTTTAGCATTGCTTAATGACCATTCGATGTCATGTGTTAATTCAACTATTTTTTTGATATCGTTTTCATCCATAATAACCTACATCCAATGTATTATAAAAAATATAATATAAAATAGAGATATTTAAAATTAATCCTGTAGATGGACGAAAACAAATCTATAGATTGTTTTTGCTTCTATCCTGATGTGGTTCAATTGTTCTGTACTTCCGCAAGTATGAATGGTGATACTTGTTTAAGGATCTCGAATTTTTGTACGAATGTATCTTTCGTTATAAATCCTGGTACTTCGTCATACTCTATTTCCAGATCGTTCATATCTTGAATCATATCGTAGTATGAATCCCACCATCTTGCGTTTTGTTTGATAGCGTTTATTTTAAATTTATTTTCTTCTTCCTCTTTCAGCCATTCTACCAGTGTCTCAACGGCTGCATCTGGATCCCATTCTTCAATGTTTTGGTTTTCGTCTGCAATATTTACTTTTTCCTTGAAATACTCAAGATTTGTTTTTTCAGAGGGGAATCCGTATTCGGGACCATCATGGAAAGATCGTTGCCACATGATGCTACCGCGGTCACCAGACATTATACATGTACCGTCCCAGATATATGTTATAGTGAATGAACTTATCAGACTATTTGGTTTATTTTTCAATCTGAAATGAAATGAATCATTTATTCTGGAATGTAGGAAATATTCTTCCATATTTTTCACGATCCTGTTTACTCGTATTTGATTTTGTTTACCATGAGTATCTTTGCTGTAAAATTACACAGTTTTAGACTTTTTGTGGGACTTAACACCATTGATATGTAATTGGATATGATGTTGTTTGGTTTTTCTGTGTTTTTTAGTTCAGTTTCAATGTCCTTTTTGCTTAGTGATACCATTTGTTTTTGATCAGCGATTTCAATCAATCGTTTTCCGAATTCACACCAGTGTACGCTTTTTCTTGGTGTTGTTATCATCTGATTGTCGCAGGAGACTCCTTCCTCAGCAGCCGAAGGCTGCAGGGAGGAGAGTGAATGCGACTTTGTTATATTGTTATTTTCTGTGTTATTGTTGTTGTACGTGCTGACACCCTCTT
>Ga0182239_1000323_pt1 | contig 17864 bp, 17 predicted proteins | sample hydfrate6_PW_210_FD_132456 | JGI IMG/M metagenome (GOLD analysis project Ga0182239, IMG submission 132456) | Subsurface microbial communities from deep shales in Texas, USA - hydraulic fracturing test 6_PW_210 | ecosystem: Environmental > Aquatic > Deep subsurface > Shale gas/oil reservoir >... | reverse complement strand
GTTTAACGTTATATTCATGTAGTCGACAAACTCATGAAAACGAATTCATAAGTTATGGTATAATTCTGACAGTTTTTTTTCCTCGCTTTCCCAATTTAAACTATTTTTTGCAACCTCTGTATTTTCTCTCATTTTCTCGTACTTTTTCCTGTCACTGAAGAATTCCGTAATGCATCTGGCAAAATCCTCGGGGTCTTCGTTATCTGTCAACAAGCCGATTTCATATTTTGATATGTTTTCTTTTAAAAAAGGATAATCAGGAGCTAATACCGGGATATTGGCATGTATATATTCAAAGAACTTGTTTGGTGCCATGTAATAATGGCTTAAATTATATTCTTCGGGATAGATTACTCCCAGATGTGCAATTTTTGTGTATGAGAGTAATTCCTCATGAGGAATTTTTCCTGTAAAATAGATTTTCTGATCCAGGGACAATTGTCTGGTCAAATCAATCAATTCATCAAGTATGGGTCCGTCTCCCAGTACGAGTAAATTGTATTCGTCATTTAAATAAGCAAAAGATCTGATAAGGTTTCTCAAACCCAGGCCTTCTCTTATAACTCCCTGGAAAACAATAACTTTTTTTCCATCATACTTTGACTTCAATTCAGCATTTACTTTTCCATTATCGGAATTACTCAGAGGAGGACAATTCATGATCACTGACGGGAGATTTTTGAGTTTGTAACGTTGTTGTAATTCCCTTGCAATTAAACTATTAACAGTGATCACCAGGTTTACTCTGTTTATTAGAAGATGTTCTAAATAAAAATATAAATTCTTATAATTTTTTTTATTATCAAAATCTCTGATATATAGCTCATGAGAGTCATAAACTACTTTTGACCCTTTCCATTTTGAAGCGATATAACACTCCAGCAAAGTACTCAGATCATGGGCATGATATACATCTGCGTTTTCTTTTATCGAATGATATATGAATTGAGAGGAATATGCCAGTTTTCCCAGCAAGGTATTTCTTTTCTTTTTTCTATTTATTCTTTTAATGACAAAGCCATTTTTATTTTCAGATGCTGGCGTTCCATTATCTGATATTCCCCAGATCACCAGCTCATGCCCCTCTTTTGAGAGAGAAGCAGCTTCTTTTAAAACCCTTGCATCATTTATACATGGATTTGTAACCAGCATGCAAACTTTCGTCATACAACCCCCAGTTTATAATAAATTACAGGCTCAGATTTAACAGGACTTTTAATTGAATATCTCTACATTGTAATTTGAGTAAATCTTGTTCTTTTTTTCAAACTCAGAGTTCAGGTAATTCAACTCAGAAAGATTATCCGGTCTGACATCTATCATTGTTCCACTCCTTGTTCTCAACCCCGACTCCATGAAAGCTTCATTACGCCAGATTATATATCCATCGATTCTATGCAGATTCTGTAAATCAAGATATGTCCTGAAAGTCCCGTTATAATATGGCAATCCCAGGGTTTCAGATTCACTAAATTTTTCAAACGGTATATATCTCCTGGTATAATAATCTGAATATAAATGGGAATCATAGGGAACATAATTTAAAGCATAATTGAAAGAAGCCATTTCAGCTGAATCAAAATATTTCCTTTCCGAATCCACACCATAACCCGATTCAGGAGATGCGGCTATCATCGAAGAAAATATAAGTCCCGATAGAAGTATAAGTGGGATGATGTAAAAATAATTTTTATTTACTTTTTTGAATTTAAAAAGATCCATTAAGTAAGTTATACCAAGGGCCATCATAAAAGCTATGAAAGGGCTTACCAACAACATAAATCTGTCAAATCTGAAAAAAGTCATGGTGTTCCAGAACATTTGAAGAGGAGTGGGAATATACAGTGGTAATATTAACAATGAAACTAAAGCAAACACCTGTAAGTAAGTTTTTTTGCGTATGTACAAAGTTCCTCCGATTCCTACAAGTGCTAAAAAGGTGACTATGGAATAGTCTATGTTATTGAGAATAAAGGACCATTGGTTGCCTGCTTCTATAGTTGATTTCATTGAAAGGGACTGATAATTTGTAGAATCAAAAAACCTTGAAACTACTGCCTCAGTAAATGCATAGCTCACGTAAAACCAATAAGCGATGAAAGCAACTAAAAGAAATAACACAAATGTTTGACTCATATACTTATGCTGATCAGGGTTCAATTTAGATACTATTCTTTCAATCACTAAAATAAATAACAAGACTACAATTATCTGTGTTATTGACACTTGATGAACTAATATAACGAACAATCCAAACAAAAGGCCTAACACTCTGAAAATGGGTGAGCTTTCACTATACTTGTTGTATATTAAATATAATATGACGATAAAACCAAAAAACGCCATTGTACGTGTTACTACATACATTCCTGAATAAATTGTAACGCTTAAAGACGAAAAGACCAAGGATGATAATAAGGATACTCTCCTGTCGTCCGATACATGTAACATAATAAGGTATACAAAAAAGACAGAGGCTGCAAATATTGGTGCAGTTATTAAAAAATAGGAACTCTGGATGCTGGAGCCAATTAAATGTGAAACTTCGGACACTAAAATATGCAATAGAGGAAAGTCTGCATATGCAGCATCCAGATCCATGGGAATTGTATGACCCGATAAATAAGTAACCTCTGAGTAAAACATGTGTCCGAGTATGTCAGTTCCACCAAAGTATAGGGGATACTTCAAAGTAACACTATATATTATATTCAATAGCATTAGATATATTTCAAATAAAACCGGATAAGTGCTGCTCGATTTTGTGAAGATCTGGATGAATATGATACTATATAATAATAATATTATTCCAAAGTAGCTTAAAGGTCTGGTAGGATAAATGATCAGGCTGATAATACTTGTTAAGTAAAAGACTACAAATAGTTTAATGAATTTGTCTTCGTTTAAGTTAATTAAACTATATTCATACTCTTTTTTTTTGTTGGAGTTACCATATATATAATGCAAAGTGATTGCAGCGAGTATTCCCGGAATTGCTACTATTGATCCCCTTAAAAGCAGATCAGGTCTATTGAGTACAAATGATATCAGGACACCAGCTGATATTCCAAAAATTATCAGGAATGGAAGAACTGCAGCTATATTAGTGATTAAATTATCTTTAACTGGCTTTTTAATTTTAATTAACATTACACTCCCCCAACCAACATTCTTTGATCGGTGTTCCCGATCAGACCTTTAATTGAACATTAAATTTTTTTCTGATATTATCACGGTTTTACATTTATTAAGCAAGCTATTTGCATAGTACCTTACAATAAATTTGCTGAATTTCTTCGGCTATGTTTTCCCATTTATATTGTTGAACGTAATCCTGAATTATATCATAATCCCACTCTTTATCTAAAGCTGCCAAAATCTTTTCTGCCAGATCACCCGGATTACCCGGCTCAACCAATAGACCGTAATCCTTAGAGGTTATAATCTCCTCGCTTCCTCCGTTCCAGGTGGCGACAACTGGTTTTCCACAGGCCATAGCTTCCACCTGGACGATTCCGAAACTCTCGCTCAAACTCGGCAGTACAAAAATATCACAGGCATTCATCCATACAGGTAATAATTCATCAGGTACAAGTCCGATAAGTTTTACGTGATCCTGTAAATCCAGATCAACTATCTGCTTTTCCAGTTTCACTTTAGTCTTATTATTTAATTCATCCTCTGCAGGAACAGATCCACCTATGAAACATAAGACATCATTTCTTTCTTTCCTGATGATATTCATGGCATCTATAAGGTAATTAAAACCCTTTCTTTCTACCAGCCATCCCAGACTGAATATGATTTTGTGATTGAGCGGCAAATTCAGCCTTTCCCTGCATTCGTTCTTGTCCAGCTTTTCAAACTGAGAAGAATATCCGTTAAGAGTGGTAAATGAGTTTTCGTTAAACTGTTTTAATGTGGGAATGTCTTTTTTGTTTACTCTCAGCAGGGTATCTGCATTTACCCAGGAATCATTGATCAGGGGATGATCCATGCTTACTTCTTTATAGAACCATTCCGAATTTTCGTGTATTGTAACTACAAGTGGCTTGTCATATTTCTCTTTTAGTTTAAGGCCGATGTAGGAAGATGGCCATGTAAAATGAGCATGAATTATATCAAACTTGATATTTTCTTTTTCAATCAGGCTGTTAACAATCTTAAGTCGATTATCGATTAAAATTTTGCTTAACATAAAAATTGGTATGTAATAACACCTTGGATAGTATACTTTGATATTATCCGAACTATAATCCTCACATAACTTATCTTTAGTCATTTTTTTAAAGCTGAATAATACCGGAGCAACAACATAAATCTGGTTAAAATATCCTGTAAGTGATTCAAGTTGTTTTTTCACAAACATATCCGTAATAAAGGTATTATCTTTATTAGGATACGATGGAGTAATGACAAGCAAATTTTTATCTAAAAATGATTTTCCAGACTCACAAATAAGATCGCAATTATCCCCAACACTCATACCTTCTCCCCTCTCCAAGTTTGAGATTTAATCGTTAAATACCTATCGTCAATGGTCAATTGATTTTTAATTTCGTTAAATTATCAAATTACGATATGCTAAGATTTAAACACAGTGAATTCAATATACACTTTCATAGCATTCATAGAGATTTTTCTCAATTTTAGGCCACAAATATTCTTCATGATATCTTTTTTTGGCGTTAAGGGTCATTCTTTCGATGTCTTTCGGATTTTCATGACACCGGAGTATTTTTTCCGCCAGATCATCTGCGTTACCCGGTTCAAAAAACAGTACTTCTTCGTTCTCGGAAAAAGTTAAAGTCATTCCTTTCAATCTTGAGGCAATTATCGGTTTCCCGTGAATGGTATATTCAAAAAGTTTGTTCGGGACTCCTCTTTCGTTCACCTTTGTCTTCAGGAAGGGAATTACGCAAACATCGGCAATAGATATGTACTTTGAAAGCAAGCTTATATCGACCCAACCTGTAAATTCAACGAAATCACTGAGGTCTTTCTCATCCACAATATCTTTCAAATATTGTAAGGATGGTCCATCCCCAACAATCAACAGGTAGATCGGTGCCTTATCTTTTAGTTGATCTATGGCATCTATGACAGTTTGAATCCCCCTTCTTTTCCATACTGTACCTTCAAACAGAACAATAAACTTATTCTCAAGTCCGAAGTCTCCTTTAGAGGCCGTTTCAACGGGATATTGATTTAAGTTTGGTGTGTTCATTACAACGAATACCCTGTCAGGATCAATCTTATTCCGGGATGTAATTATTTTCTTATCATAAGAGTTGGTGGCTATGACAGCATCTGAATAGGAGATTGCGAACCTTTCAATGATCTCCGCCGCTTTTATCAGAATACCGTTTCCTTTGAACTGCAGATTGCTCTCAACAGCTTCGGGAAACATATCATGCAGATCCAGAATGATCCTTGAGCCATTGATAAGTTTGAAGGGAATTGCTACTAGTATAAGATAATCCGGAGGGTTATGCACATGGAATAAAGAGAATTTTTTCGATTTGTTTAAAGAATAAATCTTGCTAAAAGCATTTATCATGTATACTATATGGTTTATGTATACGCTAAAGAAATTATTTGTTTTCAATTCATTTGCTACTTTTGTAATGTTTATATCATTTACTTTCTCTGCATCCGGCCTGTTTCCATATTTGAGGCCAACAAAATTCACATCGTACCCATTGTTTTGTAATGAACGGGCTATTTTCATCCTGTTAATATCCTTAGGTACGGACCTATAGGCAATCATGCAGATATTGTGGGTTTTTTTTCTGTCAGGACTATTATTATTATTATTATTATTCATTCATCCTCTGAAATTATTGACTGCAAGTTTCAATATAAATGCCGGAAAAGCATATCGCTACATGGGTTGTAAATTTTGACAGGCATGTCTCTGAAAACTTTTATCCCTAATTTGTATTGGATGTTATCGCGTTCCATTATTATCGAATGCGGGATCTTCGGATAGTAACTATAATATAATTCAGTCTCAACCGCTCCCCACCTTTCTTTAAAAGCGATTAAACCTTTGTTGTCATATGACGTACGCCCAAAACTGTAGTGTTTATACTCATTTACACATGCATCTTCAATACTTTTCCAGACCAGTATGTTATTGGGACGCAAATTCAGGTAATCAGGATTGTAAGCTGCATATCCAAAAGTTACAGTGTCTTTGAAATACTCAAAAATTCCTCCTGCAATGATCTCATCGTTATATCTTACGACATACAGGGCGACATATTCATTCAGTAACTCAAATAAATTTTTAAAAAACTTCCACGGATGGGATGGAACACCTATTTTTTTTTTAGTAATACGATTCAATTTGCAAAAATCTTTTAAATCTTCTATGTTTTTGGTAGGATAGACATCTACTCCGCATCTTATTGGTTTTTTAGTCGAGCTTCTGGCACCTCTACTGATTCTTTTCCAGACTTCATTTGCATTGGAGGATAGTTCAATGGTATGTATACAAAATGATTTTTGAAAATGGAATTTATCATGATCTACTTTACCTCTGACTTCAAAATGACCGGCATTTAATTCATGATATAGATCTATTCCTCTGTCAAGTAGAATATTTCTTACATCTTCTGAACCAATACAACTGCTGTTGTGAGAAAATGGCATTGTACAAAGCTCATCACCTCTTAATTTACTTTTAACATGGAATAAGGCCAATAATCCTGCAACATTTCCACATTCATCTTTTGCAAACAGATACCTGGATTTGTAACCAAAAGTTTTTTCCAAAAATTCTTTCCATTCTGGAGTATGGTAAATAGTTGCGTCGTCAGATTCATATAAAAATTTTTTCCATTCTTCGTCTGTAACATTCTCAGTTATTTCTACCACGTTCTTGCCACCCTCAAAACCCTTTTACCCAGATTGATTATGATATCTTTTGAATAAAAGAGTACCCATTCAAAGCCATTAGAGGACCATCTTTCCGGGTGAGTTAATAGGTAAAAATTGTTGATATCTCCATTTTCGACCAATTCAATGAGATCATCTGTCGAGTTTACATGAATGCTTTCTTTTTTATTAGGAATATAGTCTCTCAGACAATGATCAAAATTCCAGTTTCGACCTGTATCGCATAAATAGTTGACAGAATCATCAATAGATAGATAAGCTTCTCCGATAACTCCGAAATCCCTGTAATCATATTTTTTCCATATGTCACGATTGTCATATTTCGATAAGGGTTGTCCATGCATGCAAACAGTTTTAATGTTGCCCAGATTATTGAATTTCTTGAGATTTTCCTCGAATAGTTTTATTGCATCCTCATAATTTCCTTTGCACTCATTTAATACTTCATAATGGTATCCGATTTCATGCCCCATTTCGTTGACTTCACTGATAATTTCCGGACAGAATACGCTATCATTCACCGTTCTGAAGTAGTAAGTTGCTTTGATGTTATATTCCTGTTCAATTCTTGCAGTTTCAAGTGCTTTTGAAGGGTTTCTGTCGATATCGTGCCGCATCATTATGTATTTTTCAGGCAACGGATTTGCTGTCAGGTATTCCTCCATGGTAATTGAAGAATAGTTGTTTTCATCCAATGACAGGCAAAGTTGTTGGAATTTATCGAGTGTAAAGTCAAACTGATTATATCTGATCATCACAACACTCCGGAAAAAATCAATATATTTACTTTATCTAGATAAAATCCGAGTAATTTTTGTCTTGTTGAGATATCCAGGTATCGAGCGATATACGTCCATACACACATTGGTTTTTTTCAGATATACACTTTGAACAGATGAAACCACTCAACGACCTCAGCCGACTCAATGACAGATATTTATTTCCTGTAATCTTTCGATAGAAATTTTCAATTCCGATAATGCTGATTTTACCCACCCCATGATGCTTGCATCTAGCATTATTATCTGAAATCATGTATATAGAGATATAGGAAACATTAAAAAGGATATAGTAAAGATTTTTTGTAAAAGGCAAAAGTGGTCAGGAAGAGCTGTATTTGGATCTTTATTTATGATACTGAGTATTGAATATATGTCAATAACCGTATCATCAAAAGAACTTCAAAGCTTAAAAAATATGTCTGTTTTGCATATGACTTAGATACTTATATAGCTAATACGAGGATCTCTTTGTTTATGCAGAATGTTCTTTGAGTCAACAACATTCGGATTTTTCATTTCACAAACCAAAAAATCAGAGTCAATCTCACGAAACTCCGAATGATCCGTCAATACTACAATACAATCGCTTCCCTCTACAGCTTCTTCCATACTCAAAATGGGGTATTCGAATTCTTTCACAAACGGATCATAGATCTTTACTGTATATCCTTCTTTTTCAGCCAGCTTTATGAATTTCAGCGCAGGAGTTGCCCTGGTGTCAGCTATATCTCCTTTGTAGGCCACACCAAACACAGTGATCACGGGGTTCTCGAGACCGTTGACAAGTTCTTTTACCTTTTTCAGAACATGGATAGGCATGGAGTCGTTGATGTTGCGAGCTAAGGTTATCAGGCTACTGTCGTTTGTGTTCTCAGTGAGGAACCACGGATCTATGGCTATGCAATGTCCGCCTACCCCCGGCCCGGGTCTGTGGATATTGACCCTCGGGTGTTTGTTAGCTATATCTATGGCTTCCCAGATATTGATATTGTATTCCTGAGCAAGCATGGCAAGCTCGTTGGCCAGAGCGATATTAACGTCACGGTAGGTATTCTCCATAAGTTTTATCATTTCCGCTGTGGTGCAGGTCGTGAGATAGAGTTCGCCTTTTACAAAGCTGGAGTAAAGATTACGGGTCAGCTCGGTAGCTTTTTGATCCAGGCCTCCGATAACCCTGTCGTTATTGATCATTTCATATAGGGTATTACCGGGAATGGCACGCTCGGGACAATGGGATATATAAAAATCCTGAGATGCCTTCAGATCTGATTTCTCCAGTATTTTCCTTATTCTTTTCTCACATGTTATCGGCGGAATCGTTGATTCAACAATAACGAGGTTCCCTGTCTTCAGGTGTGGAGTTACCATCTCACAGGCAGAAACCACATATTTCAGGTCCGCCATGTGGAGCTCCGCATCAAAGGGAGTAGGTACGGCTATGAGATAAACGTCAGCTTCCTCAACTTTCGTACTCGCTCTGAAGCTCTTTTTTTGATATGCCATGTCAAGGAGTTCCTGAAAACCTTCTTCTTCAAAGGGCATCCTGCCGGCTTTTAGGGTATTCACAACTCTTTCGTTGATGTCCACTCCAACAACATCTATTCCGTTATTTGCAAACAGGAGCGCGGTCGGAAGGCCAATGTAGCCCATTCCCAGAACACATAATCTTGTCAAGGTAACACCTATTTTACATATTTCGAAATTTATTAATCAAGGATTTTGTAAATTATCAATTCGGCCGCATTTCCGCTACCATACGGATTATCCCAGTTTGTCCCCGAGGCAGCCATTTTCTTTGCAAGATGTGCTATATTGCTATTTACTCCTGCTATGATATTAGCTCCCGCATCAACTGTTTCGGGCCTTTCTGTATTGTCCCTTAGTGTGATGCAGGGGATGCCAAGTATACATCCCTCTTCCTGCAACCCCCCGCTATCGGTGAGTATCAATTTTGCACCAGCTTCAAGTTGCAGAAAATCCAGATATCCCACCGGCTCGATAACTTTTGTGCCACCGGGGATTTTGAGTCCGAATTTATTTATCATCTTTACAGTTCTAGGATGGGCGGGAAAAACAACTGGCAACCTGAATGTCTGGTATATCTGCTCAAAGCCGTTGAGTATGCTTGAAAGACGTTCTTTATTGTCTGTATTCTCTGCCCTGTGAACAGTTGTCAGGAAATATTCGCCTTTTTTCAGCTTTAATTTAGAAAGGGTATGACGGGTTTGTTTTGAGATCTCCAGGTTCTGATATACGGCATCAACGACAGTATTCCCGGTAACGAATATTTTTTCTTCAGGAATCCCCTCATCAAGCATGTGTCCCTTCGAGTTCTCCGTGGGTGCGAAAAGGTAGTCAGATATATGGTCGGCAACTATTCTGTTTATCTCTTCCGGCATACTGCGGTCAAAGCTTCGCAGGCCTGCTTCAACATGACCAACCTTGATATGCAGCTTGGAAGCAGCAAGTGCTCCGGCAAGGACAGTATTGGTGTCGCCCTGTACCAGAACAATATCTGGCATATCCTTCAACAATATCTCCTCGATTCCCGCAAGCATTTTTCCGGTCTGCTCTCCATGGCTGCCGGAACCGACATCGAGATTGTACTTGGGTACCGGCAGTTTTAGTTCCTCGAAAAAGACCCTGTCCATCTCAAAACTGTAATGCTGACCTGTGTGCAGTATGTAGTAGCCAATTCCCTGCATTTCACATTCTCTGATGAGTGGGCTCATCTTGATGATCTCAGGGCGGGTCCCAAGGATGATTGCAATCTTCATTTTCCACCCTCCTCCCCCGATACCCTCAATGGTTCCCCTATACTTTCTTCAGAATTGAACTCGTAACTCCACGCAAGCCTGTTTAGTTTATCAATTTTCAATATCATCCAGGAACATACCCCCATTCAGTTCCCTGGTCTATCATTTTATTAACTTAACATGAATGATATCCGCTTTTTAGCTGGTAGATCCCGGCGTTATACCAGGCTCATTCTTTCGCTCCCATAATTCCATTGTAGTAGGTGGTATTCATGATTTTGGATCCGGTTTGTTATCGAATCGGAATACCGCTTCAGCAGGATTACCCCGTGCAATACAATTCGGAGGAATATCCTTACTTACAATAGACCCTGCTGTAACGACTGCATTTTCTCCAATGGTTACTCCCGGTAGTATTACAACACCTACAGCGATCCACGCTCCTCTTTTTATTGTTACTGGTGCGGTTTTTGTAAAAAGTCTGGAGACCCTGGGATTTGACTTACTAAAATATGTAGGAGGAGAAGTATGGACCAATATCAGGTCTCTGCCACTAAGAGCCACATCATCTTCTATAGTTATCATATGCGGATGTACCGGGTCAAAGTAAACTTCGAAACCTATGAACACGTTTTTTCCAATATTGACTCCCCTTGTCTTTTGAAATTGTACCCTCATGTTCGGGGTCATGGGCAAGTATAATGCAAACATCTGTATAAACCGACCTAATCCTGCTTTGACCAGCGAAGTAAGGTCTTTTTCTTCCAATACGGCTGTTCCCATTCCGGATCTGATTTTTCCATAAAGATAGCCTTCAGATTTCATAACTACGGATATCTATTTTTGTGCTAGGAATCGCAATAGCTGCACATATTATTATTGACTACGCTCAGGATGTCTTTCTGGAATATCTGTAATAACCAGTATTTTTTATACATTCTGATGATTCGTAATTTATCGGACTATTCCCGGGATATTCCTTCACGGATTTTCCCGATACAATTAGCAACATGAAACCTATAATATCATATTCCCCACTAAATTGGTTTGATGCTAAGTGTGGCTCAATAAACACTGGTGCTTATCACGGAATTCTTTGGACTCCGTTGCCCTCCCCATGTAACAATTGTAAAAGGTAGTATTTATACTTTTAAATGTGAGCAAGCTACAAAACAATTGTATTCGACAACTAAAAGAATTAAGTATTCTATTCGGATTTTCCCTTCGGTTCAGGATTCTTCTTATATATGTTACTTCAAATTATAATAGGGGCCGAAGGATAAGGATGGGAGTCAAGACTTTAGATTTATCATCAAATGTCTCTCTGGAGAATATACCGGATTTGTGGGAACAGAACGATATCCTCCTATTCATAATTGATATGGATGATTATGGAGCCTTAACTGCAGATCACCTTGATGAAACAGAAAAACAATATCTGGAAGGATTAAAATCTATAAATTTCAAAAAAAGGTTCATTGTTTCAAGAATGGCTCTGAAGTATATATGTAGATTTCTTCTTGATAAAGAATTCATATCGGATATACTACTCTATAAAGACAATTATGGAAAACTTCATCTCTGCGGTCATGATAAAATTAATATCTGTCTTTCGTACACGGGGAATGTAATCCTTCTGGCGGTTTCAAAGATCAAGGTAGGTATTGATGTAGAGGAAAGAAGGTGTCTGCCGTTTAAAGGTAGGTCAGGGTACGTGCAGGCAAAAAAAACTTGCGATAACAAGGAAGCAAACGATCTTGATTTTCTAATAACATGGACTGTAAAGGAAGCATACTGCAAGTTTTCGAATAAGAGTATTCTTTCTTACCTCAGGAAGGCGCCCGATACTGGCAATATATGCTGTTCCAGCTACTTGATCGATAATAGGTATATACTTGCTGTTGTTACTGATTATGATCAGTACAAGATTGATATAAACTTTCTTGATAAAATAATTTTCATCTAATGTATTGTTGTATATAATTTTCTAAAGTGTCTGGTTTTGATATGCAATTACTCATATAATTGTTCGCATCAAAGCTAGATTATTAATATAGTAACAAGGAATTAGCATTCCTGCGATTGTGAATAATTCTTATATATCATTAAATACTATGGATGCTTTGGGAGAAAATCAGTTGTTACTGTTACCAGTTGGTATTGACTAATACACTGATTCTCATTAGGGGGGTACAATGCACATGCAGCAAATAAGAGAAGATATACTCGATTTCTTGAAAGCCCAGTCTTTCATGGATAATAATATTCAGTTCGATGATAACGAATCTTTAACCAAGGCCGGAATCATAGATTCTATTGGATTGCTAGAGCTTCTGGATCACATCAGTGAGAGTTATTCTGTAGAAGTTCCGGAAGACATGTTAACTCCGGATAATCTTGACTCGGTACAGGGAATTACTAACCTTATTATCAAACTGAAAGATGAGAGATCATGAGAATTGATTCTTTTGTAGGAAAAAATGCAAAAGAAAATCCTCATCAATTGGCTTTAATAGAAGGGGAAAAAACGATCTCCTATGAATGTCTTGATAAAGACATAGACCAGATTGCTTCGTCTATAAAGGAATTTGGGAATTGCAGATTTGCAGTAATGGCAGAATCCGGCATACAGTATGTAAAAATGCTCCTGGCAGTCTACAGGTCGGATAACATTGCAATTCTACTTCCTATAGAACTGGCGATTCTCGGTCTGGAAAGAATTCTTGATACTGCCAGTATCCGGCACATAATCGTGACTGAAACGCAGTATTCAAGGTTTGGAAAGGCTTTTTTCAATCGTTTCAGTACAGTCATACTTGTTAATGCTGACTCATCTGTGGATATTTTGCGTAAAGTGGTTGTGGACGAGCCTAACAATCCGGATCCAAGACTGGTGCTGTATACTTCCGGTACGACCGGAACTCCAAAGGGTGTTATGTTAAGTGACAGGAACCTGGTCGCAAATGCAGAGTCAATAATAGAAATACTTGGAATCACACCTGCGGACAAAGCTGCACTGGTATTCTCTCCGCATCATGCTTTTGGTAATTCTATTATCAATTCACACCTGATAGCCGGAGGTTGTGTATGTATCGGATCTATGAGCTTTATGGGTTCTGTCTTCAGTATGCTTGAATCCGGGATATCAATGTTCTACGGAGTACCCAGTACTTATCGTCTACTACTCCGATACCCGGAAAAGTTCAAAAATGCTTTTGGAAATGTAAGGCTTGCTGCAACTGCAGGCGGAGCTATTGATAATATAATTGTGAATAATCTAAGGGATTCAAATCCCGGCATCAGTATAATGCCAATGTATGGTCAGACAGAGGCTACGGCCCGTCTTGCCTTTTTGCCTGCTGATGATGTGAGCGAATTTTATGATACGATAGGGAAGGCTATTCCCGGTGTCACTCTGGATGTTTTTGATGGAGACAACAATTCCACCGAACCGGGCATTACCGGTGAACTGGTTGCCAGAGGTGACAATATTATGCTGGGATATTTGGATAATGAGTACGCAACTGAAAAAAAGATCATAGACGGCTGGATGCACACGGGAGATCTTGCGAAGAAGTTGCCAAACGGTTATTTTAAACTACTCGGACGCAAAGATGATATTATAAAAATAGGTGATCATCGTGTCAATCCGCGTGAACTTGAAAAATACATAGAAGAGAATACTGACGTGTCCGGAGTATTTGTGGTTCCGGTTCCTCATGAGATTCTGGGAAATGCGATCAGTCTAATGGTGATGTCTAACGGCAGCACCGATATTGATTCCGTTTTTTCATTCTGCAAAAAAAATCTGCCCGGTTACCTGTTTCCTCAGGAAGTGCTGTACATCGACCATCTTCCATTGAGCGAGAACGGGAAAATCTGCAATCGATCCATTATAGAAGGTTATCAAAGTGTCAAGAACAGTATGTAAAAAATGCATTCTGGACTCGGATATTCCAGGTATAGATATAGATGATGATAGTGGTCTGTGTAATTTTTGCGAGACATACAAACCTCTGTCTTCAGAAGAAAAGACTGAACATCTTGCCCGGATGGAAATGTTGTTTCAGGAAGAAAGTGGTAAGGGAGAATATGACGCGATTTTTGCACTTTCAGGAGGCAAGGATTCTTCATATACTTTATATGAACTCAAAAGACAACATCCTTCTCTGAAAGTAATGGCCGTCCAGTTTGATAACGGTTTCATATCTGACAATGCAATTGACAATGCAAGGAAGATGTGTGAGATCACGGGATGTGACTACTTTAAACTGACCATGGAAAATGAAGCGCTGTATGATATTTTCCGCAAGGCCGCTATGTCCTATGATGCATTTCCCAAATTTGCCAAATACAGGGCGAGTGATATCTGTAATACCTGTATAGGTATCATCAAACAAAAATTGATAGAACTGGCACTTGTCAACAAAGCTCCTTTCATTGTTTTTGCATTTACGCCGGGACAAACTCCGAATCCTATTATTGATCTTTCCGGCAGTTTTGTTAAGTGGTCAAGGAATCTCTTTGAAAAACAGCTTCAGAAAATAGATATTGATGACAGGGATGAGCTATTCGTCATAAAAAAGGAGGTAACTGAAAATATGGGTGATATTGCCCCCAAAATCGTACATCCTTTATGCATGTGGGATTACAACGAAGACAGAATCCTGGAGAAACTGGTGGAAATTGGCTGGAATCCTCCTGGAATCAACGACAGTAATTCAACGAATTGTACATTGAACTCATTTGCCTGTTACAATCATCTGCAAAAATACGGCATTCATGCTTATGCCTTTGACATAGCAGGAATTGTCAGAAGCGGTGATATGTCCCGGGAAGAGGGACTTAAAAAACTCAATCAGGAATTGTGCCAGCCTCTGATACTGGATGCTGCGGAGAAACTTAACTTGAGGGTAGAAATTTAGGGGAGTAATACTATGCAAATACTGGACGAATTTAACAAGGACATTGACAGACTATCGCTGGATCTCAGGGATTTTATAAAGCAAACGGTTATTGATTTCAAGAAGAAAGGAGTAGTTTTGGGAGTTTCGGGAGGTGTTGATTCCGCAGTGACACTTACACTTTCTGTACAGGAGCTGGGTGCGGAGAATGTGTATGGGCTCCTTCTTCCAGAAAAGGAATCTGCTCCTTCCAGTACGCCAATGGGAGCAGAAATATGTGAAAGTCTGGGAGTGCAATATGAAGAGGTACCTATATCTCCCATACTGGAATCACTTGATATCTACAATAAGAAAGACCAAGTCATAAAGCGGGCCTGTCCGGAATATGATCCGGAAGTGCATAAGACATCACTTGCATTACCTGACTTCATAGACGGCGGGTCAATGAATGTTCCATATTTAAAACTGGCAAAGGACGGCGAGATCGTTGCACAGCACAGGTTGAAGGCAAAGGATTATCTGGAACTCATCGGATTGCAGGGTGTTAAGCAACGGTCAAGAATGATCGTTCAGTATATGTATGCTGAACAAATGAACTATGCCGTTTGCGGGACTACCAACAAGACCGAAATGGTCCTGGGCCAGTTTGTGAAATACGGAGATGGAGGCGTGGATATCGAACCGCTGGCAGATTGCTATAAGACACAGGTATACGCTCTGGCAAAGCATCTCAATGTCAGTGAGGCGATAAGGGAAAGACCTCCAAGTCCCGATACATGGAGTCATTATACTTCTGACCAGGATTTCTACTGGCGTATGCCCATGCATTCAATAGATCAGTTACTCTATGCTCAGGAACATGAGCTCCCCCTGGATGTGATCAAGGAGAATACAGGGTTGCCTGAAGAGAAGATAATCAAAGCCCTGAAGAACTTTGATGTCGTCAGGAAAAATACAGAATACATTCGTGCGACTGCACCTGTGTTCAATTTAAATGGTAACTACTGAAAATGCTTTCGGGCAAAGTAGTGCTGATAACCGGGGCGAGCAGGGGAATTGGTAAAGCTGCTGCCCTGCTGGCGGCAGAGAACCATGCACATGTGATCATCAACTACAACAAGAGCGAAGACCGGGCAACTGAACTGGTAGATCAGCTACATAAGAAGGGTTTTCATTCTTCGATGATCAAAGCCGATGTCTCATCCGAAGAAGATGTGAAAGCGATGTTCAGGTACATAAAGGAGAACCACTCCGGGCTCGATGTGTTAGTCAACAATGCAGGTATTATGAAAAACAGCCTCCTGGCGCTTTCAAATACGCAAATGTTCGATCAGATCATCGGAGTCAACCTGAAAGGAATGTTTCTCTGCACCAGGTATGCATCAAACATGATGCGAAAGCAAAGATCAGGGAAGATTGTCAACCTTTCATCTGTTTCGGGACTCAACGGGGATGCCGGGCAGACTGTGTATTCTGCAAGCAAGGCTGCAGTTGTCGGATTTACAAGATCCGCAGCAAAGGAGCTTGGAATGTACGGAATAACGGTCAATGCTGTAGCTCCGGGTCTTATTGAAACGGAGCTGATAAAAGATATCAAAACTGAAGTTCGGGAGAAAATTTTGTCAAATATCGCTCTTGGAAGGATAGGCATCCCGGAAGATATCGCAAAAGTGATATTGTTTCTGAGTTCCGATCTTGCGGATTATGTTAATGGCGAGGTCGTTGTGGTAGATGGCTGTCAGATTATGTGATTGCAGTTATGTCAGCAGATCATGAACAAAATATGTTCACATAGAAAACTAATTTTTTAATATAAAATGCTTGTACTAGGCCATATCGGTGTCACCCTGGGAATATTTTTGTTAATTGGCTTTCTTTTACCCGAAGTCAGGTCCTATATTGATTACCGTTACGTTACATTTGGGGCTTTGCTTCCGGATCTGATCGATAAGCCGATTGGAAGAGTAATTTTTGCAGAATCTATAGCAAACGGCAGGATAATTGCACATACACTGGTACTTTGCCTTCTTCTGTTTTCGATGGGATATTATCTTTATATGACTAAGAAAGACACCAGAATCTTAGTTATATCCGGAGCTGCATTTTTCCATCTGCTTGAAGATCAGATGTGGACGCAGGCAACTACCTTTTTCTGGCCTGTATTCGGATGGGATTTTCCTTATAAACCAGGCTATGGGATGGGTATCGACTATTTGTCTGCAATGCTTGGCCAGTCATTCTCCCTGGATGTCTCTCTATTCTTTATTTTAGAATTGATCGGCCTTACTATTATAGTTCTAATGGTAACGATTAACTATACAAAGTAGGCTATGCTCCCGGGTTTGAGCCTCATTTCTTGTTTCTCACAATTATCATGCAGTTATCTCACATGCCCTTCATCCTTCAGGCTCACATACCTGCCATCACCGATCACAACATGATCCAGTACATCAATCCCCAACAGCTTCCCGCCTTCAACAAGCTTTTCTGTTACTGCAATGTCCTCTTTGCTTGGTGTG
>Ga0182239_1000322_pt1 | contig 17869 bp, 21 predicted proteins | sample hydfrate6_PW_210_FD_132456 | JGI IMG/M metagenome (GOLD analysis project Ga0182239, IMG submission 132456) | Subsurface microbial communities from deep shales in Texas, USA - hydraulic fracturing test 6_PW_210 | ecosystem: Environmental > Aquatic > Deep subsurface > Shale gas/oil reservoir >... | reverse complement strand
TCAGCTTCTTCCGGGGATTCAGCTTCTTCCGGGGATTCAGCTTCTTCCGAGGCCGAATTAACCTGGTTCAACTGATTAACGCCCATGCACATCATAAGCATTTTTATTAGTGCATCTCTGTCATTATCGACCAGAGGGCCGGAACTGGATGTTATACTGTCCATCCACAACTGCAACTGCGATGACAAATTTTGAAGATTATTGTCATCAAATGAAAGGTTTGCTATTTTATTGATGATTTTTTGAACTGTTTTTAAAACAGTTCTTTTTATTCTATCTTTGTTTCCGACAGACCTATATAGACCGTTTGCTTCTTTTGCAACTTCCTCAAGAATTTGACTTGTTATTGTTTCTTGCAATTCTTCATTGCAGGAAACCATGTCTATCTTAAACGACTTGATAGACAAATGAAACTTTCCTTCCAGTTCATTAATGGAAGGTATAAAACCTGCCAATATATGACTAAACTCTTTATTTTTGTCTAGCCATTCATTAAAATAGTCAGTCGCATGAAGCAAAAAGCTTTCTTTCTCTGCCTCGTGTTCTTTTTGAAACTCTTCGAGTTTCTTTTCCACAACATTTAAGCTAGTGTCAGGGATAAGATACCCCGACAAAAAACTTGTTCCGTGTTGCAGTAAATAGTTGTCAATTCGAGTTTTAAAACTCGAAAATTTTGATATTTTTTTGGGGTCGATCAATTTCTTGGACCCAAGAGAAACAAGCTCTTCGGGTGGCAAAGAAGTGGGATCAATCCCTAAGTCTTCAGGGGAAATCTTTTTCCTGCCAGACCAAATGTGATTTTCCACGAAAAATACAGTTGATTCTTTAATGACTCTCATTTTTGATACTCCTTTTTGTTTATGTACTTTTATATTTTAATATAGTTTTTCATCATGCCCGAGTATTCTTTGCAAAAGATCATGGACTACCGCCCGATTTTCGTTATCCAAGCTAAAAGCCCACGCCCTATCTATTGCATAATGAAAAGGGCAAAGTCCTTGCTGTTCTTTCTTTGCAAACATAACAATCATATTTGCGTACCTTAACAACACTCGTGTTGAAAAAGTATATCCATCATGCTCCCCTTTACCACGAATTGTTTCAACAATATCGAAGAATTTTTCATGGTGAGATGACGGTAAGTTTGTGAGCTTTGCAACCAAAGATTTTTCATTTTCAATTTTATAATCAACTTGGAGCGGCCACACCCTGTCCAGGGTAGCCTTGTTCTGGACTTGAGTTCCAGCATAATTGCCGGATAAATCACCGCTTCCTGCGGTGTTTGAAGTCAAGACTACTTTGAATCCAGGATCAGGTTCTATTCTTTCTCCTGTTTCCGGGAGAAATATGGACCGTCCTTCTAATACGCCGTTTAGCCCGGAAGCGGTTCCCGGATTTAACAGGTCGTATTCATCCAAAAGTAATATTGCTCCCTCTCTCATGGCCCTAACCACAGGGCCATACTGAAAGGTGGTATCACCATCTTTCAATATGTAGTTCCCGAGTAATTCAGGAACTTCCATGTCTCCATGACAAGATACAGTATAAAGACTGTATCCTATCCTTTTGGCAAACTCCTGGACAAAACTGGTTTTGCCGCATCCGGTAGGGCCGATTAAGTTAAGCGGCTCACCGAATTTAGAGGCGGTCCACCAAGCCAAGAAGTCTTTAAATAAGCTTTCGTCAAAGATGTAGTCATCCGAGTCGAGAATTTCTTCAACTTCCCATTTTAAAGGGATGTCGTCGATACCGAAAAGTTCTTTAGTGGTTGCTTTCATCTTGATACTCCTTTTTGTTTCTTTATATTTTATTTATTAATCGCTAAGAAGGTGCTTGTTGTTTCGCACATACATTCCACCTAAAGAAACAAACAACTCAGAAGATATTTTCTTCTTGTTGTATTGTTCGGCCAGAGCTTTAATCATCCGGCCTCTAGGGGTATTCACCTTTTTATAAATAACTCTCAAGTCCTGTAGAATATTGTTTGCATCCATGTAATTCTCCTTTTATAAACAAGGGAGAATTACACTTCCCTTCAGGGAGCATAAAACTCCCTTGTGGGATTTAATTTTACATCCATAGTTACATTTGAAACGTACAATGAATCATTTTTTTTGCTTACGGCTTGTCTTTGCCGAGTGCTTGAATGTGAAGAAAACGGTATGTTATAGCGATCTAAAAGTTCACAAAGCACATAAACCATAAATGGCATAATGACCAAGCCTAGAATCAAAACGATCTATTCCTAGCCAAAACTTTCCAGGCAAATTCTTGCCCTTTGCTACTCCAAGCCACATTGGTCATCCCTCCATGCTGTAATAAGAACAGGCTCATCAGCCTCACGCCTCGCTACAAACGATAAGTTTCCGCATGAAAACTTTAGCTCTTTTTTTGTAAGCATGTCGTTTGCAATATGAAGGATTCTATTTACTTCGTGGATGGGTAATGCTCTTTCGGCTAGTCTTTTTTGAGCATGGCTCGTCACTTTCATTTCTTTACCTCCTTAATGCTCATCACCTCGAAACTGGTGGTAGATTGATAAGGAGATAAATCTTTTACGCCATAATCTTCACAAATTTTCTTAACGTCAGTATTTGTGCGATTGCGGCTTTGAACTTCAATAAAGAAGTTTCCTGCTTTTATTTTTGGAGTCTCCAACTTTTTTATTGAAGATTTTTTACTTTTAACTTCAGAGTTCAATTTTTTGATTTGTTTTTCCAAATTAAAAATGGACTCGGCTTCTTCTTCCAGTTCTGGAGCTTCAACTACATCGTCCACAAATTGCGGACAGGTTTTAAGAAACGGGCAATAGCCGCAAATTGGAGAGACAGACATTTCCATATCCATTTCTCCCATGTGCATTGCCCAAATCTTGTCTGCCTTTTTAAGGGCTATGTTATACATGGCCTCATCAAATTCTACGGGGAAAATTTTTTGTTCTCCTGTATTAACATTCAAAACAAAAATTCTCCCACGCACATTTTGACGATTTTCTATGAACTTCAAGGCTCCCATTTGTAGTTGAATTTGCAATTCCCAGGAAGAATAGGGAACGTCCGGAATGGAATCTGTGCTTTTAACCTCCATTACGGCTTCCTTGCCGAAAAGAAAGTCAATATGCACTTTGATTGGAGTTCCATTCTCTGTCTTAAATGAGATTTCGTGCTGTCTTTCAGGGTTATACGCTGAAAATCCAGCCGCCACGATCTCTTCTGCCAAATGACCACGCTTGAAGATGATCATTTGCTCCACAGATAGACTTATCTCTTCCTGTTTTTGCAGGACCGCTTTTCGTGGGCATTGCCCAACATCGGAAGCACCAATGTATGTCGAGCGATCCCCCAGGTCTTTATCTTTCTGACGCTGTAAATCCAGCATTAGTCCGGTTTTGAACTGAGTTTCCATTTTGATACTCCTTTTTGATAATAAAAAAGGCAAGAGCTTTAAGCCCTTGCCTAATTTGATATTAAAGTTGTTTTATTGAAAAATTAAGCGGCCTGGGTGATTTCAATGTAGAAGCACTTCTGCTTGGGATTCCAGGCGAACCCGGATTCTTTCAGCAGGTCTTCTTTGCCATAGGTTTTCCCCTTGGCTACGAGAAATGTCCGGCCACCATTTTCAATTCTTTCGTACTCTATCCCCTGAATTTTTGGGGGAGTAGGTACGCTAGAATTTTGATTTGATTTGGGAGGTTCTTTCTTCTGATCCAGCGGACGAACCGCAGAATTTTGATCGTGCTGATTTGTTGCATCAGCATCTTTGTTGTCGTCGAGGGTTAAAAGTCCCCCGAGAGAGAATTTTCTGGCGTATGAGCTGGCCGCTCCCGTTACCTGGGAGGCATCCATGCCCTTTTTCGATTCTGCTTCACGGGCATAGCCAGTTGCGGACAAGCTTTCCTTGCCATCAGTTATTGTAGCCGTTGCCTTTACATAAATACGATCTGCCACGACCACTATTTCATCAGAAATGGTTAAGGTTAAACCCAACTCCTTTAAAACTGGCTTAACCCCTTCTAAAATATCTTCACAGCTTCGGTATTTATATTTCCCAAAACTATTGAACTGATTTTTGGGGCACTTTGCCCGGACTTGTAGTTGATTTATTTTGTTATAAAAATCAGACATTGCATACTCCTTTTTTTGTTATAGCGGGAGTATGCAGAACCCCCTAACGGGAGCAAGATACTCCCGCTTGGGGTTTTGTGGTTATGTTTTTGAAAAGATTTCGACTATAGTTACAATAAAGTCAAAAACTTCTATCCAATTTTTGCTTACCGTAAAAATTATTTCCATTTTAGCCTCCATCATCAAAAAAATAAAAAACCCCGAAATTAGATTCATTTTACTGGTATGATCTTTTTTCCGGGGTTAATATTTTTTTTAACTACTTACAAGTTTTTTAGAACGGGGCATCGTCCATTCCGCTTGCCTCGCTAGGGAACGGGGGGCCATAGTCATCATCAGCCTCGGAAGGAAACGCCGGGCCATAATCGTCATTAGACGATTGATTGGCCGCTTGATCCTTCTTGGCGTCCAGACTTTGCACCCTTTGGGCCATGATTTCGGTTGTAAACCTGTCTTGGCCGTCCCGGTCCTGCCACTTACGGGTCTGCAACTTACCTTCTACAAGGACCAAACGGCCCTTGCTGAGATAGTTATTGCAGAACTCGGCCGCCTTATTGAAGACGACTATACGATGCCACTCGGTTTTTTCGACCTTCTGGCCGCTCTTGTCTTTGTAGCCTTCATCCGTAGCCAGACTAAAATTAGATATAGCCATGCCGCTATTTGCGGTTATGGCTCTTGGGTCCGCTCCTAACCTGCCTACCAACAATACTTTGTTCATTGAACCTGCCATTTTCGATACTCCTTTTTGTTTTTTTTACTTATTTTTTTCGATTTGGACTTCACAAATTTCTTCTTTTTGGAGTTCATCACTGATTATTTCCAATGCTTCTTCTGTTGAAGAAGCAGAGTAGGTATTGTCCAATGTATGAACTCCAAAATAAAAACTAAAACTCTTGATTACATAATCCATGAGATTCCCCCTTTTTTTACGCAAAAAGAACATCTTCCATTGAAGGAAGACAATCTTCTCCGTTAGAAGTTTTTTCGGGGGTGCTCATAAACAAGTTTTCTCCAAAATCATAAGGGTCAGCCGCATGAACATCATACGGGTTTAACTCCATGATGATTTCAGATTCTCGAATTTCTCTTTCAAATTCCATGATACTCTCCTTTGTCGTTTTTTCCCTCGGCAAAGGAGCTATCTATATACTTCTCCCATCCGGGGAGACTGATAGCTCCCCGGCCTGGGGTGAAGTTAAATAATAAAAAAAAGCCAAAAAGGATTATTCCTCTTTGGCTTAACCACGATATTATTACAGGACGTAATTATCCTGTTATCAAATAAATTATTAACCAACGGGATGTTGGTTGCGATACGAAATACGAGGGGTAGGGCGGCATAAAGCCTCGACTTGTGCGTACTGTACCTACTTTAAAGTTCGTACCTAAACGGCACTCAAAGGCAACGCCAATCGTCTTCAATCCCTTAAAAAAAACTCCCCGAAAATGTGGGAGAATAGTGAATCGCATAAAGCGATTCGGTAAAAGAACATGAGTCTCGAATAATAAAATCAAATGGGTTTGTCAATATGGATTTTTTCTTATCCATTTTTTTTCCTTTTCATGGTCAAAATCCAAATATTTAGCCGCTTTAATATCTCTTGTCGTTTTTCTGGTCGTTTTTGCTTGATCTTTGAAAAAAACATATATCAATTTGACAATCAGGATTCCTAAAAAACCATCAATAATAAAATGATACCCTAGTAATATGCTACCAAGCCATAAAAGAAAAATATAAAATTCTAAAATTAGAACTATTGCTTTATTTGGTTTTGTATAAAAATCATCATAGAAGAGTTTTATAAAATATATAAATCCGATATGATAACTAGGTAATCCCGCAATAGGTAAAAATTGCCCCTTAACCATGTCGAATATGTTTGATCCGTATTTCTGAATAGCAAAAGTCGTTGTTGCATAGGCTTGATGAAGATACTCATTAGCATGAATTTTAGATATGATGTGATCAGAAAAGAGGTAGGGCATTTCCCGCAAAGGATCAGAGGTTGGAATGAGCAAATTGATATAGGCAAAACAAAGCATGATAATTCCGTTTATAACATAGAACCTAATACTCGTTCCCCGGCTCCCCAAAATTATTATCAGTACAAAACTAAAAAGACTTATCGGCCAGACCTTGCTATACAAAAAAAAGAGAAAATCTATGACCCAGGCAGGTAAATTCAGGGTGGTAGGGATGATTATTTTTGACCATAATCCATATTCCAAAACAGAAATTTTAAATGGCTGGTCCCAAAGCCAGGGAATCCCCTTTATCCCGAAATATGTTTTGGTGATTATAAATCCAAAAATTGATAATTGGATTATCAAAGATATTTTTTGAATCAAATATTCTTTTGCTGAATTATAATTTTGTTTTTTTACAGCATAGGGGGCTAACCCGGCTATCAAAAAAAATGAAAGCAAGAAGACTCCCCCAAGATTCTGCGGAGCCGTCTTGAGGCAGTACCTAAAGTAGCCGAGAAGGTATTTCGGTATTGAGGGGTGCAGAAAAAGGACGAAAAAAAGGCCAGAGAAAAAAGCTATATACAGCCAAAATTCTTTCCTGCTGGCCCTCTTTTCTAGCTTGCCCCCGTATCTGCAAGCTAAATCATTCATGGAGTTCTATGCCCTGATTTTCTCAGCCATTGCCTGTTCTATCGCCTCATTCAAGCTAAGACCCTGCTCTGTCTTGTTTTTAAGATATTCGACAACATTGGGATCAGTATTGAAAAGATATTTTGAATATTCATCCACAAAAAGCCTGGCGATCCCGTGTGTGTTATCGGCTTGCATGAAAACTTCCGAATAGCTCCCCTTGATTGTGTGGACGTTTTTCGCCAATGTCATCTCAAAGTCAGACAAGACAAGCTGATTTTCCTTCTTGGCTCTCTCAAGGTCTTCTTTCTTCTGAGAAAGCAAGAATTTCCATGCGGAGTTAGACATAATTGCCTGACCTACTTCGGAGTTACCTTTCTGGTAAAAGTCCATTATCGACTGAGTTATCGTAACATACGAGCCTCCATGTTTTCTTGCCCGGCGATACCCCCTTTCAATGAACTCCCCTGTGTTTTGGCCCTGAAATAAGGCCCAGGCTTCATCAATAATCACCAGTTTGGGAACGGAGCGATCCCCCAGGTACATTTGTTGATCTATCAGGCAAATAAGCATGAGTAAGACTATTTCTCGTAAATCGGGATTGCTTTCCAAATGATCCAATTCCAAAACAACAAAATTAGAATTGAATTTTACATTCATTTCTCCCGTAAACCATTTCCCGGTTGTGTGCCGACTGCTATAAGGCTCAAGCATTTCGGCCAAGTCAATTTTTCTCCTATCCTGCAAGCCTCGATCTTCCAAATCTTGCGATTGTTCTTTCAAAATTTCAATGATGCTATCAAGAGAAAGCCTGTCACAATCACCTTTGCACATCCTGTTTATTGCTTCCTGCAAAGCATTTTGCAGGGTTTTAAATTCCCAATCTGTTATTTTTTCTTTCGGTTTAGCCATTTGAGCCAGCAACCGGGAAAGCATGATGAAAACGGATTCGGTATCAGCATTACTTTCTTTTTTGAACATATCGGGGGTTAGGGTGCTAAAATAATTTAATGAAATATTGCTTTCGTCAGAAAATTCAATGTATTGCCCACCTAGATGTTTGCAGAGCTTTTCATAGCTCCTTCCAATGTCAATACAAAAAACCTGCCCCCCAAGAGACAAATAATTCATAATCATGTAGTTTGTGAAAAAGCTCTTCCCGGCCCCGGAGGTAGCCGCCAGAAAGCAATTATAATTCGTATCGCTATCTCGCAAATCAAAACTCATAAGCTGGCCCCTGCGTGAAATGAAAAGCATGGCCGGGTTTGGAGTTCCCCGCCAATCTGCTTGTATCGGAGCGGTCGCACCTATGGCTTTTGTCTCTACATATTCAAAGCGTCCGATTCTTTCGGCCACTTTTCCGTAAGGGCCAAAGGGTAGGGAATAGAGGAAAAGCGGCATTTGATACCATTTTTCGTTTTGCAAAGCGAAACGCTGTTTACTCCAAACCGTTTCAATAACTTTGTCGGCTTGTTCCAATTTTTCAAACGTGTCGGCAAAGGTGACGAGCGTAAGATAGGCAGAACAGTATTTGCGCCCATCTTCCATATCATTAACGACCCTGGAAAATTCCTGTTTTTTCCGCTCCAACTTGGGCGCAATTTTCGTGGCCGCACGTTGGGCCATGACCACATTTGCCTTGCTGTAGATGGCCTTACTGACACTTTTTGGTAAGATATTGAGGGTAAGCATATATGGGCAAGGAATTTGGCTTTGATTGCCCCCTGTAATCAGATCACCCAAAAGCATATTGGTGTAGTAGGTGGAAGGCTCAGGGCTATAAACTCTCGGCGTTTTTACTCGTGCAAAGCCTGAATTTAACTGGATGTACTCATCTTCAACTTCAATATGTGATTCTGAATCAATAATTTGATCAGAAATATTTTGATCTGGATTGTAAAACTTTCGTCCGTAGGGTTTGCCCTGGTTCATCAGTCGATACAGCACATGGATAAGCTCTTTGGCCTCCATGTTCTGATTGTAAATTTGTGCGCCCGTTAAAGAACCTTTTACCGAATCACGGAAGCCATTCATCCTGTGATTTTCAGAGTCGTAATCCATTAAATTTTTTAGACCGTACTTTGCAAAGAAGAATATCCTGTAATTCCTGAATGGGACCGGAATGTCATTTGAGATTCCGTCATTTCTGTGCCTTTTCAAGTAATCACAAAAATTCACAGTCCATTTTTTGATAAATTTATTCTGTTTGTAGCCTACATATTGAGGGTCACGCATTTTATCATATAAATCCAAAATCTTTTCTTGAAATGGATCGGCATACAAGATGAATTGTAGCACAGTATCTTGCGGCCATGCCAAATTTATTACCGAGTCGATAGCATTTATCTGAGCATCACCCGCATAGGGGATCGGGTTAATTTCCAAGCCAAATCCCAATGAAGAATCTTGCATTAAAAAATACTGGCTATTTTCATCATAAGCCATATAGGGAAGATAGTCTGCAATTTCATCACGGTTTAAAAGTGCTTGCAATTCATTCTTACGCATAGTTGGCTTCCTCTTTTGTCTCAGGTTCTATTGTATCGAAAGTTTCATTTGCTTTCAAAATTGCAACCATCAAATATGGCATTAATCTTTGAAGCGTTAATTTATTGACTACTGTTTCTTCGACATTAAACGAATTGTCGATCAAACGAAAATCACGGTCTTCTTCTTCAAAGAACGGGACGGAAGTATTATTCACTTCTTGCTGAACACGGCTTGCCCTGCTATTCTTAAATTTCTTTTTCCCAATTAAATCACGAATTATAGAGTTAGATCGCCGAGCCATTAAGGAAGCCAGATCAGAGGGGGTGAAAGGGCAATATTTACGTTTATAGCTTTCGTGATAATCCATAAAAATTGGGCTAATGCCTTTTACGCCGTAAATTTTTTTGAAAAGCCAATTTGAAACCCATTTATATAGTGCTTTTTCAATAGTTGATTTTACAGCAGAAGAAGCCATAGGGGTTTTTCTGTAGTTCTCTTGCAGGTCCATATTAACTACGTCTGCCCACAGTTTTATTGCATCTAAAATATCTTTTTTTTCTCCATATAAAAAAATTTCGGCAACGAAATAAAATACATTATAGTTTTGCTGTTTTAAACTCATAATTATTCTCCTTCCAAAATCTTTTGTAATGTATTTTTAAGTGGGCAATCGCAATTTAAAAACTTTGTCGAATTAATTTTGATATAATTAAAGCTTTTGCCGTCCAAATTTACTTTGTCTATTATTTTTTGAGAACCTTTTTTGGTGAAAAAATTCATATCGCCAAGTTTATAAAGTACCCTTGAATCAATATTGTTGATTTTTAAGTTCTCAAAGACAAAACAAGACATTATCTCAGCATTAAAAAAATCAGGATGCTTGCACCAAATCATATTGTCGTCTTTATTCAAAAATAAATACTGTCCTGTGCAAGTGCTTGGAACTAAATCGTATTCCTGAAGTTTATGGGAAAGAATTTCAATTAATTTCAATTCATGTTTTTTTATCTCTTCTAAGTTTGAGGCGTCTATTGAAATTGTAGTATTTTTAATTTTTCCGATTTTACTGGTGTCCTTTTTAATACTGCCCAAGTCCTCTTCAAAATCCGAAAAAAGTTCTTCGGCGTCCTCTTCAAGAAAACTATCTTCGGGAGGCAAATCAGAATTTTCCTCTTCTTCATAATATACTTCATAATCAGTATCTTCTTGGTTCTCGTCTTCATCATCTGACTCGGCAAAGGAGTAATCTGGCATTTCAATGTCTGTTTTAACAGTTGAATTTGGATTTTCAGGCTCTTCTATAAAATCTGACTTTTTATTTGATTCTTCAGCTTGATCCCCTGGGGTGGGTTCTTTGTGTGAGGGAGATTTATCTTTTGAATTTGTGTTTTTAGATTTATTTTTGGAGCTTGTTTTACTTGTCTTTTGTTCTTTCTTGTCATTTTTTTTGTTTTGAGTAGAACCTAGCCATGTTTTAGGGATTTCTTTCCCAATCAAGCCTTCAATTTCTTTTTTAAGGTTTTCTCTTTCAGTTTCTTTTACCGCATCCAAGAGCAAGTCAATTTTTTCCAGGTCGTTAATCTTGACCTTACTATCTTTAAGAATTGACTTGTCAGCTAAAGCTATTGTGAGCTTGGTCCTTTTGTCTTTTTTGATAAAAAAGCCTTGAAAAAAATAGATTCCGGCGTTTGAATAGAGAAAATTGTTAAGAAGAAAATTTTCCAATGTAGCACGTTGATAAACTGATGTGTCCTGTTCCCGGAAAGTTTCAAGCATTTTATTTATGCACAAGGGAATCAGTAACGCCACATATTTGTTGTCCAGCTTCATTAATGGTACATATTTATTGTTATTTTCATCCTGAACAATAAAATTGTTTTCCTTTAGCTCGTTTAAGAAATATATAAGCAAGTCGTGGTCTTTTCTTTCACGTTCCCTCTTGACGCTTTCATGGTCGCCCATATTCACGTTCAAAGTGCTTTCAGTAGAATAAAGTCCGTCAAACAGGGTAATCAATAAATTCGGCGGGAAAACCTTCAAAAAATCAATCGGGACCATCGTGCAAAAGATAGCCATGTTTCTCCGGGTGTGCATTGTTCCTCTGCCCTTTGCCCATTTCAGGATGCTTTTTTCTTTGAGCGGGAACTTTAAGCGGAAATCCAAAATGCCACCTTTTAGGATATGGTAGCTTTTGATCCGATCACCCAGGTTGTAACTGAATTGAACATCACAAATCTTCCCTGCATCATGGAACAGGCCAATAAGCCATGCAATCATTATCCGATAAATGCGCTCTTTGCGGGTTTGTTCTGCGGACGGTGCGCCCCTTTTTGTTACCGAAAGATGGTTTGTTGCATCCAAAGCGTTATAATAAGCTGATTCCAAGCAATGGGAAAGAAGGCCAAAACGAAAACTATGGTGATAACTTTCCGATGCGGGTAAATCATAAAAATAAGCAATAAAATCTCTGACAATGCTACGCATTAAAACCTGGACTTGCTTATTTTCTGACAAATATTTTATTTGATATAGTTTATTAAAATATTCAGATAGCGCATTTTCCACACTTGCTATCTCTTTTTGCTTCTCTGGCAAAAAATCTTTATTGGAGACAGGCAAGGTACGCTCCCAAACGGGCCAATCAATATCTTTTAGTACGTCCATTGCCTAATACCTTGCGTGTCTTTAGTTGATATTTGTCAATCAAATCTAAGTTGTCCGAAATTGTATCAATTCTTTTATTCAAATTATTTTCAGTCAAAAAACCCTGTAATGTGCAAATTGTTAAAATCCGACAAATTTTGTCTACTTGAATGAACGCATGATAATAATTGATTCCATCTTGAGTTGTTAAAAACATTTTTGTGCCATTAGTAGAAATGGCATCATACATTAGTTTATAAGCTTTTTTTCGGTTTCCTGCTGTTATCCCGGCAGTTGAATTTTCGATCCATTCATCACAAACCAATAATAAATCTGAAAATATTTTTTTAATTTTATCGTAATTCTTATCTGGAATTTTCTTTTCGATTCTAAGCTGATTTGTAATCCGAATTGTCATATCAACTTTTGGTAATAAATAGGTTAATCTTGGCCCTAAAGAACTTCCGGTATAAAAATGTTTTTTTATGCCTTTATTACGCAGTCCATTTAAAACCTTTTTTGATCTATCTGGATTGTTCGACATAATTTACTCTCAAAAATTGGAAAGGTGCGCCAAAACTTTCTTTGAGTATTTTTTCCCAACAGGAGTGATTCTTCCCGTGTTGTAGCAAGAAAGAGCATGTTCAAGATCGTTGTCATATCGTTTCAAACAATCAGCTAGAATCCAAGAACCCAACATTATGTTATTTTCAACCTCAACTATCTCTTCGGGAGATAGTTTTAGACGTTTTAGCCACCATGAATTTATCTGCATAATGCCAATGTCAAATTCATTGTGTTTTTTGATTGTTTGTAAGAGTTCTTTTTTGGAATCAAAATAATAAGATTTTTTTTCGACATACGCCGCCCAAGGGTGCATGCCGCTTTCCTGAATAGTTACAGATACCAGCAATTCCGCTGGCACTCCGGTTTTGTGAGAGGCAACAACAAAATATTGCGCCAACTCATCGCTACCTTGTGCGAACGAAATTGCTGGCATCAAAACTGCCAGGAAAAGAAAACTAAGCAGAAGCCTTGGCCGTTTCATCTTCAGCTTTGCTTTCGGTTTCCGGGGAGGTTTTTTTTGTTTCCTTCTTATTTTCGGGAAAAATATCCTTTTCCAGATCGTCACAAAAAGACTTGAGAGAGTTCACAACCGGGTCCACGCACTCAGCCTTGATTTTTTCTTCGTCGAGGTTCTGGAGGGCGGTCATGGGGATTCTCCGGCTCATAGCACGGCGCATCCCAACTTCCATCAAAAAAGACAAACGGGACACCTCGTTTATGATAGGGCGCAATTCCGGGGTAGGCCGAACCGGACGGCCCCGGTGCTGGATAAAGAAAATGCCGGATTCACGAACAATTTGAGCCTGTTCATAAGGCGATAGTTCCGTAAATTTTGACTGGACCTGCTTCCTGGTACTGCCATTTTCATTGCCTTTACTCATCTGTTTTCTCCTGTTCAGACTCAATATTGAGTTTTGAAATTACAAATTCGGTTATATCTTTGCCGCCAGACATGATGCTGGCCTTGCGGAAAACGACTTCATGTTCTCCTACTCTATCGACGATGCCGAGAACTTGATCCACATATTGATTCATTTCTGCTTCGTTCTTTACGCCATGCTCAGAAAGATATGCGCCGATCTTCATTGTATTGACGTATGCTACTCCCGCTTGTTCTTTTTGAATTTCTTCAAACGCCGGGAGTACATAGAATTTACTATAACCAAGGATGCAAATTACCACGATCATAAAGTTGACAAAAAGCATTGTCCCTTGGCTCAATTTTTTACTTTTTTGCTCAATTTTCTCTTGTTTTTCTTGTTCCACTTTTTTCTCCTTGATTAGCCGCCATAAATCGAGTTCAAAGAGTTGATCTCGGACCCCTTTCCACATTGCTTACTTTCACTTCCTAGACTGCAACCACCCCCTTTTTGGAGTTGAGGTTTATTTTTCGCTATATCGTTACCCATGATCAACGGGACTTTTTTAATGCCAAGCTTTGCAAGATAGAACTTATTTCGCAAACTGTTTACAAAAATATCTATAGAAACTTTGTCTTTGTGCTCCTTACATTCGCCGCCCCAACATTGTTTTAAAGCCTGCTCTAGGCTACATCCTTTTTTGAGGCTACAAGACAATCTTGAAATGCCTTTAAAGTCATCAAAATTACGAGCCACAGGGTAGAGTTTAATATTTTCTCCTGTCTCGTTTTCGACCATTTTGGAAATGATCTCTTTGCAGTGAGTGCAACTTGGCGAGAAAAAAACCTTGATTTGGTTTTCTGAGGTTTTGGCATTTACAGACCAGGGCGTAATAAATTGTTCCCCGATAATTGATGTAATCCCTGCACCATAACCAAAAACCCAAAGAGCGAGGACAAAAATAATCTGCGGTGTGTATTCTTCAAAGCGATAGAATACCATTCCACAGACTAAGCCTATCAGAGTTGCAGATACCATACAGCTTAAACATGGGACCGTAATTCCCTGAAAAATCATTAAGGGAATATCTAGCAACATGAAGACGCTCGAAAATATGAGAGTCAAAAACCTTTTTTCAAAAAAGGTTAGTCCCATTATTATCGCAAAGGCCATTGCCCCGGCCAAATTGAGAAGGTTTGAAAAGGGGTAATCATGGAAGATTTTGCATCCAGAAGTTGGGCAAATCTCCATTGTCGTCCCTGACAAAGAGAGTAACGTCCAGATTACCCCTAAAACACACAGAACATAAACTGCTATTGTTTTACTTTTGAGCGACATTGCTCATTCCCATCAAGTCTTTGATCTTTGCCAGATTAAAGCCCTGCACTTGGACGCCATCAATGAACACAGCGGGAGTGCCCGTAATGCCGTACTCCTTGGTTGCCAGTTCTATGTCTTTGTTTTTCTTGTCCGAATATTTCCCCTGGATAAAATACATGGCGTTTTCAGGGGTTCCCCAGGCATCGGCCAATGCCGGAAACTCGTTCAGCATTTTTTCCATGAGTTTAATCCGGTCTGTTTTTGAGCGGATAGGGGCAATCTCGTATATAAAATCGGTTAATTCCCGTTCTGAAATTTTAATCTTAGAATCCTGGGACGCTTCATGGACGGCATTGCACAAGAGTTTTGCGCCGGGGTGCATATCGAGAGGCATGTGGACTATTTTGAGGGTGTTGATTTTGCCGTTAAGACTTGATGAAGTAAAAAAATCGTATGCTTTACGGCAGAACGGACAGAACGGATCGGATACTAAGGTGATTTGATGATCGCCCTTGCCGCTTATTAGTTCGTTTCCAAAATTTTGAGGGAGTTCAATTTTGGACAATTCCATTAAAGCATCTTTCGCTACGCTTTCGCCCGTGATCAGGTCTTTTGCCCCGGCGAACGATGTTCTCCCATTTTGATCCACCAAGAAGGTCAACTTACCGGGCTTCTGATCTTCGTTGATGGGTTGCAAGTCGGCCCTGATTGCATAGAAATTCTGGACTGAATCATTGATCGGTATTTCCACCGGAATTTGTTTTGTTATTTGGATATAGTCAGTTGGATAATTTTCCCCGATCATAGTGGACACTCTTTTGGCAATATTGCTTTTCAAACCATCCACATCCAAAGATTTTGCATTTACCTGAAAACTTCCGGCCAGAAAAAAACACAACAAAAACAAGGGCATAAATTTGATACGCATAAAAACCTCCTAAAAAATGTATTTGCGAAAATGTGTATAAAGCATATCAAAGCAGACAAACTTTGTCAATTAGATATGCACATTTGATAAATTAATGTAGTATGGACAAAAAATAGGAAGTAAAGTGGAGGGCGACGACTTTGTTTTGATGCTAATTTGACAAAAAATGAATAAAAAAAAGCCCGGATTGTAACCGGGCCTAAATTAAAAAAAAGATTTTATATTTTAGTTTTAAAATGGATGACTGTGGTTGCTACATCCCCAAACAATTCTACCGACAATAGCATTTTCTATTCTGTTTCCGTAATGCTCTCTAAGAGAATATATTAAAATTTCTTGTTTTTCTACATTCCCATAGCATATTAAATACCATTCATTGTTTACTATCTGTATTTGTATTCTACAAATTTTTCCTTTTATCATGTTTGTGTTTTTATCTTCCGGCTCACGAATCACATATAGATTATATGGAAAATTTTTAATTTCTTTATCTATTATGTTGACCAATAAAAAGCCGTCCTGGATATTAGAACCATACTGAAAAGAGTTTCGATACACCTCATCTTTTCTCAAAACATATAAATTATCATGGTGCAAAACATTTTGAATAGATTTCTTTCTTATTAGGAAATAATCGTCGTGAAAGTCTGGAGTTATGGGCCTTAAATCCAGCAATGTACGAAAGGTGATTATTGGAATCTGCTCATATTTTTGCAATATTCCTTCTAAATCCCCTTTGTTGTTTTCCTTTCTGCGATTTTTGTATTCCTTTAGTTCAATCCCAAGCTTGTCAGCTATGGAACCTATTTTAGCAAAATGTTTGCTTCTATCACCTTCAAGCAATCTACGGATAGTTCCGGCATAGGTGTCTGCTTGGTTTGCGACCTTTGTAAGATTACTATTGTATTCGTTTTCATAGATGAAGTGTAATTGACTTATAAAGTCGTCATAGAATGATCTGCCCATAACCAACTCTTTTTTTTAAAATTTTAAATATTTTTTTTCTGTTATTTATATGTTTAATTTTAAAATGTCGATTTTGATTACCAAATTTGATTGCCAATAAAGTCGTTTTTTACTTTAGGTATTCCTTTCTGGAAAAACCACAAAAAAAGGGAGAGCTGGCTCCACATGAAACCTGGCTCTCCCTCCAAAAAAGAGTATCAAGTCCCTTTTAATGTTTTCTTTTCAACTTGGCAACCTTTTTTTTTGATATTTTCGTTGTTAGTCTACTGACAGGGAAAAAACTAAAATTCCACGAATAATTATGCCTTAAACAACAAAAAAACTGCACTCGCAATGTATTAACTTGAATGTTTTGTCATATTAAAAAACATCTTGACTAAATCTAACACTTTTGATATGTTGTATTAACAAATGGCCGGATAAAAACAAACAGGAGGTTTACAACATGATAAGGTTTAGGTCGCATTTTTGCACTTTGATGGCGTTGGTTGCTTTTACTATTGTTCTTTCTGGGTGTGCAGGTTTGCAAACAGCGATTGAGTACAAAGACCCGCAGGTTAAAACTCAATCCTCAGACCCTATTTTTTTGGATGTTTATGACCCCACAACAATTTTCGTGCGTTTTGATAATGGTTCCGGTCATCCCGATTTATCCAAAATTGCTGAACAGGTAAAGGCAAACATTCGGGAGAAAGGCCATACTATTGTAAATTCGCCCGTGAAGGCCGAAATTATTCTCCACGCCAAGGTGCTAAATGCTAAAAAAATGAGCAAGTCAGCCCACCGTCTTGCAACTGGCCCTATTAACAATCACAAGGGTGCATTAGCTGGTGGCCTCGGAGGTGCGGCAATCGGTACTGCGACTAATGGCGGTACGGGGGCTATGGTCGGGGCCGGGGCTGGAGCCGTTGGAGGCGGTTTAGCTGATACCGTCATTAATTCGATGGTTAAAAAGGGCACGATAACTCTTGTCTTGGATATGCAGATTGCAAAACGCAACGAAAAAGGCGTTGAAACCGTGTCCGAGAATAATTTGGATCAAGGCGGCGGGACTGGTCAGGGTAAAATCAAGCAAGTAACGAGAGAAGTATCCAAATGGGAAAAATATCGTATGCAAGCCGTTACGTCCGTTACACAGGTGAATATCGAGTGGCAAGACTGCAATACGTTATTTCAGGATGAATTTGTGAGGATAATGTCTAATGTAATTTAGACTTTATCATACTACCACCCCCTCTAATTGCCCCTCTGTCTGTGCCAACAGGGGGGCTTTTTTATTGAGAAAAAAACATATTGACGCCATTGGCGTCATGTAGTATAGGATAGACGAAATGCAACTTCACAAAAAGGAGAGCTTACAATGCACATTA
>Ga0182239_1000320_pt1 | contig 17893 bp, 23 predicted proteins | sample hydfrate6_PW_210_FD_132456 | JGI IMG/M metagenome (GOLD analysis project Ga0182239, IMG submission 132456) | Subsurface microbial communities from deep shales in Texas, USA - hydraulic fracturing test 6_PW_210 | ecosystem: Environmental > Aquatic > Deep subsurface > Shale gas/oil reservoir >... | reverse complement strand
GTTATCCATTCTCCTCCTCCAATTTGCCGACCATGATGCAGTCGGCCTCGTTGTTGCGTAGTGTCAGGGTAAAGTCGCGTAACTTAAGGGCTACCGGGTCTCTCAAAGGGGCACGCCCTACAATCTGGACCACAGTCCCCGGGATTAACCCCATGTCGCTAAGTCGGCGCCCCATTTCACCGCGGGCGGTAACTGCACTGATGCGGGACTTTTCATTGACGTCCATCTCTCTAAGTAATTTCTCCATGTTTCGCTCCTTGATATTTGCCTGTTTGTCGATATCGCGTGCTGTATGGTTGTCGAATACCAATTGAGATACAGCTGATTTATACGGCGCTCCTAAAAGAAATTGAAAGCTATTATCATTTTCTTGAAAAGAAACATACGTAGCTTTACCTTGAAGGTCAAGCAAAAAAGCAACGTAAATTTATAAAAATATCGAGTCCATGCATCTCGTATTATTTGACAATCAAAATACTTGACTTTCAATAGTTATCGCCTTAAGGTGCGTACAAAATTCAGGTTTAATGTTTATAGGAGTGAGAATTTATGGAGTTTGACAGCCTTTTCTGGATGGCCTTTCAGAGCAGCTTAATTCTTGGACTGGTTCATGGAGTGAATCCGTGTGGACATAGCTGGCTTGTCTTGGCGCCTTTTGTGGTAGGAGAGAAAAATGGCGCCAGGGTGGCCTGGTTGACCATTTCCTTTGTGGCAGGAACAGCTGTTGCCTGTCTGGTTCTCGGAATGTCGCTGGGAGTCATTTCCACATTGATCCCCGACGCATTCCAATTCTGGGCAGATGTGGGTACCGCGTCAATTCTGATTGCACTTGGATTTGTGCTGATTGTAAAACCGGGACTCATCCACCACCACCACCATGATGAAGAGCACGGGCATGACCACGCGCACGACCTGGAGCATGTACATACGGGGAAGAAAAAAAAGAAGTTGACCGGTATGGCATTATTCGGGATTGGGTTTGTGAATATGATCATTCCTTGCCCCACGGTCGCGATTATGTATAAATATGCCCTGGATTCGGCGAGCGCTTTGAAGGCCACGGTAATTTTCGGCATCTATGCTACAGCTACAGCCATTGCGGTAGGAGGAGTTATCTATTTGATCTTCCGGGTGACGAAAATGCTCGAGAAACTTTCGCAGGACTGGGTTGAGACAGCGCTGATGCGCAGTGCGGGGGTAGTGACAATTATCTTTGCAGGTTATTCTTTGAGTACCTATGTTGGGTGAGAGAGAAAATGGACGTAAAAGATCTGGCGCAAAACATCGTTGAGTTTTATGAAAAACTCTCAAGTTGGGAACACGAAGTGGTGCGGGGAACTGACCTGACTCCAAACCAGATGCATGCCATCGAAATCCTGGGGCATGAAAAATCTCTGCGCATGAAGGAGCTCGCAGAACGGCTTGGAGTAACAACGGGGACTTTAACCGTAACCGTTGATCGCCTGGAACAAAAAGGCCTTATCCAGCGTCAACCCCACGAAAGGGATCGGAGGTCATATCGCGTTGTCCTGACACCCCCGGGGAAAAAGCATTTCGCCAAGCACCATGCGTTTCATGTCAAGTTGACTGAAGAGCTCGCATCAGCGCTTACCCCGGATGAGCTGGAATCGTTCAATGCGGTTATGGGGAAAGTCATAAAGCAATTCTGATGGCGACGCAGAGAAAACCCTCAGGTCTCGCTATATTGCCCTTTCGTTTCAGGGGTGATTAACCCTGATATTCTATTGGTTATGCCGCGCCTGCGGTAGACTTGCTTGCGTAGTGGCAGCATTCAGAGAGTATGTTTTCCGCCCAGTCCTTTTCAATACGATAATACATCATCTTCCCCTCCCGCCGTGCCTGCACCAGGCCGCTCAGACGGAGAAGTTTGAGCTGATGCGAGGTAGCCGACGAACTTGCATCGAGCAGGGTGGCCAGATCACACACGCACATTTCATTTACGCATAGCGCCAGCATAATTTTCAGCCGCATGGGCTCACCGAGCAACTTGTATACAGCAACCATCTGTTCCATGGTTTCTGTATCGGGCAGACTGTTGCGCGCCCTTTCCACCCGGTCTTTATGCACAAATCGTTCTTGACAAACATCTTTTTTCATGTCACTCCTTTATCAAATGAACATATATTCAATTGTTAAACATATCTGGGTTGATATCGTATCCACACACAGAAGTCAATTGGTACCCGACGTTGTCCTACAATAACTTCAAAACTCTTTACGTTTCATTACTTGTAACTGTTCAGTAGGGGCTTGAGGCACCCATTCCAAGGGACACTTTGCGCCGTCCATGGCCGTTCGACTGTCGCCGTCCGTGGCGACAGACGCTCTTTCCATGGGTACCACAAGCCCCTACCGGTAGTAGTGGTGAATAGTTACAAAAATTGTTGCATAACTTCAGGAATCATCAACAATATACGAACATTGGGTAACACAATCACGTGTATCCCCCTGGATCTTAGCTACCGCGTGGGGGATAGCGTCCCACACTGCTGCCAGATTTTCCTGTGCGGCTCTGGGGCTTCCGGGAACATTGAGAATAAGGGTTGTGTTGCGAATACCGGCCACCGCGCGTGACAGCAGGGCAGCCGGAGTTTTTTCTGCACTCACGCGCCGCATCGCTTCTGCGAGACCCGGGATCTGGCGTTCGACAACCCGGAGGGTGGCGTCTGGAGTTCGATCCCGTGGTGCCACGCCGGTTCCACCGCAGGTTATTATAAGATCAATATTGCCTGCAGCGGCTTTGGCATACAGATATTCAACAATCTCATCTTCTTCATCCGCCAATAGGGTGTATTCATCAACCTCAACACCCCGCTGGTGCAGCCAGGCGAGCATCTGCGGGCCGGTAGTATCCTCACGCTTCCCATGTGCGCTCTTATCACTAAGAATCAAAAGCGCTGCGATCATATGCTCCTTCGCGCTCAAAGATGCCACTGCGTCCTCCTGCTTTATATACCAGCTCTATCTGCTGAATAACCATCGCTCTGTCACTACCTTTGCACATATCATACACCACCATGGCTGCTGTCGATGCAGCAACCATCGCCTCCATCTCCACCCCGGTGCGCTCATATGCGGTTACCGTTGCCTGGATACGCAGAAGGTCATCCCCTGGCGTAGCGGCAAACTCGACAGCAACATGGTGGAGGGCCAACGGATGTGCCAGAGGGATCAGATCCGGAGTCTTTTTGCTGGCACCTATGCCGGCAAGACGTGCCACCGCGAGGACATCCCCTTTAGCGATGGTGCCGCCAAGGAGCGCACTTAAGGTTTCGGGTTGCATTTTAAGCTGCGCCTGAACCACGGCGGTGCGCAAACCGGGCTCTTTGGCACTCACATCAACCATAAGGGCACGCCCACGCTGATCAAAGTGATTACTCGGCAACACAAACCTCCTCTTTTGCAACCGCTTCGGCCTTAATTCTATCCAACAGGGTGGAAAGTACCGGTTTCACGTGCTCGCGGATATCTCCGGCCACGACCAGACTCAACAGGTGATCTCCCGGGTAGAGGGTACCTTCACAAGCATCCACGGCTATTTTGTAGATGCCCGGGTGTTGCTCAAACTCTTTGCGTAGCGCTTCGATACGCGCGTAATCAGGGGCCACATGAATCTTTCGGACCGTCCTGCCGGCGTCACGACTGGTCCCGCGCACCATCCCGTAGTGACTCAACACCATCCCTACCTGGCGCACAAAGACGGGGTCTTCCTTCCAGTTCCGGATCAAAGATTCAATATCCATAGGTACATACCATTTTTTGATATTCTATGTGAGTTGATGAGGGCAAGAAAAGCATACTCCCCTGCAAGTTGGGTTGACGCACTGTTCAGCCGCCGATGGCAGACATGGGCACCTCTTTAATCGTGTGCCCCTGGGGTTTCTGCTTCACCAGATGGCAGAGTGCGGTAATCAGTTGATCTTCATGCCGCTGCTTGATGGCCTTTTTTAGATCCACATCTTGATACGCAAACAGACAGCTGCGTCCTTTGCCACTCGCACCAACCCTGATGCGGTTGCAATTGTGACAGAATGGACAGGAAACCGCTGAGATCACTCCTATATTCCCTTTGCCGGTTACCAGGTCGAACTCCTGCGCCGGCCCTGCCGGTGCGCGCCGCGCCATGGGTTCGAGTGGGTAGTTCTGTTGCAGACGCTGCAACAGCTCATCCGAAGCTATCCCCTGCAACTTCGCCCCGGGCCCGACAGCGCTGGGCATGTATTCAATAAAACGCACTGACCATGGATTGTGCTGCGCAAGGGCGGCAAAATCTTCAATTTCAGCGTCGTTCACTCCGCGAATTACCACAACATTGAGTTTCAAATGCAGCCCGGCTTTCTGTGATGCTTCAATCCCACGCCACCATGCGGCTAAATCGCCGCCACGGGTGATCTCGGCGTAGCGTTGCGCTTGGAGTGAATCAATACTGACGTTGAGGCATTTAACCCCGGCATCCTTCAAACGGGTGGCGTAGCGCTCAAGCAATATGCCGTTGGTGGTAAGAGCCAGATGCTGTAAACCGGGGATCGCATTCAGGCGTTGCAAAAAGCCCGTTAGCCCTTTACGCACCAGCGGTTCTCCCCCGGTAAGACGAATCTTTTCCACCCCCAGCGCAACGGCGGTTTGGGCCAGAAACAGCATATCATCATAGGTCAGAATGCGGGCGTGCTGCATCGCCCTTACCCCATGCGCGGGCATGCAATATATGCAGCGCAGATTGCACCGGTCAGTGAGTGAAAGGCGCATATAGTTTATTTTGCGTTGATACGGATCAACGAGGGAATCAGCGTATTTCATATACCCACTTTGCTACATCTTTAAGCAAAAAGATATTGCCGGCGATAAATTTTCCCATAAGGGCTTCCATCAGGGTAATTTTACCACTCTCGGGCCAGCCCACAAGGGCCGGGATGTTCAGCACAAGCAGAGCCGCGAACATCTGCGGCGTTTTCAGCTGTGTCTTCACCTGTAATTGAGAGTCAAGGTGTTTGAAAATCAAAGGTCCATCTGGTCCAGGGGCAATCGCTTGTGCGCCCCGCATGAGCGCAGCAGAAACAAAACCAACAGCACCGTCAGTACCAGAAGAGCACATGCGCCCATCCCGGCGGCAAAATTGCCCTCTGAAATACTTAGATAAATGAATATGGGGATATTCTCCGTTTTCCCGGGGATCCCGCCCCCAACCATAAGGGTAGCGCCGAATTCTCCCAAGGCGCGCATCCAGGTCAGCGCAATTCCGGCCAGAATGCCGGGCCAGGCCAGGCGCCAGGTGGTATCGAAAAAAGCCTGCCGTGGTGTAGCTCCCATCGTGCGCGCGAGATGTTCGTATTGAGTGGGGACCAACCTGAATGCGCTTTCCGCAGATTTGATCATCAGCGGTAGTGCCACCAGGAACTGGGCCGCAAGTGCACCCTTAAAGGTAAACACCAGGCGGATAAACTCCTGAACCAGGGTTTGACTCGAGAGCTTTAACAGCAGTACCCCTATAATAAGGGGGGGAATAACCAGCGGGAGCTCAAGGATAATTCCGCAGAGGCGCGCACTCCAGTGGTGGCTGCGCTTCAGCCACAGCGCCGCCGGCACCCCGAGGACAAACGCGCATAGCGTAGCCCCTCCCGAGGTTGTCAGACTGAAGAGCAGTGCCTGTATAAAGCGTGGATTGTGCCACAGCTCCTTGAGAACCTGCAGGTTGAGGCCCATGACATTCCCTGCCAGGAGCACAGCGACCCCCACACTCAGACCAATTCCTATGCCGGCACTGAATTTATTCATTGCACTACATCAAATCCATACTTGCGGAAAAGATCACCCTGCTTAATCACAAAAGCGGCAAAATCAGCAACTGCCTGCGGATTGGAGCTGGAAGTAAGCTCCACCAGAACCGCCTGCGCGGCGACATTCCAGCGCCGGGGAATCTCTATATAGGGAAGATTATGCGCCTTAGCTACACTGGAAAAAAGGAGCGCGGCATCCACAATGCCCTGGTGGAGATAACTTACGTTCTGCTGGATATTCATGGAATCCACCAGGGTATTGCGCCGCAGCTTTGTTGCGAGTTCCGGCGGCAGCTTACCTTCGATCCCCTCAAACAACGCGCCCAGAGCCATGGTCTTGGGATTCCCGAGTGCGAGGCGCGTGTCTGGGGTGCCGAGATCCTCCAGCGTTGCATACGTCGATTTACTCTTCGGGTTCAAACCGAAAACCGGCCACAAGTTGATAAGGGGGGTACTGGCTTGCACCAGAGCGTATTCCTGCGCCTGGCGGAAAAAATGCCGACTTGCGGGGAGATAGAGATCAGCCCGTCCGGAAGCACGGATTTTGCTGATGAGCTGCCCGGAACCGCCGCTTATGAGCACTACCTCATGCTCATCCTGGCTGCGGTTGTAACGCTGCACCACTTCTTCACCCGGACGCGACATGGAGGCAGCGACGTACCAGTAAATTTCGGCACTGAACGCAAGCGTTGGCACGAGGAGGAAGATACATAAAGACCAATATTTCATTTGTGCACCTCATGGATCAGGTTCGGATGCGGGCTGCACCCCACCAGGGCCTGCTTTTTCAAAGAGATGTTTATATGTTGCCCCTGGTGTAAATTCATTATTTTAAACGCGTGCGCGGGGATGTTAATGCTCAACCCTTCCTGTTCTGCCCCGACAACCGTAAGCTTATAGTGGCGCCCACGTGGGTGAATCCTGGCGATGGTGACCGCAAACACATTATCCTGTAGCCCCCGGCGTATGGGGCGATCCGGACGCAGAATCATCACATCTTCAGGGCGAATGCAGATATGGGTCGCTGCAGGAGGGAATGCAACGGCACACTTAAGGCGCCAGCCGCTGTCCAGTATAACCTCGCCCATATGGTGCTCAATCACCTCCCAGCGGTTATCAAAACCGAGCATTCGTGCTGTTTCCAGGTAGCGGGGCGCATGAAACACATCCTCCAGCGTTCCTGCTTCAATCACCTCTCCTGCCTGCAACACCACCATGTGCTCGCCAAACACAAACGCCTCTTCGCGATCGTGGGTAACCAGCAGAGTGGGGATGTGGTGCTCGTCTATAAGGGCAATCAGAAGATCGCGCAGCTCTTCACGCACGCTCACATCCAGGGCACAGAAGGGCTCATCCAGCAGCAGGAGCTTCGGGCGCGACGCAAAAACCCGCGCCAGGGCTACCCGTTGTTGCTGCCCGCCCGACAGTTGCGCCGGGTAGCGCTGCAGCAGCTCCGTAATCCCGAGGCGTTCCGCCCAGATCTGCACCACTTCCTGTGCTTGTTTCACCCGTTTGTATCGCAACCCGTAGTGGATATTCTGCGCCACATTCATGTGCGGAAACAGACAGCTCTTTTGCGGCAGATAGCCAAAATTGCGCTGATGCGCGGGTACGGCTACCCCATGATCCATGTCAATGATCGTCTGGGCGTTGAAGCAAAATCTGCCCCTGTCGGGTGCGCTCAATCCGGCAAGGAGTTTGAGCAGGGTGGTTTTGCCACATCCGGATGGACCGAACACCACGGTTTTAAGTGCTGGACTGCTGAACGCAAAATCAAAATACGTATGCCCCAGTCTCTTTGTCACCTCGACATCCAGCATAGAGTCTACTCACCTGCACCAAAAGGGCACACAGGGTACACACAGCGCGCACAAAAATGGCATAAGCCCCCGTGGCCGCGGCGCACCAGTTCGGCCGGATCAATACGCTCGCCCGCCAGCATGCGGGGGAGAAAGATGTCGAGCGCCGTGGCTGCAAAGAACAGTGCCGCTGCGGGGACTGCAACCACGGTGGTGTTGTCTTTATAGCCGATGGTCATATTGTTGCCCGGCTGGATGGGGTTGCCCTGAAACGGAAACACCACCCCCGCCTCTTCCATGGCCAGTAGCGTAACGTCATCGGGATCTACAGAGGTTCCCCCGGTCACCAGCACCAGGCGCGTGCGGGCCACAGCCTCCTTTAGCACGCGGCTGATTATGTGTTGCACATCCGGGAGTACTTGGGCGGTGCTGACCTCTACCCCGAAACGCTCCAGCTTGCGGCTCAGTGTGGGGATAAAATCATCGCGGATATGCCCGTGGTATACCTCATTGCCGGTAACCAGTATGGAGGCTTCTTCTACCACATAGGGTTTTACATATAACAACGGCTCCAAAAGTTCGGACTCTATGTGCTCAATCACCTCCGGAGCACAGCTCAGAGGGATAATCCTGAACGCTGCCACCTGCTTTGTGGGAGTAACCGGAAAATTGTTGTGAATTGTGGGGAGGGAGGGGATTGCGCGCGCGTTTATCCGTTCGAGCCGCGCTACATCGACCTTGAATATCCCATCTCTTTCGGCATAAAAGCCTATCTTTCCCTCGTGGGGTTCGGGATCGAAACGGATGCCCTCCCCGGCCAGAAGGGGCGCAAGGATACGGGCGGCATCATCTTCGTGGATGCGGTTTTCATTCCCTTCCCACACATAGATGTGCCTTTTGCCCAGATTTTTCATCCTATCGAGATCCCGGGGCTCAATTACATGTCCGCGCCTGAAGGCGACCCCTTTGCGCCCCTGCTTCAGGTTTACTTCGGTGATATCATGCCCGAGCACTTCGCCCACAGCGTGTTCCAGAGCTACCTTCTTCATGGGATTGCGCATCCTCCACTTTATCTGTTTGGGTTCTTTTTTCAATCCAGGTCGCACATTTCAGGGGTGACTCACTGTCCTCTAACCCCAGCAGTTCAATTCAACTCCAGAGATCTTGTTAAAGTATAATTTCACCACTATCAAAAGCGAGGAGAAAAATGAACACCGAAAGAAAACGCCAGCTTAAAAGAGAACCTTGCCGGGGGCAAACACCTTCCACAGGAGAATCGGCGGCTCACTTGATTCCTGAGTATGTGGTGAATCGGAGAGATAGTACGCCTGTTGCAAAACAAAAAACTTCCGTTACAATCGATACCACGAGAGGCCAAACTCCTGCCCAAACTCCTGCTCATAATAACAAGGGAGGCATAATATGTGTTCAGCGAACAACTCTAACGACGAGCGCCAAAGCGGTATAAGTCGGCGTGACTTTATGAAGTTCGTGGGTGTGGGCGCTGTGGGGGTGTCTTTAACAGGCACGTCCATAGCCGGCGGCAATCCACAACCACCGGAAAAAATCCTGGAAGCCGCAGACAGCGTTAAGATCCGCCTTCATATCAATGGCAGGGAGCATGCTGTGCTGGTGGAACCTCGCTGGACCCTGCTGTATGTACTGCGGGAAAGCCTGGAGATGAGCGGCACCAAAGAGGGTTGTGGGCGCGGGGAATGCGGCGCCTGCACCGTGCTGATCGACAATCAGCCCCGCTACGCCTGCATGACTCTGGCGGTGGAGGCCGAAGGCCGGCATATCACTACCCTGGAGGGGCTGATGCAGGGGGAAGAGCTGGGCCCGGTACAGACAGCCTTTTTGGAAGAGGATGCCTTTCAATGCGGCTACTGCAGCCCCGGCCAGATCATGGCAGTAGAAGGCTTGTTGCGTCACAAGCCCGATCCTTCACTGGAGGAGATCCGTACCGGTGTATCCGGTAATCTGTGCCGGTGCGGTGCCTATAAGCACATTTTTCACGCCGCTCAGAAAGCGGCCCAGCTTAAACGAAGCTAGGGGGCAGCATGACTGACAAGAACAATATCTACTATACCGAAGGTTTGCCGGTGCCGGAAACGCCAGAAGCGGGGGAGAAACCGGCCTTCTGGAAAGACACCGCCATAGTGGGGAAACGCATGCCCCGCGTGGACGCCTATGAGCGTCTTAGCGGCACGGCTGTATATCCGGCGGATCTTAATCTGCCCAATATGATCTACGGCGCTATCCGGCGCTGTCCCTACCCTCATGCAAAGGTAACCGGGGTAGATACCCGCAAAGCCCGCAACATGCCCGGAGTGCGCGCTATAGTAAGCGGCGATTCGCCGGAGGCACAGGGCCTTAAATGGAGCTATCAGGACTATGAAGGTCCGCTGTTCGATCCCCACTGCCGCTTTGAAGGTGAGGTGGTTGCTGCCGTAGCGGCAGACACCCCGTACCAGGCGCGGGACGCGGCTCAAGCCATTGAGATAACATACAAAGAATTGCCTTCCCTGACCAACTATCAACGCGCCCTGGAACCTGATACCCCCCAAGTCCATGCCGAGGGCAATCTGGTGAGTCGCAACACCAATGAAAGGGGAGATATCTCTACAGGCCTGACTGAAGCGGATGTGGTAGTGGATCAGGAGTACAATACCGCCTGTCAGATTCATACTCCCCTCGAACCCCACGGCTGCGTAGCCAACTGGGACGGCGACTATCTGACCGTCTGGGAATCCAGCCAGGGCGTTTATGCCGTGCAGTCCCGGCTTGCCGAAACATTGAAGCTGCCGTTGGCCAAAGTGCGCGTTATCGGGCACTATATGGGCGGTGGCTTCGGCAGCAAGCTAATTCCAGGCAAATACACGGTGCTGGCGACCCTGCTCGCCAAAAAGGCGGCACGCCCGGTAAAAATGACCCTGAGCCGGGAGGAAACCTACCTGTGCGTGGGCAACCGGCCTGCCGCCAGCATGCAGCTGAAAGCCGGAGTCAAAAAGGACGGTACCCTTACCGCTCTGGACTTCTCCTGCCGGGGTCCCAGCGGAGCCTATCCCGCCGGCGGCACCTCCCTGGTGGATTGGCTCATCCGCGACCTGTACACCTGTGACAACGTACGTTGCTCTTCCGAGGACGTCTACATCAATTCCGGAACAGCCCGCCCATTCCGGGCTCCGGGCCATCCTCAAGGAAGCTGGGCCCTGGAACAGATGATGGATACCTTAGCCGAAAAAATCGGCATGGATCCTCTGGAAATACGTCTTAAAAACATTCCTGCCATCAGTCAGGGGCGCGGAGTGCCCTATACCTCTACTGGCCTTAAAGAGTGTATTGAGGAAGGAGCCCGCCAATTCAGCTGGGATCAGGCCGTTAAGCAGGCCCGGGCGCACAATGCCTCCAATTCCCATATCAAACGCGGCGTAGGTATGGGGAGTTGTGTCTGGTATGTGGGCGGAGGTGGCCCTCCGGCGACGGTAATCATCCGCGTCTTCCGCGACGGCTCGATTAACCTGAACATGGGTGCCAGCGACATCGGCACCGGCACTAAAACCGTCATGGCCATGGTAGCCGCGGAAGAGCTGGGGGTGAAACCCGAGGTTATCCAGATCGAACATGCGGACACCGCCACCACCCAGTACGCCACCCCCAGTGGCGGCAGCAAGACAGTGCCAACAGAAGCGCCCACCGTGCGCAATGCAGCTATTGATGCCAAACAACAGCTGCTGAAGATGGCTGCCGCAGACCTGGATGTTAACGTAGCGGATCTGGTCTATGAGGGCACCCACATTGTTTCCCGCAAAGAGCCCTCTAAGCGCCTCAGGGTTACGGAGATCAGCCGTCTGAAAAAACGGGGCGTCGTAGTGGGCACCGGCTACCGGGGCCCCAACCCTGAAGACAAAAGCGTCAATCCCTTTGCCGCCCAGTTCTGCGAGCTGGAGGTGAACACCAGAACCGGACAGATGAAAATTTTGCGCTTTTTAGGCGCGCACGACAGCGGCCGGGTGCTGGATCGGCTCACCTACGACAATCAGGTTTTCGGTGGCATTGTTATGGGCATCGGCTTCGGCACCACTGAGTTTCGTCAGTTGGACAGCAAACAGACAGGTAAACTATGTAATGGCAACTGGCACGACTACAAATTGCCCACCGCCCTGGATGTACCAGAGGAGATGGAGAGCCTGCCCATTGAAATCGATGATCCCGAAGCCAACAACACCGGAGCCAAGGGCCTGGGGGAACCGGTGACCATCCCCACCGCAGCTGCCATCGGCAATGCTCTCTACATGGCAACCGGTGTGCGCTTTACCCAGGCGCCAGTTACCCCTATGGAAGTCTGCCGACATCTGTCGGCCCGGAAGGAGGCCTGATGCTACCCCAATTTTCCTATGTCCGCCCGGACACCATTAAGGATACGGTAAAACACCTGCAAACCACAGGCGCTGCGATTCATGCCGGAGGCACCGATTTGCTCGGCTGTCTGCGGGGCGGCCTACTCCCAGTGGATAAAATGGTCAGCCTGAGCGCTTTGCCGGATATGCGCGACATCCAAGAGACATCAAAGGGGCTCAGGATCGGTGCCCTTACCACCATCGCAGAAGTGGCGGCAAGCCCGCTGGTGCAAAAGCATTATGCCGGGCTCGCCCAGGCCGCCGCGACTGTGGCCAGCCCCCAATTGCGCAACCAGGGCACACTGGGGGGCAACCTGTGTCAGAAGCCTCGCTGCTGGTACTACCGCGGGGAATTCCCCTGCCTGCGCAAGGACGGGAATAAATGTTACGCCTTAGGTGGAGAAAATCAGTTTCATGCTATTTTTGGCCACAGCGGCATCTGTGCCTTTCCTCATCCATCGGACACCGCCCCGGCGCTCGTGGCTTTGGGGGCCCAAGTGGTTATCCAGGGGCCTAAAGGCAAGCGCACCTTAGCAGTAGAGAAGCTGCATGTCCTGCCCCAGGACAATCCCCAGGTGGAGACCGTTCTTGAATCCGGCGAATTGATTACCTATATTGAACTGCCCCAACCTCCAGCCCAGCTTCACAGCTCCTATCGCAAGGTGCGGGCCCGTGGAGCCTGGGACTTTGCCCTTGCCGGTCTGGCTCTGGCCCTGGAACTGGATGGCGGACGGGTAAAAAACAGTCGGGTGGTGCTCTCGGGTGCTGCCCCTATCCCCTGGCGTAGCCGCCCCGTTGAAGAGATATTGCAGGGCAACCATCTCACCGAAGCCACCATTGCCGCGGCCGCTCGGGCAGTAATTAAAAACGCCGAACCTTTGGCGGAAAACCACTATAAGTTGAACCTTTTTCAAGGCATCATAGAAGAAGAACTCGCAGCTCTGACTTGACCTTATCTGAAGGACGATTAGCATTGACGCAAACAGATGTAATAGCAGCCCTGCAGCAATACCGCCAGCAGGACACCCCTTGCACCTTGGTCATCCTGGTGGAGAGTGAGGGCTCAGTACCGGCCAAGCCCGGGGCTAAAATGCTGGTGGCGGCGGATGGCAGCACCATTGGCACGGTGGGCGGCGGCGCCCTGGAACATCAAGCCACCGATATGGCCCTGGAGGTTATGGCAGCCGGCTCTCCCCGCACTATACAGCTGCACTTAACAGAAGAAGCGGGCTATGCCTGCGGCGGCCACGTAAGTCTTTATCTGGAACCCATGTTGCCAGCGCCCCAACTACTCATTTGCGGCGCCGGGCACGTGGGTCAGGCCATCTGCCATCTGGCCGCCTATGCCGGGTTTGCGGTTACCGTTATAGACGACAGAGAAGAATTTCTCACCGAACAGCTATTACCCCACGCGCACCATAGAATGGTAAGCGATTTTATCGAGCCCTTTACCTGCCTGAATGTGGATGAACATACCTATATTGTCATCTGCACCCGGGGACATACCCATGACTTCCACCTTGTGGAACAAGCTTTGGCCACCCCGGCACTCTACATCGGCATGCTGGGCAGCCGGCGCAAACGCGCAACCCTTATAGAAAAGCTCACTGCAGCAGGGCTGGATCAGCAACAGATCGAGGCTCGCCTCTATACCCCCGTGGGACTGGATATCGGGGGGCAGACACCCCGGGAAATTGGGGTTAGCATTGTCGCCCAACTTATTGCTCAAAGGAGATGTCATGGCAGCCAAATTGGGGGCACTGCTGCTCGCAGCCGGAGCCTCACAGCGGATGGGGCAGATCAAACAACTGCTCCCTGTGCCGGATGAACCAGCTATCCGCTGCTGTATTCAGCAGTTACACGCCGGAGGTATAGATACAATTGTCGTGGTGCTGGGAATCCACCGTCAAGCGATAGAACCAGTAATTGCCGATCTGCCCGTAAGGGTGGCGTTTAACCCACACACAGACACCCATATGGCCGAATCTGTCTGCTACGGTCTGGCGCAGCTACCTGCTGATATCAGCGGCGTCCTGGTAAGCCTGTGCGATCACCCTCTGGTGGCTGCCAGCACTTTTGCTACCCTAAAAGTCAACCATCAGCAAAATCCCCAGAACATCTTGCTGCCGGTGTATAAGAACAAAGGAGGGCATCCCACTGTTTTCCCCAGGGATCTGTGCCAAGCAGTATACAACGGTACACCTTTGAACCAAGTGGTGCAGGCCAACTCCAGCTATGTCCAACGGCTACCTTTAGAAGATCCCGGCCTTACTCTGGATATGGATACACCAGAGGACTACCAACAGCTACTCCAACTGGCGCGCCAGGAAAGCTTACCCCGGGAATAGTCGGCAAAAGATTATATTAACTTTGAGATGGTAAAAAATCAGTCTGATCGGGAAGGGTGTACCTGGGGAATCACTGCAAGGAGAAAGAGTGGTTTGAAAAACCTTACCGGATGTCACCACCCTCTATCACCCGGTGGAAAGACATTCCTGTGGCCAAGTAAATAGAATGATCACAATTCTAAAGTATCATAGATTATATACCCATTGAAAAATGGGGTAGTTCATTTCTCTAAAAACAGCTGATACTCAAAAGAAATACCTAATGTTGCAGATAGTGGCAATTTTAACCCCCTGGCACAGTTCTTCCTGCACACTTGATGCGTAGATGCAACATTGACGGTTTCTGGGGATGTTTGAAAATTGCCGTCACGAGTATCAGCTCAAAAATTCGGACGTTTTTTGTGGGCTGAATATCATTTTGGAAGAATTGTGGGCACGGTTTGGGCACAGAATGGGCACAAGATGGGCACAGACGCAAAAAAAGGGGCAGCCAAATCGGCTAACCCCTTGATTATATTGGAGCGGGAAACGAGGCTCGAACTCGCGACATTCAGCTTGGGAATCTGAAATTACTTTTTAAATATTGTCCTAGAATCATATACTTGCTAAAGTGTGGCTTGAATTTGTCACAATACCGTCACACTGGAGCATAAAATATGGCAACTATCAGATCCCGTAAAAACAAGCAGGGCAATGTCGTTTGGCAGGCGATTATTCGCAAACAAGGGCAGCAATCTCTTTCTAAAACCTTTGACTACAAAGAAGATGCGGCGCGATGGGCCAGGGCGATTGAAAGAGAGATGGACACCAGCACGTTCATACCATCCTCTGTTGCTGAACGAACAACTGTCGCTGAAGTCTTAGATCGTTACCAGATGGAAGTCTTCCCGCGTTTAGCACGAGAGGGCCGAGCTGAACAGGCAAGGCTCGATTGCTTGAAGATCGGCCTGGGTAAACATAATCTATCATCGCTTACTGCAGCGCATGTTGCGAAGCATCGAGATCAGCGTATGAAAGAAGTGTCAGCGCAGACAGTCCGGCATGAGATCGGTCTCTTGAATCGCGTTCTGAAGCATTGCGCTATGGACTGGGGAATCCATTTAAAAAACGGCATAGTCACTGAAAACGTGCGCAAACCGGCATTGCCAAGTGGAAGGGATAGGAGACTATCACCGGAAGAAGAAACCCGCCTCAGAGACGCGCTCAAGAACTCGCGCAGCTCTGAAATTGAAGCTATCGTAGTGATTGCGCTTGAAACTGCTGCAAGGCGTGGCGAGATCTTCAAAATGTCATGGCAGCATATCGACTTGAAGAAAAAGACCTGGCATATACCGGAAACTAAAACCGGAGTTCCGCGCACTGTGCCGCTTTCAAGTCGGGCGATTGAAGTGCTGAGCGGCATTCCGCGCCAGATAAACGGCAGGGTATGGAAGATCAAGCAGGAAAACGGAATCACCCAAGCTTTTGCGCGTGTGTGTAAAACTGCAAAGATTGATGATCTGCGGTTTCACGATTTAAGGCACGAAGCGACAAGCCGATTGTTTGAGATGGGATTTAATATGATGGAGGTGGCGTCTGTTACAGGTCACCAGGACCTGAAAATGTTGAAGCGGTATACGCATTTAAAAGCCGAGGACTTGGTGGAGCGGTTGGGGTGACAACCTATCCACATCAGTTACGCAAAAAAATACACATTTTTTCAAAATATGTTATTCTTCAGGTTGTTGAGAGGAATCTCAGTCAAAACATGGAGGAACAAAAAATGGGAAGAAAAATGCAAAACATTGTGAAGGGCATAGCATCCCTGGCTACTGTCTTCCCAACAACGGCCTATTCAGATTTTCATCGCAAAAAAGAATCTGACTGGCAAGTTATAGGGAAGGACTTTATCCGAGTCGGTAAAGACATTCAGCAAGCAGAAAAAGAATTCGACAGAAGATACCTTAGGGAGAAAGAGGCTTGAAAAATTCCTCTGACGATAACAACTCTGAAAGCCAAAAGGTTACTACTCAGGAAAACGATATCGATGCACAAGAGGTTCTTGAAGCCCTTGCAGATCCTGAAAAAGATCCAGAAAAGCTTAAGCAAATATCCTACATTGTAAGACAGCAATCACTTCATTCAGGACCTCTCCCGCCTCCTGAAATCTTTAAAGGATATGAAGATGTCCTTCCCGGTGCAGCAGATAGAATTCTATCTATGGCCGAGAAGGAATCGAGGCACCGACAGGATCTTGAAAAAATATCCCTGAAGGGTGATCTGTCAAGTCGTACATTGGGCCAAACACTCGCTTTTGTAATTTCAATATCCGCCATAGGAGCAGGAACCTACATGGTTATTAGCGGGGCAACAATATCAGGAACTCTTTTGAGTGGAAGTGGCTTAGCCAGCATAGTGGTAGCGTTTCTGAAGAATGGAGACCCTTCACAAAAAAACAATAAAAACGAGCCATCTTTAGCCTCTGAAGAAAATAGCAATCCATCTAAACCGCAATCATAGCAATATACAATGGCTTCGCCCCTCTGGGGATTCGATGCCTACACCCGCCTTAGTTAGTGCCCCGGCATCTCGCTCGGTGCCTACACCCGTATCTAGTGCCACTTGCCAGCCCTGGCGGGCCGTCGAGGTCAGGCCATGCTTTGTGAACACCGGCGCAGAGGTCCTTTCCTGCTTTCGCCTCCGTAGTGAAAACCTTGTGATAAACGTTCAAAATAAAGTTTTACTGAGGGGAATACATTCCAATGAAAAGACAATCCGATTGAAACATATTTAGGACGTAATAACACTATCCATAACTGCCGAAAGGCCCCCTGTGTCAGGATAGTTGTCGCTTCTCACCGAGAGAATTTGTGTTAGGCTCGGGGGCAAAGGAGAGTGACAACAATTATGAACAACAAGTATTCAAAAGAGTTCAGAGAAAGCATTATCGTGAGGATGTTACCCCCCGAGAATGCACGGGTAGTTGAGCTAGCCCAGGAGACAGGAATCCCCAAAGATACCCTCTACACCTGGAAGAGCAAATACTGCAATCGTAAAGGTGCTCTTAGCAGCTCAGCACAGCCAGGGCAGAAATTCAGCAGTGAAGAAAAACTTTCCATCATTGTCGAGACCGCCTCGCTAAACGAGATAGAACTAGGCGAATACTGTCGGCGCAAGGGGCTTTACCCCGAGCGGATCGACGGCTGGAAAAAGGCGTTCATCCAGAGCGATACCAAAGATGCCGGAAAAGCTGAACGCGAGCAACTTCGTCAGCGTGACAAAGATGTAAAAAAGCTGCAAAGCGAGCTCAATCGCAAGGAGAAAGCCCTTGCCGAGACCGCAGCCCTACTGGTGCTCGAAAAAAAGCTTCAGGCGCTCTGGGAGGAAAACGAGGACGAAAAATCGAACTCCGGGAGCGCAAAGAAGTAATCACCCTTATCGAAGAGGCCTGCAGCAACGGTGCACGTCTATTCAAAGCCTGTGAGGTTGCAGGTATCTCAGTGCGTACCGTACAGCGTTACCGTCAGCATGGCACCATTAAAGCCGATGGGCGCAAAGCTGCCGCCGCCGGG
>Ga0182239_1000319_pt1 | contig 17921 bp, 14 predicted proteins | sample hydfrate6_PW_210_FD_132456 | JGI IMG/M metagenome (GOLD analysis project Ga0182239, IMG submission 132456) | Subsurface microbial communities from deep shales in Texas, USA - hydraulic fracturing test 6_PW_210 | ecosystem: Environmental > Aquatic > Deep subsurface > Shale gas/oil reservoir >... | reverse complement strand
GCTCAACCGCATCTGGTACGGCTATCACAACCGCCAGCCCCAGCACTACGACAACAGCCGCTACCACGGGGTCAACCTGCACAACATCTGGTACCGGGGCACGGTGGAGTTCAGATGCCCCTCTATTCTGGTAATGGGATCGATGAGTATTTTTTTGCCCATATTGTATTTTCCTTTTTTTGAACTGGGTTTCATACCCGATGCATATTTGCTGTTCTGTCTCTTTCACCATTGCTGCAGTATCAGCTCTCTTCATAAAACGGTGTCATGTTATCCCAGAAACCTGGTTCACTGCACCCGATGCAGGGGTGGCCCGCCTGGATGGGGAAGCTGGTGCGGTCATTGAATTTCGCCGTAGGACAATTGTTATAGGTATCCGGACCTTTACATCCCAGATCCAGGAGGCAATACCCCATTTCCACCTCTTTGGACCCGAATTCCGTGGCAAACTCGAAATTTTCATAGTGTTTCAACCGGGGACACCGGTCATGGACGCTCTCGCCATAGGCAAACAGGGGCCTGCCGTTCCCATCAAGGTCAATGGGTTCATTGTTCAGGTATTTGAGAATGGTGCCCAGGAGGTTCAATGGATTCATGGGGCAGCCCGGCAGGTTGATGGCCGGCGCGCCTATGGCATCGGTGACCCCTTTGTATCCGCCGGGGTTGGGGGCAGCGGCGGCCACTCCGCCGTAGGCGGCACAAGAGCCGATGGCAAGGGTGACAGCGGCATGGGGGATGACATCCCAGGCGATGTCCAGAAAGGTTCTGCCCCCGACTTTGCCGTAGGCCCCGTTATGGGCCGTGGCAATGGCCCCTTCCACCACACAGACAAATTTGCCGTCATACTGTTTGACGGCATTGTGCAGGGTTTGTTCCGCCTGGTGCCCGGAAGCCGCCATGAATGAAAAGAATCAGATTTATAGTTTTTATCTATGGTAATGATAGATTGTTGGTATAAATAAAAGGCAAAATAATGAATGACGCTATGTTATTTATTATTTCTATGTCAATAAAATAGAATATTAATATTATCAATTTGCCAAAATTCGGAAATTTTAATAATAACTCCAGGAAAAATACGGATTGCTTCCCGGAAACTGAAGATGTCCGGTCTAAAACCTTAGATAATGAGGAAGAACCCCCATGCGGTATTATCCCGGCAGACAATGAGTGAATGAGAACAGCGCTGCCCGTGTCCGGCAGCAGCTGATTGTTCCCGGGAAAAAAGGGGGAGCCGTGACGTAGGCTGATCACTCTTTCCCTTTATTCCGGGTGATGTGTGACCAACAGGTAATCACCCTGAGGAGGGAAAGATACGATGCCGGAAGTAATTCAACTGACCCGTTCGCGCAGCAAAACGTGCAGCGGAATCAGCGACAAAGTCAAACAACTCATCCCGGACGGCAATCTGTCGGCCTGTCTGACCTGTGGTACCTGCACCAGTGGCTGTCCTGCCACGGGCCTGATGGATATGGATCCCAGAAAATTTCTGCGCATGGCGGTTTTCGGCCTGGACCGGGAACTGGAACGTCATCCCTGGGTATGGGTCTGCACCATGTGCAAGCGCTGCTATGATGCATGCCCCATGAAACTCAACATTCCCCAGCTCATCTATTACCTGCGGTCCCAGTGGCCCAGAGAGGAGCGGCCCAAAGGCATCCTGGGGTCCTGTGACCACCATGTGCGCTCCCGGGGCGGTGCCATGGGAGTGCCTCTGGAGGATTTTCAGTTCACGGTGGAAGATGTGGCTGAAGAGTGCCGGGAGCAGGAAGGATTTGAAGATCTTACCGTGGATCTGGACCGGGAAGGGGCCTATTTCGCCTTGAACCAGAACTCCCGGGAACCCGTGACCGAACCGGATGAGCTCATGCCCCTGTGGAAGATTCTTCACAGGGCCGGGGCCGACTGGACCTATTATTCCGACATGTGGGGAGGTGAAAACTACTGCATGTTCCTGGCTGATGATGAATCCTGGGAAAAAATCGTCCGGGCCCAGGCTGAACATATCGATAAGCTGGGATGCAAGGTGTTCCTCAATACGGAATGCGGCCATTCCTTTTTTGCGGTCTGGTCAGGGCTGCAGCGGTTCAACATTCCCCATAAGTTTGAATTCAGAAGCATTGTGGAATATTACGCCCGCTGGATCCGGGAGGGAAAGCTCCCGGTCACCTCCGAGTGGAACACGACCGGCATCAAATTCACGGTCCAGGATCCCTGCAATGTCGTACGAAAATCGCTGGGAGACCGGTTTGCCGATGACCTGCGGTACGTGGTCAAGCAGGTGGTGGGGGAAAACAATTTTGTGGAAATGGCCCCCAATAAATCCAACAATTACTGCTGCGGCGGCGGAGGTGGGGCCCTCCAGGCCGGATACAATGAGGAGCGCAGACAATACGGAAAGGTAAAGTTTGACCAGATCATTGCCACCGGGGCAGCTTATGTGGTGACCCCCTGTCACAACTGCCACGCCCAGATCGAAGACATGGCACATGTCCATGGCGGGAAGTATCACACCGTGCATCTGTGGACCCTGATCTGCCTGTCCATGGGCATTCTGGGTGAAAACGAGCGCACCTATCTGGGACCGGACCTGGCCGACTACGGGCTTTGATAAAAAGGAGAAATGTTATGGGTATTCCCATTTCCAACGCATCTGATTCCAAAGCTCCAGAGTCCCCGGTGGGCGCGGTCCTGGTGGCCGGCGGCGGTATTGCCGGTATCCAGGCGGCCCTGGACCTGGCAGATTCCGGATTTTTCGTTTACCTGGTGGAGCAGGGTCCGGCCATCGGCGGGGTCATGGCACAGCTGGACAAGACATTTCCCACCAATGACTGCTCCATGTGCATCATGTCCCCCAAGCTGGTGGAGGTGGGACGGCACATCAACATCGAACTGGTCACCCTGGCCGAGATCCGGGACATACAGGGACAGAAAGGCAACTTTTCGGTTGAGATTTTTCAGAAGGCCCGGTACGTGGATCTGGATAAGTGTGTGGGCTGCGGTGCCTGTGCGGAAAAATGCCCCAAAAAAGTGGCAGACGCTTACAACCAGGGGCTGGACAGGCGAAAAGCCATTTATGTCCCCTATGCCCAGGCGGTTCCCCTCAAATATGTTATCGATCCGGTTCACTGCATCAAGCTGACCAGAAACCGGTGCGGCCTGTGCGAAGAAGTGTGCCCTGCCGGTGCCGTCAATTTTAATGATACCGATAAAACCCTTACCCTGCATGTGGGGGCCGTGATTCTGGCTCCCGGGTTCGAGGCGTTTCATCCCGGAGATTCGCCGATGTACGGCTGGCACCAGCTCAAGGATGTGGTGACCTCCCTGGAATTCGAACGGCTGCTGTCGGCATCCGGTCCGAAAAAAGGCCATGTCACCCGCCTGTCCGACGGGGCCGAACCCCGTCACATCGCCTGGCTGCAATGCGTGGGCTCCCGGGACATCAACCGGTGCGACAACGCCCACTGCTCGTCCGTGTGCTGCATGTACGCCATCAAGCAGGCCATCATTGCGAAAGAACATGACCCCTCCCTGGCGTGTACCATCTTCTACATGGACATGCGCACCCATGGCAAGGGGTTTGAGGCCTGCTTCAACGAGGCAAGGGACAAGCACGGCATCCGGTTTGTCCGGTGCCGGGTCCATTCGGTGTACCAGGCCCCGGACAACCCCTGTCCCACCCTGGTTTATTTCGACGAGGAGGCGGGTGGTCCCGCCCAGACCGATGCCGACCTGGTGGTACTGTCCGTGGGCATGCAGATCGATCAGGCAACACAGGCCTTTGCCCGAAAGATCGGCATCGATCTCACGGCATCCGGTTTCTGCAGCACCCGGTCTTTTTCCCCCACGGCCACCTCCCGGGACGGCATCTATGTGTGCGGGGCATTCCAGGGACCCAAGGATATCCCCCAGTCCGTCATTGAGGCGGGGTCGGCGGCCCTGTGTGCCGGTGCCGCTGTGGCACAAAGCCGGGGCACGCTGGTGAAAACCGTGGAAAAAATTCCCGAGCGGGACGTGACCGGCGAGGTGCCGCGTATCGGGGTGTTTGTCTGCCACTGCGGCATCAACATCAGCGGTGTGGTGGATGTGGGAGCGGTGCGGGATTTTGCCGCCGCCCTGCCGTTTGTTGAGTTTGCCGATGACAATTTATATTCCTGTTCCCAGGATGCCCAGGAGATCATCACCGGCATCATCCGGGACAAGGGGCTGAACCGGGTGGTGGTGGCCGCATGCAGCCCCAGAACCCATGAGCCGTTGTTCCAGGAGACCCTGGCCCAGGCCGGGTTGAACAAATATCTGTTTGAAATGGTGAATATCCGGAACCACAACTCCTGGGTCCACAAGGATGACCCGGACGCTGCCACGAAAAAGGCCATGGAAAGCGTGGCCATGGCCGTGGCCAAGGCGGCCCTGTTCACCCCGCTCAAAGAGGAAAGCCTGTCCGTGGACAAAAGCCTTCTGGTGGTCGGTGGCGGGATCTCCGGCATGACGGCCGCCCTGTCCATGGCGGACCAGGGATTTGACGTCACCCTGGTGGAAAGGAAACCCTGTCTGGGAGGCCAGGCCAGCCGGATTTTGCAGACCGCCACGGGTGCGGATGTGCAGGCCGGTCTGGAATCGCTGAAGAAACGGGTGCTGGACCATGACCGGATCCGGACCTTTCTGGAAAGCACCCTGGCCGGGGTGAACGGATTTGTGGGCAATTTCGAATCCCGGATCACCGGTCCGACAGGGGATTCCACCGTTCGTCACGGGGCCGTGGTGATCGCCACGGGCGCAGAAGAATATCAGCCGGATGAATATCTTTACAACAGTTCCCCCCGGGTGATCACCGGACTTTGCCTGGATGAAAAAATCATGCAGAACGATGACCTGGTGACCACGGCAAAAACCGCCGTGTTCATCCAGTGCGTCGGGTCCAGGGAGCCGGACCGGCCTTATTGTTCCCGGATCTGCTGCACCCATTCCATTGCATCGGCCCTGCACCTCAAAGAGATGAACCCGCAGATGGACGTCTATATCCTGTACCGGGATATCAGGACTTATGGTGAAAAAGAACTGCTCTACCAGCAGGCCCGGGAAAAAGGGGTGGTGTTCATCCGGTACGGTGTTGACAACAAACCGGAGGTGACCCGGGACAAAGACGGGGTGACCGTCACGGTAACGGACCATGTACTCCGGCAGCCGGTCCGGATTCCTGCGGATCTGGTGGTGCTGGCAACGGCTGTGGTGTCCCGGAAAGAGGATGCCCTGGCCAGACTGTTCAAGGTGCCCATGGACAGCGACGGCTTTTTTGCCGAAGCCCATGTCAAGCTGGCCCCTTCCAATTTTGCCGTGGACGGGGTGTTTCTGTGCGGACTGGCCCACTATCCCAAACCCATCGATGAATCCATTGCCCAGGCCCAGGCAGCGGCCGCCGGTGTCAGCCGTCTGTTTGCCAAGTATGAAATCAAGACCCTGGGCAATACCGCACAGGTAAATACCGCCGTTTGCAGCGGCTGCGGGGTCTGTGTGGCCGTGTGCCCCTACAGCGCCCCTGAAATGATCGCAGACGGGCGGGATGCGGGCAAGGCACGGGTCAATCCGGTGCTGTGCAAGGGATGCGGGCTGTGCACCGCCTCCTGCCGGTCCGGTGCCGTGGAATTGATGGGATACAAAGAACAACAGATCATGGCCATGATTGACCATGCCTTTTAAGCGGAGTTTACGCATATGACTGAATTCGAACCCAGAATCATCACTTTTCTGTGCAACTGGTGCAGCTACGGGGCCGCGGACCTGGCCGGTGTCAGCCGGTTTCAGTACCCGCCCAACATGAGAATCATCCGGATCCCCTGCTCGGGCCGGGTGTCCGTTAAAATGGTGCTCCATGCCATCCGCAGCGGTGCGGACGGTGTCTGGATTTCCGGGTGCCATCCCGGTGACTGCCATTATATTGAGGGCAACTTTTATGCCCGTCGTAAATTTGTTCTGCTCAAGGAGCTGCTGGAATATACCGGACTGGAACCCGGCCGTTTGCAGTTTTCCTGGATCTCATCGGCAGAAGGGGTCAAGTTCGCCGATGTGGCCCAGCAGGTGATTGCCGATATCCGGGCACTGGGGCCGGCCAAAAAACTGATCAGACAGCTGCCGGAGGTGGCCTGATGAAGGAGATGGAAAACCGGATCCGGCAGATGGCCAAAGATCTTCTGGCCCGGGAAAAAGTGGACCAGGTGGTGGGGTTCTGCCAGGGAAGCCTGGCTGCCGTCACCCGGCCTTTTCTTGCCCGTCACCCGGAAGAGGCGGACCAGCTGGTGTTCAACTGCAACTGCCGCATGAACCTGGCCACTTTCGTGCCGGACCTCAAAGGCCGGACCGGGATTGTGGCCAAGGGCTGCGACAGCCGGAACCTGGTCATTCAGATGACTGAAAACCGGGTGAAACGGGAAAACCTGTATATCATCGGGGTGCCCTGTGCCGGCATGGCGGATAAAAACAAACTGCTGGCCACTGCCGGAGGCCGGGATCTGATCCGCGTGATCGACCGGGGGGAACAGATCGAAGTGGAAACCACGCAGGGAACCACCCATACCCTGTCCCGGCAGGATCTGCTCCAGGACAACTGCGTCACCTGCATCCGGCACAATCCGGTGATCTATGACGCGCTGGCAGGTCCTGAGGTGCCGGAACCGGATCTGCAGGACCGGTTCGCCGATGTGGCGGCGGTCCAGAAAATGGATCCCGGGGAAAAACAGGCGTATTTTCAGCACCTGCTCAAAGACTGTATCCGCTGTTATGCCTGCCGGGATGCCTGTCCCCTGTGCTATTGCCCCACCTGTTTTGTGGATGAGTCTTCACCCCAGTGGGTGGGAAAGTCTCTTAATCCCGTGGATGTGACAACCTATCACCTGGTCCGGGCATTCCATGATGCCGGCCGGTGCACGGACTGCGGGGCGTGCGAGGCGGCCTGTCCCATGAATATCAGGGTCCGGTCATTTACCCGGAAAACCATCATGGACTGTGTGAATCACTTCGGGGAGGAGGCCGGGATGAATCCGGGCCAGCGGCCGGTTCTGGACAGGTTCCAGATCAATGATCCCAATGATTTTTTCCGGTAACAGGCCGAAGTTTCCACAAGTAACAGATTATTTTTTGCATGAAGGATTTTTTTGTATGATCATCATCAATAAAACAGATCTGGCCGAAGTCATGACCCGGGCCCAGGAGACATATCTGCTCAGCGGGCCGGTGGAAACCTTCCACGGTCACACGTTCCGGCACCTGGAACCCGGTCAGGCCCCGGACCTGAGCTGCCACCATACATTGCTGTCGCCCAAGGCAGTGGTGTTTCCCCCATCCGATCCCCTGTTGACATTTTCCGGGGATGACTGGGCAGGGCCGGACCTGGCAGATTTGCCGCCCCAGGCGGCCGTTGGCATCCGGCCCTATGATGCCAAAGCCCTGCACCTGCTGAAATACAATTTTGACACTCCGGAATACAAAGATCCGTATTTCTTGTCCCGGTTTGAGAACCTCACCCTGGTGGGGCTGGCGGAAAATCACCCGGACCCGGCCAATTTCAGCGTCAGCTGCGGTACCGGCCCCTTTGATGAGACCTGCCTGGATATGCTGCTGGTGGACCTGGGAGATGCACTGGCGGGCAAAATTCTGACAGACAAGGGTGAGGCCTTTGCAAGGGCCGCCGGCCTGGACCCCATACCGGCGGAGAAAAAAGCGGCCGTTGCCTCAACCATTGCCGAATTGAAAACCCGGGCAGAAAATGCCGTGACCCGGACCGGTTCCTTTGGTTCCCTGGACGGCATTTCCACCCTGGATCTGTATGAACAGATTGACTGGGAAGCCCTGGCATTCGGCTGTATCAACTGTAATACCTGCACGTTTGTGTGTCCCACCTGCTGGTGTTTTGACATCCAGGACGAGGCCCGGGGCCAAAAAGGGGTCCGCCTCAAACTGTGGGATTCGTGCATGTCTGCCTTGTATTCGGCCCATGCATCCGGCCACAACCCCCGCCGGCAGGGGTGGCAGCGGTTCAGAAACCGGTTTATGCACAAACTCAAGTATTTTGGCGACAAATACGGGGCCGGTCCCATGTGCGTGGGGTGCGGCCGGTGTATCCGGACCTGTCCCGCCGGCATCGACATCCGAACGATTCATCAGGCCTTGAGCCGTCTGGAGGCGGTGACATGAACAATCCCTATGACCCGTATCCGGTAAGAATCAGGGAGATCAAAACCGAAACCGCGGACAGATCCCTGAAAACCTTTACGTTTGAATTCATCCGAAAAGCGGATGAGGCCGCGTTTTCCTACCGGTCCGGCCAGTTTGCCATGCTCTCGGTTCCCCGGGTGGGGGAAATTCCCATCGGCATCGCCTCCTCCCCGTCGGAAAAAGGGATCGTCAAGTTCACCGTATTCAAAACCGGCAAGGTGACCACGGTGTTACATCACATGAAACAAGGCGATGTCATGGGTCTCCGGGGGCCCATGGGAAACGGGTTCCCACTGGAGCAGATGACCGGGAAAAATGTGCTGATCATCGGGGGCGGGTTCGCCTTTACCACCCTGCGGTCCACCATCATCACCCTGATGCAGCCGGGTCTCCGGGACCAGTACGGCACCATCGATGTGGTGTATGGTGCCAGAAATCCCGGCATGCTGCTGTACCGGGACGAGCTGGACCAGTGGAATGGACAGCCGGGGATCAATATGCATATCACAGTGGACGGGACCGATGACCCGGACTGGCCCCATCACATTGGATTTGTCCCTGCGGTGACAGGCGAATGTGCCCCGGAAAGTACGGGCAATGCCGTGGCCATCGTATGCGGTCCCCCGGTGATGATCAAATTCACCCGGCCGGTTCTGGCGGACCTGGGATACGGGGACGAGGCTATTCTCATGAGCCTGGAAAACCGGATGAAATGCGGCATCGGCATGTGCGGCAGGTGCAATATCGGACAGGAACTGGTCTGCAAGGACGGACCGGTATTCACCCTGGCGGACCTGAACAAAACCCCAGGGGAATTTTAACCCATCTGCCGGACAAAGATCCGGCAGCAATTGCAATAACCAAAAGGAGAGACACATGATCACTGTGACCAAGGCTGCCCGGGAAGAGGTGGCCAAATATTTTGACGGCCGGGAAAAATCACCGGTCCGGCTTTTTATCACATCCGGATGCGGGGGGCCGTCCCTGGCCATGGCACTGGATCAGCCAAAAGAGACGGATACGGTTTTTACCCATGGGGATGTGGATTATATCATGGAAACCGAACTGCTTAAAAAGGCCCAGCCCGTGACGGTGGATTATACCGGCATGGGGTTCAACATCTCATCCAGCCTGGAACTGGGAGGCGGGGGATGCAGCTCCTGCGGCACCGGGGGCGGCTGCGGCGGATCATGACAGGAGGATTTGTATGCTTGAAACACTGCATATTCATCCCAAAGTGGAAAAAAACCTGGAACAGATGAAAACCCTGGACAATGCGCCGAAAATTGCGGCAGAACGGGCCGAGGCCATCATCGATGCTCTGAAAAACGGCACCATCATGGCCCGGGCCGGCCGCCTGTCCAAAACCAAGGATGCCCGGATCAGACGGCTTTTCAAATATGACCTGGGAAAAGGGTACCGACTGATTACCCTCAAGGCCAAGTCGGCATTGTACGTCCTTTTTGTGGGGTCCCATGACCGGTGTGACACCTGGCTGGACACCAACAGCAAGGGAAAACCCCACCAGACAGAGGTTCCTATGGTCTGTTATGAGATCAAGCAAAAGAAACGGAGGCAAAATAGTGTTGCCCCCTTGTCTTTACCAGACCCGGAGGAGGATCTGTGCGACCGGATGCCTCCGGTTTCCCAGAAAGATCTGCGGGAGGTGTTCAGCGGGCTGGTGAGAAGCGTGCAGGCCCGCTAGACCTGGCATCGGGGTTCATCCCAGGGGAAATCGGGAAAAGGGAGTGATCTGTTTTCATAGACGGCAGACATCTCTCTGAAGATAGAAAAAGTCAGGGGTTGAAATGTCAACGTCCAGAACAAAAAGAGGAGAGACAATGGCACACGTAGAAAAAACCGGGGCAGTGTTGGTGGTGGGCGGCGGTATCGCCGGGATTCAGGCGGCGCTGGATCTGGCGGATTCCGGGTTTCTGGTTCACCTGGTGGAGCAGGAAGCCCAGATCGGCGGGGTCATGGCCCAGCTGGACAAGACCTTTCCCACCAATGACTGCGCCATGTGTGTAATTTCTCCCAAACTGGTGGAAGCGGGCCGTCATCTCAATATCGATCTGCATACCAGAAGCCGGGTGACCGGCATCACGGGTGAGGCCGGACAGTTTTCCGTGACCCTGGAAGAACAGGCCCGATTTGTGGATCTGGACAAATGCACGTCCTGTGGCGAGTGCGCCAAGGTCTGCCCGGTGACGGTTCCCAACCGGTTTGATCAGGAACTGGGAAGCCGCAAAGCGATCTATAAACTATATCCCCAGGGAATGCCCGGGGCCTGGGCCATTGACAAACGGTCCGTGGCCCCGTGCAAAGCCACCTGTCCGGCCCATGTGTCCATCCAGGGATTCATCGCCCTGATGCAGCAGGGCAAATATGCCGAGGCATTGAAACTGTTCAAGCAGGAACACCCGTTTCCCGGCTCCTGCGGCCGGGTATGCCATCACCCGTGTGAATCGGTGTGTACCAGAGGCGACGCAGACCAGCCCCTGGCCATCCAGTACCTGCACCGGTTCCTGGCGGACCTGGATTTTGAACAGGAATCGCCCTGGCTGCCGGAGATCCAGGAAAAACGGGAAGAGAAAGTCGCCGTTGTCGGTTCCGGCCCGGCCGGGTTGACGGCTGCCTATTACCTGGCCCAGAAAGGCTACCAGGTCACGGTATACGAAAAACTGCCGGTCAAGGGCGGGATGATGGCCGTGGGGATACCGGAATACCGGTTGCCCAAGGCGGAACTGGAAAAAGAGATCGCCGTGATCGAAGCCCTTGGGGTGACGATCGAGACCGGCGTGGCGTTCGGAAAGGATATCACCCTGGACAGCCTGAAAAAAGACGGGTTTTCCGCCGTGTTCATGGCCACGGGACTGCACGGGTCCAGGGCCCTGGGCGTAAAGGGCGAAGACCTGAAAGGCATTCAAAAGGGCACGACATTCTTAAGGGATGCGGCCCTGGGCAAAGCGGAAAAGCTGACCGGAAAAACCATTGTCATCGGCGGCGGCAACGTGGCCGTGGACGTGTCCCTGACGGCCCGGCGCCTGGGATGTGACGATGTCACCATGGTGTGCCTGGAAAAGCGGGATGAAATGCCGGCCTGGGATTACGAGATCGAAGAGGCCATTGAGGAAAAAGTCAATATCGTCAACAGCAAGGGGCCGTTGCGCTTTTACGGCAATGACGACGGACGGGTCGTGGAAGTCGCTTTTCAGGAATGTACCTCTGTGTTTGACGAAAACGGGCGGTTCAATCCCCAGTATGACGACTGCCAGCTCACCTCCTGTGAAGTGGATAATGTGATTGTGGCCATCGGCCAGACCGGGGAAACGGATTTTGCCAGGGATCAGGGCATCTCCCTGACCCGGCCCGGCGGGTATGAGGCGGACCCGGTCACGCTGCAGACCCCCATTGACTGGGTGTTCGCCGGCGGGGACGCGTTTTACGGGCCCAAGTCCGTGGTGGATGCGGTGGCGTCCGGCAAGACCGCCGCGGAAAGCATTCACCGGTTCATTAACGGCCTGGACCTGGCCGAGGGAAGGGAAAAATCCTGGGACTATGACAAACCGGAAATCACGGAGGTCCCGAATGTCCCCAGAGTTCAGGCGGAAAAACTGCCGGTGTCCCAGCGGGAGGGCAATTTCAGGGAAGTCACCCAGGCCCTGGCCAAGGAACTCATCGACCGGGAAGCGGCCCGGTGCCTTTCCTGCGGCATCTGTTCCGAGTGCTACCAGTGCGTGGAGGTGTGTCTGGCCGGGGCGGTGGACCATGCCATGACCACAAGGACCGTTTCCCTGGATGTGGGGGCCGTGATCCTGGCACCGGGATTCAAGGCGTTTGATCCGTCTGAACTGGCCCAACTCAACTATGCCGGCAACCCCAATGTGGTCACCTCCCTGGAATTTGAACGGATTCTGTCTGCATCCGGACCGTTCCAGGGACATCTGGTGCGGCCCTCGGACCTTCGGGAACCTGAAAAGATCGCCTGGCTTCAGTGTGTGGGGTCCAGGGACGAGAACCCTTGCAGTCACGGGTATTGTTCATCGGTGTGCTGTATGATCGCGGCCAAACAGACAGTGATTGCCAAGGAACACAGTTCCGGGCCCCTGGAGACAACCGTGTTTTTTATGGATATGCGGACCCACGGCAAGGATTTTGAGCGTTATTACCAGCGTGCGGAACAGGAAAAAGGGGTCCGGTTTATCCGGTCCCGGGTCCATACCGTGGAAACCGATGCCGATCAGAATCCGGTGTTGAAGTATGTGACCGAAGAGGGAGGTCTTGAAACGGAAACCTTTGACATGGTGGTGCTCTCCGTGGGTCTGGAAACCACGGAACAGACCCGTGAACTGGCGGAAAATCTGGGGATCGATATCAATGCCCACGGGTTTGCCGGCACATCCGACCTGTCTCCGGTGGCCGCCAGCCGCAGCGGTATTTTTGTCTGCGGGGTGTTCCAGGGACCCAAGGACATTCCCCAGTCCGTGATGGAGGCCTCGGCTGCTGCCGCCGGTGCGGCCGCTGAACTGGCCCCGGCCCGGGGTAGTTTGACCCGGACCCGGGAATTGCCGCCGGAGCAGGATTTTTCCGGACAGATGCCCCGGGTGGGGGTGTTTGTGTGTAATTGCGGCATCAATATCGGCGGGGTGGCGGATGTGCCGGCGGTGCGCGAATTTGCCAGGACCCTGCCCCATGTGGTGCATGTGGAGGACAATCTGTTTACCTGTTCCCAGGACACCCAGGACAAGATGAAACAAGTGATTTTGGAACATGGCATCAACCGGGTGGTGGTGGCGTCCTGCTCTCCCCGGACCCATGAACCGTTGTTCCAGGAAACCATCCGGGAGGCGGGATTGAACAAGTATCTGTTCGAGATGGCCAATATCCGGGACCAGAACACCTGGGTGCACATGAACAACCCGGACCAGGCAACGGCCAAAGCCAAAGACCTGGTGGCCATGGCTGTTGCCAGGGCCAACTGTGCCGAACCCCTGTATCAGATTCCCCTGAGTGTCGAAAGATCCCTGCTGGTGGTGGGCGGCGGGGTGGCGGGCATGACCGCGGCCTTGTCAGCGGCCCGCCAGGGATATCCCGTGACCCTGGTGGAGCGGGAGGATACTCTGGGAGGGGTGGCCGGGCACCTGCTGACAACCGTACAGGGAGAACCGGTGGCGCCGTTTGTTTTAAACCTGGTGGAAACTCTGTCAAAGGACGAGCGGGTCCAGATGTATAAGAACAGCGAAGTGCTGGAAACCACCGGGGTGTTAGGCAATTTTACCACCCGGATCATGACCCGGGCCGATGACGGCAAACCGGTCGCGGTCACGGTCCGTCACGGGGCCACAATCCTTGCCACCGGCGGGAAAGAGTCGGTGCCCGATGATTATGCATATGGCCGGCATCCCCGGGTGTATACCCATCTGGACCTGAACCGGGCCATGGCAGAACCGGGTCATGGGATTCATGGGGCCAAAACCGTGGTATTTATCCAGTGCGTGGGGTCCAGAAACGACCAGCGCCCCTACTGTTCCCGAATCTGCTGTACCGTGAGCATCAAAAAAGCCCTGATGCTCAAACAGGAACATCCGGACATGGATATCTATATTCTGTACCGGGATATCCGGACCTATGGTCTGAAAGAAGACCTGTACACCGAGGCCCGGAAAAAAGGGATCCTGTTCATCCGGTATGAACCGGAGGCACCCCCTGAGATTACCACCCCGGAGGGCCCGGATCCGTCATCCAGAGACCTGACCCTTCAGGTTACGGTCAAAGAGCGGATTCTGAAAATGGATGTGGCCATATCCGCGGATGCCGTGGTACTGGCTTCGGCGGTGCTGCCCCATGAAAACCGGGAGCTGTTCGAACTGTTCAAGGTGCCGGTGAATGCAGACGGATTTTTGAACGAGGCCCATGCCAAGCTGCGGCCGGTCGATTTTGCGTCGGAAGGTATTTTTCTGGCCGGCCTGGCCCATTATCCCAAATCCCTGGATGAAACCATTGCCCAGGCCCAGGCCGCCGTGGCAAGGGCGTCAGTGATCCTTTCCCGGGACCACATACTGGTGGGCGGGGTGGTGGCGGAAAATATCCATCCGGAACAATGCGCCCGGTGCCTGGTCTGTGTGCGGAACTGCCCTTATGGCGTTCCCCGGATCAAAGAGGGCCATGCCTGGATCGATCCGGCCCTGTGTCACGGCTGTGGGATCTGCGCGGCGGAATGCCCGGCCAAGATACTGACCCTGCACCATTTTACAGACCGGCAGCTCACCGAGAAGTCCCATGCCCTGTTTGCCTGATATTTTAACCAAAGGAGGCTGTCATGCCGGATATCAACACATCTGAAGCGGCGTTTGAACCCAGAATCATCGGTTTCTGCTGTAAATTTTGTGCCTATGCCGCCGCCGACCTGGCCGGATCCATGCGGATCTCCTATCCGGCCAGTGTCAAGATTATCCAGGTGCCCTGCACCGGCCGCATCGATATGATCCATATCCTCAAGCCGATCGAGGACGGAGCGGACGGGGTCATGATCGCGGGATGCCTGGAGGGAGAGTGCCATTTTCTGCAGGGCAATCTCAAGGCCAGGAGCCGGGTGGAAGCGGTCCGCCGGATCCTGGCCCAGATCGGCATGGAACCGGACCGGGTGGCCATGTTCAACCTGTCATCCGCCATGGGGCCCAAATTTGCTGAAATCACCGCACAAATGACCGACCGTATCCGTCAACTGGGACCCAGCCCTGTGGGCGAAGCCGGGAAAAAATCCAGAAATGCCGCCTGAAAGGTAAAAACAGCAGGTGTGAGACAATCCAACAACCAGAGGAATGACCCATGATTATTGCCAGCAAAAAACCCATCGAGGAGATCATACAGGAGATAACCCCCTATTCCCGCATCCTGATTCTGGGGTGCAACGAATGTGTCACCGTGTGCGAGGCCGGGGGTAAAAAAGAGGTGGAAGTGCTGGCCTCTGCACTCAGGATCTTCTGCCTGTCCAAGGACATTGAGAAAACCATTGGCGAACATACCCTGGAACGTCAGTGCGATCACGAATATCTCGAAGAGATCCGCAATATCGTGGATGATTATGATGCCATTGTGTCCCTGGCCTGTGGCGTGGGAGTGCAGTTTGCCGCAGAAAAATACCTCACCATGCCGCTGATTCCCGGGGTCAACACCGTCTGTCTGGGGGCCAACGAGGACAGAGGGTTGTGGACCGAGCGGTGCCAGGCCTGCGGATCTTGCGTGCTGGCCCGCACCGGCGGCATCTGCCCGGTGTCCCGGTGCGCCAAACGGGTGCTCAACGGTCCCTGCGGCGGGTCCACCAACGGGAAGTGTGAAATTTCCAAGGACACGGACTGTGCCTGGCAGCTGATCATCGACCGGCTCAAAGCCCTGGATAAAATGGAGGAGTATGAAACCGTCGCCCCCGTGAAAGACTGGTCCACTGACCGGGCCGGGGGGCCCAGAACCGTAACCAGGGAGGATGTGAAGATATGAGCGGATATGTGAGCGACAGCAGACTGGAACGCGTGTTAAAGGCGGGACATCTGGGAGTGACGTCCGAGTGCGGGCCTCCCCGGGGCAGTGATCCCGAGGATATCAAGAAAAAAGGGCTGCTGATCAAGGAGTATGTGGATGCGGTGAATGTCACGGACAACCAGACCGCCATGACCCGGATGTCGTCTCTGGCCGCCTGTATTCACCTGAAGCTTCTGGGCATCGAACCGGTGCTCCAGATGGTGACCAGAGACAGAAACCGGGTGGCCCTGCAAAGCGATATCCTGGGGGCCGCGTCCTTTGATATTTCCAACATGCTGTGCCTGTCCGGCGATCATCAGAGTTTCGGGGACTGTGCCCAGGGCCAGAACGTGCATGACCTGGATTCCATGCAGCTGGTGCAGACCGTCCGGCATATGCGGGATGAGGGCAAATTTCTGGGCGGTGACACCATCAAGCGGCCGCCCCGGATCTTTGTGGGGGCCGCGGCCAACCCGTTTGCCGATCCCTTTGAGATCCGGGTGCCCCGGCTGGCCAAGAAAATCGCCTGCGGCGCGGAATTCATCCAGACCCAGTGCATCTACAACCTGGATAAATTCAAGGAGTGGATGCGGCGGGCCGCGGACCGGGGCCTGACGGAAAAGGTGTTCATCCTGGCCGGCATGACCCCCATGAAGTCCGTGGGTATGGCCAAATACATGAAAAACAAGGTCCCGGGCATGGATGTGCCTGATGAGATCATCGACCGGCTGGCGGGCGTTGAAAAAAAGAAACAGGCGGAAGAAGGCATCAACATCTGCGTGGAGCATATTCAGGAACTCAAGGAAGTGCCCGGCGTCGCCGGTTTCCATATCATGGCCATTGAATGGGAGGAAAAAGTCCCGGAAATCGTGGAAAGAGCCGGGCTTTTCCCCCGGCCTGACATGTAATTGATTTCAGGTGCCCTTTGGCGCTGCCGAAGGGCTTGCCGGTGTTTGATCAACTATACAGAGAACCCGCCGGGGGAATGCCCGACACCGGATCGGGCAGCAACTCCGGCGAGTTTATGAGAAACAGCAAGACACGATCTAAAGGAAAAACAACATGTACCATTTCCCCAGAAGGCACTGACCAGGACCTGACACCACTGCCCGGGTCCGGCAGATGCAGATGATATGCGGGGAAATGGCGCCTGCCTGATAACATACCAGCCACAGACACTTCTTCCCTGCCATATCAAGACCTTTTGGACTGAATATTAGACAGTTGCATAACGCGTTGAAAAGGATGGTAGAACTGTGGAAAATAAACTTTTTGAAAAAAAAATCGGTGACGTACTGGTGGTTGGCGGCGGTATCAGCGGTATCCAGGCATCCCTTGATCTGGCAACAGCGGGGTTTAAAGTCTATCTGGTGGAAAAATCCCCGACCATCGGTGGCAAAATGGCCCAGCTGGACAAGACCTTTCCCACCAATGACTGCTCCATGTGCATTGAATCTCCCAAATTTCTGGAATGCAGCCGACATCCCAATATCGAGATCCTGACCATGACTGAAGTGGCATCCGTTCAGGGACAGGCAGGCGATTTTACTGTGACCCTTGAAAAACGGCCAAGATATGTGGATGAAGACAAATGCACGGGCTGCACCAGTTGTGCGGAATACTGCCCGGTGACCATACCGGACCCGTTCAACCAGAATATATCCCGGAACAAAGCCGTCCATATGTATTTTGCCCAGGCGATTCCGCTTACCCCGTATATTGACGAGAAATGCATTTTTCTGGAAGAGGAGAAATGCACCATCTGCCTGGGTATTTGCAAAAACGATGCCCTGGATTTTAACCAGGCACCACAAAAAATATCACTTAATGTCGGTGCTGTCGTTCTTTCTCTGGGAATGGATACCTTTGATCCGGCAATTAAAAACGACTATGGCTATGGCATCATGGAAAATGTGGTGACCGGTCTGGATTATGAACGCCTCTTGTGCGCTACAGGTCCCTATGAAGGGGAGATCCTGCGGGTTTCGGACAAAAAACACCCCCGCAGGATCGCCTGGATTCACTGTGTGGGATCACGCCGGGTCACTGAAGGGCATAACAGCTACTGTTCAGAGGGATAGGAACTTCCTTTTTGCTAAAGAAAGTATCGAAAATTCCCAAAGTTAAAAATATTACTGTTCCCCTGATACAAGCACAACATGTTGTGCTTGTATCAGGGGAACGAATTTTAAGTC
>Ga0182239_1000318_pt1 | contig 17961 bp, 22 predicted proteins | sample hydfrate6_PW_210_FD_132456 | JGI IMG/M metagenome (GOLD analysis project Ga0182239, IMG submission 132456) | Subsurface microbial communities from deep shales in Texas, USA - hydraulic fracturing test 6_PW_210 | ecosystem: Environmental > Aquatic > Deep subsurface > Shale gas/oil reservoir >... | reverse complement strand
CATATCTCTTCGATCCCGATAGCGATCCCGATTTCGATTTGGATTATCCTAACTTATACCTAGTACGGAATTCTGCAACACACTCTATGTAAGGAGAATCTCCATATATTCCGGATTGTCCAAATTTTTGAGAAGTGGAGTTTCTGGGAGCATGGTGTAAAGCATCTGCCGTAAGGAGTCATTCCCAGTTTTCCGGCGTTGGGCTCTTCTAAAGCCTCGAAAAAACTGCTCCATGATATTGTTTGTGCGTTGTGGAGAGATGAAGGCTTTGCCTTTGGGGGTGTTTACCAAGATAGGGTCTGCAAAAATCTTTTCAGCATACTTATCAATTTGATTGATCATCTTTTGACAGAGCCCGTCTTTGGCCAGTTTGGAGTTTTTTTGGAGTTTATCGCGAAATTTTTCTACCCCCTGACGAATGGTGGTCATGTCTTCCTCAGATCCATCATCATTGAGTCCTTTGTTCTCATTTTCAGGTGCAATGCGCATAGCTGTACGTAATTCGTCAAATATTTCAATACGCCATCGGAGTTCTTTGACTGCTCGCAGAAGTTCTTGATCATGGGCTGTCTTTGATATTTGCTTGGCTAGTGTCCGAAGAGGGCGTCTATCTTTGCCCTGATAAAGCTCCTGGAGAAGCTTAGGCAAGACCTCATTTAACTCAAGCACTCTCTCGGCAAAGTGGAGTAATTTTTCAGGTTCGAGGTACGCAGGTCTCGTTTCCCGGCCCAAAGCAGGCCTTTTACATAAGCGGTGGATGGCTGGAAGAATATACTTTTGCTCAAGCTTGCCGGACCCAGGCGGACGAGATTGGCTTTTCCGTTCAGGTTACGTGGGGTGCAGACCAAGACAGTCAGGTGCACAATGAGTTTGATTGTCTGATTATCGAGCACAATCAGCTTTGGATTGTGGAATGCAAGACAATCGGGTTTAAGGAAAAAGCGGCAGAAGTGGTCTATAAGCTGGACTCCCTGCGGGAAAACGAGGCCGGAGTATTTGGCCGGAGCTGTCCGATTCTGGCTCGTAAGCCGCCGGAGCAATTTGTGCAACGGGCCGAAGCCAACGGGCAGGCTATCATCCTCTCTGACGGTCTTCCCGAATTGGCCAAGAGATTGGGGCAGTTGATTGACTAGTGTCCATGGCACAAGAGACATCAAGAACCCTTTTGGCATCTTTTGCGGTCACTGGCCCACAAAGGGCATGGATGTGCTTTGTAATCTGATTGGCGTCTTTGATTGGACCAGTCCCATGTTGCTTGGCCCGACCAAACAGCGACTCTATGGGGCAGAAATTATAGGCAAACCAGTATCCTCACTGTGAGCTTTTTACAACACATAAATATGGAGGTTTCTATGCCTGCACCGAAGAGCCCGGAAATAACATGCACTCTCTGCTCCAGAAAATTCACCGATCGGGGAATTGCCCGACATTTGAGCACATGTCTGGAAAAAAATACCAGCAAGATTGCCAACACTAACTCAAAAAAGGAAGTCTTTCTTTATCTCAACATATCCACGGGAATTAACGGAGATCCATATTGGCTGCATGTGGTTATGGATCAAAATGCTACACTAAGAGTTCTGGATAATTTTTTAAGAGATATCTGGTTGGAATGTTGCGGACATTTGAGCTGTTTCTATGACGGAAGACCTTTCAAATCAAAAGAACTGGATATGGACGCCAAGATTGGTCATGTTCTTAAGCCCAGGCAGTCCATATCCTATATTTATGATTTCGGCTCCTCAACCGCGTTGTTGATCTCTGCGAGGAGCCAACATCAAGGAAAGCTTAAAAATACAAGCGGGATAGATCTCTTGGTTCGAAATCCTGATCCTCAAATTCTCTGTGAAAAGTGCCACAAAAATGTGGCCGAATTTGTCGACCCCGAGGATATGCTGTTTTTATGTAGTGAATGCCTGGATGGCACTGAAAGTGATCAAGAGTTCCTGCTTCCTGTTGTCAACTCCCCACGATGCGGCGTTTGTGCCTATGAAGGTTAAAAAACTGTTTGTACCTCTTTTGGCTGTGATCACACCTTTGGTGCAAAATGGAAAGGTTTTTATCCTGAATACCGTATTGGGCTTGATTGCAGTTCTGGTCTTTCTGTTGATAGGATACGCCATTGACTCCAAGGAGGCTACACAATGAATTCAATGACAGTGTTTTTTTTAATTCTTATTGGCATCGGCCTGGTCGGTCTATATTGGGTGAAACACTCCAAGCACTTCAAGAAGTAAGGGTGCGCACGGATGTGCTCCCTGAAGGGCAGATAAATAGAGCGGAGCCTATGATGGGTATTCAATACATAGTGAACGAATCCGGGGATCCGACAGCTGTTGTGGTCCCTATTGATGAATGGAACAGGCTCCTGGAAGAGGTCCAGAAGGCCGAGCCGGAAAGAGATGATACCATATATCTTTTGCAAAGCGAAACCATGAGAAAGCGTCTTTTAGAGGCCAAGGAGCGGTCAGGGGGCAAGACCTGGGAAGAGGTCCAGGATGCGCTTGGTATTTGATGACCATGCCTTTGATGACCTGGACTGGTTTGTGTCCAGGGATCCGAAGCTGGCCAAGAAGGTTGTGGCTCTGATTCAAGAAGTCAAGAGGACTCCGTTTGAAGGCAGGGGCAAGCCTGAGCCTCTAAGGCATGAGCTGTCCGGCTGCTGGTCCCGGAGGATCAACAAAGAACACCGCTTGGTCTATCAAGTCACAGAGGATGAAATCAGGATCCTTGCCTGCCGGTATCACTACTGAATTTTTATCCCACACAATGGGCGTATTTTGGCTTTCTAAAATGTTCCGAGGGGGACAGGTCGGGGATGATCGGAAAAAGGTAATTTTGCTGCTTTATATCTTTCCGGGATTATTGGAGATATGAAGAGGTGAAAGGCTGATCGTTTTGTGGCTCATGGATGCCGGTTCTGTGATCCACAAGGGGGTTGTGGCAACGGGTGAACGGGGAAGGGGGTGGTTAGGAATGGGTTAGGAAGCCTTTGGGGTTATCTTTCTTACTTCTTGATATTCCTTGTATTTTTTATGGCGGAGAGGGTGGGATTCGAACCCACGTGGCGGTTTGAGCCGCCAACCCGATTTCGAGTCGGGCGCGTTATGACCGGACTTCGCTACCTCTCCGCATGTGATTGGTTCGGGGTATGAACTTTTGATCCCCAAAAAAGTATCCAGACCACAATGAGTCATGCATGGGGATCTTTGCGTTGCGCCTTTTCTTTTCTTCGTCGGGCGAAAAAATCCCGGAGAAGGAAAGCACATTCCTGACGGCAAGTACCTTCCTCAATCCAAAAAGTATGGTTCAGCCACGCGTAGTCTTGAGGAAACTGCATCCTGGAAACCAACGCCCCTGCCTTGGGATCTCGGGCTCCAAAGACAATTCCGGCAACCCTGGCCTGAACCAAGGCCCCCACACACATGATACAGGGCTCAATGGTACAGATAGTGACCGCTCCGGTCAATCGATAATTGTCTACTGTTCGACATGCTTGGCGCAGCGCCTCTATTTCGGCATGAGCTGTGGGGTCATGCCGGGTGATCGGAGCGTTGTGGGCATGGGCCAAAAGGCGATGATTTGCATCCAGAATCACCGCTCCAACCGGGACTTCGCCTAATGCTCCGGCTTTTCTGGCCTGATCCAGGGCTATCTGCATCCATTCAGACCAATCAATACGTATCATGTGCAGACGGCCATACAAAGGGCAGATCAAAGGTGCTGGTTAAAAGAGTCATTGTGGCCCAAAATGTTTTGCCCGTCAGTTGGCTGGATTGCTGCGCAGAAAATCAATGCCGTTGCCAAACATAGCTGTACCATGTGTAGCCTGGTCTCCTCTGGACCAGGAAGGGTGATTGGTCGGGTGGTTGTATGCCTCGGGATGGGGCATGAGGCCGAAAATACGTCCGGTAGGATCGGTCAGTCCGGCGATTGCCAGGTCCGAACCATTGGGGTTGGCCGGATATTCCTGGGTCGGAGCTCCGGATTGATCGGTGTATTGCAGGGCAATGTGTCCTCCCCGGGCCAGTTTGTCGAGTGTGTCGCCGTCCTTTGCGATCAACTTGCCTTCGCCGTGCCGAACCGGAAAGTACAATGAATCCAAGCCTTGGGTGAAAATGCAGGGAGAGTCAGGATTTGAGCGCAGATACACCCAGCGGTCTTCAAATCGGGCGGAATCATTATGGGCCAGGCTGACTTCCCGGGTCAGGTAACCAGACTCTAAAGCCGGTAAAAGCCCAAGTTTGACCAGGAGCTGAAAACCGTTGCAAATGCCGAGGATCAGCCCCCCCTTGGCATGCAGATCAAGAATGTCCTGGACCAGGGATGAGCCGGAAACGGTTTTGGTGTGCTTGAATCTGGCCGCTGCGGCTTGGGCAGCGCCCAAGTGATCCCCATCCAAAAAACCGCCGGGAAAAACAAGGAACTGAAAATCCGCCAAGCGGATGGTTTCCTGCACCAGATCGGCAAAATGGGCGATAACCACCTCATCGGCCCCGGCGACCCGGCAGATATATGCGGTTTCCCGCTCGCAATTTGTTCCGTACCCGGTCACAACCAGTACACGCACCTGGGTCATAAACAGCCTCGCAAGAAAACAGTTGGCAATTCAGGAATGCTTGACAACAACATGGGCCCATTCTAGGTCTCTGCCGTCGTGGGATGGCTCACGATACGGCCAGAGATCTTCTCCGTCAACTGTAAGGGCTCATCAGCCAGGCATCTTTGCTTTGCGGTCCGTCCTTTCATGTAAAAAGTATGCTCTTTGACCCGGCCAGCAACCTTGGCTGGGACGTGCATATTTTTTTTAAAGTCTGAAAGCAGTCTGTTTTAAACCCGTTATGCTCACGTGGACTTTTTCTGTCCAGAACGGTATACCACACCGGTAGCGGATATATGAATAATTCAAACGACACTTTGTGCCGCATTTCAGAGCAGGGAAGGGGAGCATGAAAACCAAATTTCTGTTCGTAACCGGAGGGGTCCTTTCCTCCCTGGGCAAAGGGCTGGCAGCCGCCTCCATAGGTGCATTGCTCAAGTCCCGAGGGTTGAAGGTAACCATTCAAAAGCTTGATCCGTATATCAATGTCGATCCCGGAACCATGAATCCCTTCCAGCACGGGGAAGTGTATGTCACTGACGACGGGGCGGAAACAGATCTGGATCTGGGACATTATGAGCGTTTTGTGGGCGTGCCCATGGCTCAGTACAACAACTACACTTCAGGCAGTATCTACTACAAAGTCATCACCAAAGAGCGACGCGGAGACTATCTGGGGGGTACAGTTCAAGTCATTCCTCATATCACGGATGAAATCAAGAAGGCAATCCGGGGCGTGGCCAGGCAGGACGAAGATGTAGCTATCATCGAGATCGGGGGCACTGTGGGGGACATCGAAGGACTTCCTTTTCTGGAGGCCATTCGTCAGCTCCGATCCGATCTGGGAAAGGAAAATGTATGCTACATCCATTTGACTCTTGTACCATATATGCGGGCGGCTGGAGAGCTAAAAACCAAGCCCACCCAGCACAGCGTCAAAGAACTTCGGAGCATCGGTATTCAGCCTGATCTCATCCTCTGCCGGTCTGAGGTGGAACTCGCTGATGAACTTAAGGCCAAGGTTGCCCTGTTCTGCAATGTGGAGCAGGATGCCGTCTTTTCAGCTGTTGATCTGGACAACATCTATGAATTGCCTCTGGCTTTTTATACCGAAGGCCTGGATCAAAAAATCGCCATTATGCTTCGTTTGCCGGCCAAGAATCCTTCTCTGGCCCCATGGCAGCATTTAATTCAGACCCAAAGCAATCCCCAGGGCCAGGTAACGATTGGGATTGTGGGAAAATACGTGGACTTGAAGGAAGCCTACAAGAGCCTGCACGAGGCCTTGATCCACGGTGGAATCAGCAACATGGTCTCGGTTGAGCTGGTCTATGTCAGTGCTGAAGAACTGCATGCCGAAAATGCATCGGCCATGCTGCAGGGCCTGGATGGTATTTTGGTCCCCGGAGGCTTTGGATACCGTGGGGTGAAGGGCAAGATTGCGGCCAGCAATTATGCCCGGACCAATAATATCCCGTTTTTTGGTATCTGTCTGGGCATGCAGTGTGCCGTGGTCGAATTTGCCCGCAATGTTCTGGCCTTACCTGAAGCAAACTCCAGCGAATTCATGCCCGATACGCCGGATCCCATCATTTACCTGATGACCGAGTGGTATGACTTCAGGACCCAAAGCGTCCAGACCAGGGATGAGACCTCAGACAAGGGCGGCACCATGCGGCTTGGGTCGTATCCCTGTCAACTCAAGGAAGGCAGCAAAGCCAGGGAGGCCTATGGATGTTCCAGGGTGGATGAACGGCACAGACATCGGTATGAGTTCAATACCGACTATTCCCAGGCCTGCCAAGACGCGGGCATGATTTTAAGCGGAACATCTCCTGATGAAACCCTGATTGAGATTGTGGAAATCAGTGATCATCCATGGTTTCTCGGTTGTCAGTTCCATCCAGAGTTTAAGTCCCGACCCATGCAGCCCCATCCCCTGTTTCGCGACTTTATCCGGGCAGCCAAGGAAAACAGATGATATATATTGATCCAGAGCCGAAGTCACTGTTCGTCATCGCCGGTCCATGCGTTTTGGAAAGTCTGGACCTTGCCCTGAGTGTGGCTGAAGAACTGGCCGAACTGGGATCGCAATTGGGCCTGCCGATCATCTTTAAGAGTTCATTTGACAAGGCCAACCGCTCCTCACTGAACAGTTTCCGCGGTCCCGGTCTGGAAACAGGCATTGCCTGGCTGGAGAAGATACGAATCACCAGTGGATTGCCTGTGACCACGGATATCCATACTCCAGACCAGGCTGAACCAGTGGGCCAAGTGGCTGATGTGATTCAGATCCCGGCCTTTCTTTCCCGGCAGACCGACTTGCTCTTGGCCGCAGCCCGGACCGGAAAAATCGTGAACGTGAAAAAGGGACAGTTTCTGGCTCCCTGGGACATGGCCGGGCCGGTGGACAAGATACGCTTTACTGGAAACAATGCTGTCTGGCTCACCGAACGGGGCTCAAGTTTTGGCTACAATAATTTGGTGGTCGATTACAGATCCATTCCCGAGATGAAAAAGTTTGGGGTTCCGGTTGTCTTTGACGCCACCCATTCAGTGCAACTGCCGGGTGGGCTTGGAAGCTGTTCCGGAGGAAACAGGGAGTATGTGCCTCTGTTGGCCAGAGCGGCAGTTGCCGCGGGATGCAGCGGAGTTTTTCTGGAAGTCCATCCTGATCCGGAGAGGGCGGTGTGTGATGGCCCGAACAGCTGGCCTCTTTCTCGGGTATATCCCCTGGTAAATGAACTTTTAGCCTTGGCCGAGGTTGCCTATGTCTGCTAAGGAGCTGGCAAAAAATGTGACCATGCTCATTTGTGATGTGGATGGCGTGTTCACGGATGGAGGATTGTACTACGACGAATTTGGCCGGGTGAGCAAGCGCTTTGATGTCCAGGACGGATTCGGGGTTAAGCTTGCCCAGCGCATGGGGCTGGAAGTTGCCGTCATTACCGGATTGGAATCCGAGGCCGTCCGATTGCGGATACTTGAGTTGGGGATCCGGGAATACCATGCCGGGCACAAAAAGAAGAGGGCTGTTGTAGACGATATTTGTCAGCGAAACAATTTACAATATTGTGATTTGGCCTATCTCGGGGACGACTGGGTCGATGCCGAGGCCTTGTCCCTGGTTCACTTGCCTATGGCTGTGGCCAATGCCCAGGAAGAGATCAAGAACATGGCTGCCTGGGTCTCTGCCTATCCAGGAGGAAAGGGAGCAGTCCGGGATGCACTTCGGTTCATTCTGCAGGCAAAGGGCAGCCTTGAGTTGGCCTGGAAGTTATGGGTAGAGCCAGAACACGGCGCATAATATGGTTAGGTCTGGCCCTGATCATGCTTTTGGGGGCAATATGGATGTTCTGGGAGCATTTCTTCCCCCAAGAGCCCGATGTGCAGGTGGGATATGAAAATCTGGATGTCGTCGTCGAGGATCTTCACCTGGTTCAGGGTGGCAAGGGCCAACGGACATGGGAACTTGTGGCCATAGAAAGCCGGTATAAACGGCATGAATCGCGCATTTCGTTTGACCAGCCCAGGATCACATTTTATAACCAAAAAGACGCAGAACAAATCACAGCCAGGGCTCCATCTGGAGAGTATCTGCAGGACAAAGGCCTGGCCAAGCTGTGGCCACAAGTGATTGCCACCTATGGTCAAACCATAGTGCATGCCAAACGCATGGTTTTTGACCAAAAGGCCCAGACCATATCCTTTCGCCAAGATGTGCTCATTGAGCATCCCCATGCTCAGGCTACAAGCGATCAGGCAATGATCGTCTTGAACAACAACCAATTGGTTTTGACCGGGAATGTGGAGGTAGATCTCGATGCGAATTCATTTCCATGATCTTTTCCGACCGGCCTTTTTTCTCCTGTTTTTGGGATGTATGATTCTTGGGCTCGGACAAGCGGCCCGGTCCCAGACAGCAGAAGTGAGCAAGGCCAAACCAATGCACATAGAAGCAGACAGGGTGGTCTACGGCCAAAAGGAGCGTAAGCTGGAATTTGTCGGTCGAGTCCATGTGCAACGGCCGGACTTTGAACTTTGGTGTGATACCATGACTGTATCTTTGAGCCCAGACAGCCCTGGAGAAGACGATCAGGGAGAGCAGGGACCGGATATGGGAATAGGCGGGCAGGTTCGAAAAATTGTAGCCCAGAATAATGTCCGCTTGAAAATGGATCAGAGGACGGCGACCAGCGATCGAGCTGAATTTTATACCCAGGAGGCAAAGATTGTTTTGCTGGACAATGTTGTTCTCCAAGACAAGCGGAATACCGTGCATGGCCATCAAGTCACCTTCTGGCTGGATGAAGACCGCAGCGAGATTGAGGGCACGGAAGATTCCCGGGTCAGGGCCGTCTTTTATCCGGATGAAACCGAAGAGAGTTCGCAGTAATGGCTGTACTCCTGGCCCAGGGGCTGCGCAAAGTCTATGGCAATCGCCTGGTGGTGAAAGGGGTCGATCTTAACCTGAAACAGGGTGAAGTTATAGGGCTCTTGGGCCCAAACGGTGCAGGCAAGACAACGACCTTTTATATGCTGGTGGGCATTATCAGGCCCAATGCTGGAAAAACTTTTGTCGACACACAGGAAATTACTTCCTGGCCCCTGCATAAAAGGGCCAGATATGGATTGAGTTACCTACCCCAGGAGAGTTCAGTCTTTACCAAACTCACTGTCCAGGAAAACCTGCGGATCATCCTGGAATTCACCGGTCTTTCCCGCCGGGCCCAAGAAGACAAATTGTCTTCGCTGCTGTGTGAGCTGGGGATTGAAAAGCTTAAAGATCAAATGGCAACCCATTTGTCCGGGGGAGAACGCAGACGTCTGGAAATTGCCCGGGCCCTGATCCGGGATCCGGATTTTATTCTTTTGGACGAACCTTTTGCCGGTATTGATCCTTTGGCTGTTGACGACATCCAGCAAATCATTGTTACCCTGAAAAACAAAGGGATCGGGATCCTGATCTCCGACCACAACGTCCGGGAGACAATGACCATCTGTGATCGGGTCTCTCTGGTCTACGATGGAGAAATCATCCTGGAAGGCGCGCCCAGTGAAATCGTTGCCGACCCCAGGGCCCGCAGTGTATACCTCGGGGAAAAATTTTGTTTGTAATTTCCGAATTCTTGGTTTGCAAACCCAGAGCATTTGTGGCAAATTGTGAACAGAAAGGAAGGTTGGCATTGCTCTCTACTATGCCCTCGTGGCTGAAGTGTCCATATATTCAAAAGATGTACTTATTATGAGTCTTCAACTCCGGCAAAATCTCAAATTGGCTCAGCAGCTGATCATGACTCCCCAGCTGCAGCAGGCCATAAAACTCCTGCAGCTTTCCCGGCTGGAGCTGGTAGAAACCGTGCAGCAGGCACTGCTGGAGAACCCGGTTCTGGAGGAAAGGCCCATGGATACGGATCCGGAAACCGAATCGCAGCAGGAAGCTGCATCAAAAAACGATAAAGTTAAAGAACTCGATGTTCAGGAGCAATCCCTACTCAAGAGTGCAGAGTGGGACGATTATCTTGGAAACTTTTCCAGTACGTCCAGACAGGCATCGGAGCGCGAGCTTCCGGAGGAAATGACCTCCTTTGAAACCATGCATGCCGCCAAGCCGACTCTGGAAAGTCATTTGTTGTGGCAGCTGCATCTCTCCACTTTGACAGATCGGCAAAAAGAAATCGGGGAAATGATCATCGGCAACCTGAACTCTCATGGATATCTCCACTCCAGTGTTGAAGATATAGTTTCTATGTGCCAGGTCACAGAAGAAGAGATCGAAGAGGTCCTGCCCATTGTCCAGTGCTTTGATCCAGTGGGAGTTGCCAGCAGATCCTTGCCTGAATGTCTTCAAATACAAGTAGATTTTTTAGGCAAGGACGATCCGATCCTGCATTCCATAATTCAGGATCATTTGGAGGATATTGAAAACGGCAATCTGCAGGCACTGGCCAAGAAATTTCACGTCACCCGCGAAGACATTCAGGCCTATGTCCGAATCATTCAAGGTTTAGAACCAAGGCCTGGAAGCAGTTTTGGGGCTGGGGAAACTTTTTACATAAGCCCCGATGCCTATGTGTATGCCTATGGGGACGAATTTGTCATCATCTTAAATGACGAGGGTTTTCCCGATCTGCAGATCAGCCCCTTTTATGCTCAGCTTTTGGAGTCAAAAAACTGCCAGCAGAACAGGCAGTACCTGCAAGAGCAGATGCGCCAGGGACTATGGCTGCTCAAGAGCATTCAGCAACGACAGCGCACATTGTATAAGGTCTTGGAGGCCATTGTCAGTTTTCAGCGGGAGTTCTTTCTGCACGGTGTGAGTCAGCTCAAGCCTCTGGTGCTCAAGGATGTGGCTGACGCAATCGAGGTCCATGAGTCGACTGTCAGCCGGATCACGACGAACAAATATGTGGCAACCCCCTACGGGATCTTTGAGCTCAAGTATTTTTTTAACAGCGGCTTGGGCACCAGCAACGGAGAACAGGTGGCCTCGGAAAGTGTCAAGGCAGCCATCAAGAATCTGATAAACCATGAGGATCAGAATAAACCTTGGAGCGACAAACAGTTGGTCGAGTGCTTAAGCAATGAGCTGCAGGTCAATATTGCCAGGCGGACTGTGGCCAAGTACAGAGAGGCCCTGGGTATTCCTTCCTCCACAAAACGAAAAAAGAAAGTGCGATAAGTCAGTTGCTTTAAGAACTTGTCAGCAGGAGGTACGCATGGACGTAGTTTTTAATTTCAAGAATTTAGAGTCATCAGACCATCTCAAGCAATACGCCCAAAACCGCTTTGAAAAGTTGGACAAATATCTGCGCAATCCAGAAACTGCTCAGGTCCAGATCAATCTGGAAGTGGAAAAATTTCGCCAGATAGCGGAAGTAATCCTGTATGCGGAAGAAAACAAGATTACTGCCCAAGAAGAAACCGAGGACATGTATTCCACCATTGATCTGGTGCTGGATAAAATAGAAGCCCAGTTGCGTAAACTCAGGAGCAAGGAAAAAGACCGCCGCCGAGGCAAGGGCGCACGGACATCCGGACCAGAATCCGGGGCACCTCTTTTCCCGGAACAGGGTGGTGAGGACGAGCAGCCCAGGATCGTTCCCACCGATCTGTACGAACCAAGCCCATGGATGTGGAAGAAGCAGCGATCCGGCTCCAAAAATCAGAGGATGGATTTTTTGTTTTTTTCAATGCCGAGAGCAATCGGGTTAATGTGCTCTATCGGATGAAAAACGGTGACTTTGGACTCATTGATCCCAGGATTTAATGATGAAACTTTCTGATTATCTGTCTTTAGAGCTCATTATCCCCGAACTTGCGGCGACCACAAAATCTGAAGTCCTCAGTGAGCTTTTGGATCCTTTCCAGGTTAGGTGGCCGGACAAGGACAAAAAAAAGGCCCACACCATCCTTATGCAGCGGGAAGAACTGGGCAGCACAGGCATAGGCGATGGTGTGGCCATACCTCACGGCAAAATGGATGATATAGACGACATTGTGGTGATTGTCGGCCGCAGCCGGCAGGGAGTTGAATTTCAGTCTTTGGACACCAAGCCCTGTTATATCTTTTTTCTGGTCTTGGCTCCGGAACATGTGGCCGGTATGCATTTGCGCATTTTGGCCCAGATATCCCGATTGCTCAAAGATCCCGACTTTCGTGAATCCTTTCTGCAGGCGGAAGGGCGAGAGGAAATATGGAAACTTTTACAGTCGGTGTGAACCCGGCTGTTTGGACATGAGATAAATCCTTTTGCACAACGAAGTGATCATGGAGCACGTATCCGGGCGCAATCATTTTCCCATAGTTGTCCTGACCGGCCTGTCCGGGGCAGGGAAAAGCACGGCCCTGAATGTCTTTGAGGATCTAGGATTCTTTTGTGTCGACGGATTACCTTCGAGCATGGTGGCCCGTTTGGTCAGTCTGTTTTGGGCGCAAAATCCAAGCCAATACCGGGGCATGGCTTTGGGTATGGATATCCGGCAACCCGATTTGGTGCCCGAATGGCAACAGACCCTGGAATGGCTTGCAAGCCAAAACATGCGGCCGCAAGTAATATTCTTGGAAGCCGATCAAGAGACCCTTTTGCGCAGATATGCGACCACCCGGCGTCCCCATCCCCTGGAATCCATTCATAACGGCCTGGAGGCCGCCCTGGAAAAAGAGCGGGAGATACTGAGCACTCTTCGTCAGGGGGCTGAGCTTATTGTTGATACCAGCCACTTTTCCATACACGACCTGCGACGGCACTTGCAGGAAAAATGGGATTTTTTGAGCGACACCTTGCACGGGCTTCGGGTTCATGTCATTTCCTTTGGCTATAAATACGGGGTGCCCAAAGAGGCTGATCTGGTCTTTGATTTACGCTTTTTGCCCAATCCTTATTTTGAGGAACATCTTTGCCATCTGTCCGGGCAGGACCCGGAGGTGACAAATTATATCCTGAAAGGGGAGCCAGGGGCTGGTTTTTTGGGCCAGTTGCTGGACTTTTTGACCTTTACCCTGCCCCTCTATGCCCGGGAAGGACGGTATCGTTTGACTGTGACCTTTGGGTGCACTGGAGGGAGACACCGCTCAGTGGCAGTTGCCGAATCTGTTTTTACCACCTTGCGTAACTTGGGATACCAGGTTTCCCTTGAACACAGGCACCTGGAATTGGGCTAGTCGTATGTTTATACTAACTCCATCTCAAAAATGTTGCCCCCCAATTTTTGGCAATTGGCTCTATTTCATACGTCAGGTTCTTATTGGATCAACCTGGCCACTTCTTGGTAATAACAAATAACTAATAACAGATAACCAGCCGCCGGAGGCAAAGCTGACAAGGAACAAGTGCATATGATTGGTGTTCTTATTGTTACCCATCTGGGTTTTGGGCAAAAACTCCTGGAGACTGCCGAGGGCATTGTCGGCAAGCAAGAGGGGTGTTTGGCCCTTTCTCTGGATGCCGGGCACGATATGGAAACCGTCCTGAAAAGCATGAAGCAGGGACTGAAAAAACTTGATTTTGGCCAGGGTGTCCTGGTTCTCACAGATATGTTTGGGGGAACCCCAAGCAATATCTCCCTTTCCCTGCTGGGGTCTGGAAAACTTGAGGTCATTACTGGAGCCAATTTGCCCATGCTGCTCAAAATATTTAGCGCCCGTGGCACCATGTCCCTTGCTGAGCTGGCCCTTGAAGCCAAATCTGCCGGCAGACAGGGTATACTGGTCGCTGGAGAGGTGCTCAAACGCAAAATCGCCAATGAATAAACTCAGGTTGTGGGTTCGCATAGACAATCGATTGGTCCATGGACAGGTCGTGGAAACCTGGCTGCCGTATTCCAATGCCAAAACATTGGTTGTGGCCAACGATCAGCTTGCCGAAGACGTATTGCGCCAAGAGCTCCTGCGCCTGGCCGTCCCCACAGGTGTGCATATCTTCTTTTCCCATGTGCAGAAGTCCGCAATTCAGGTTGCTGATTTGGAATCAAGCCAGGCCAATGCGGATGTCTTTTTCTTGTTCGCCTCCTGTGAAGATGCCAAACGGGCCTATACCAACGGACTGCATTTTCGGTTTTTAAATATCGGCAATATACATTACCGGCAGGGCAAACAACAGATTTGCGATCATATTGCCCTGGACCAGGCAGACATCAACTGCTTACGCTATTTCCAGGAGCAAGGGGTGCAGCTCGATTTTCGCTGCCTACCCAATGCTGATGTGCATGTCAAAGCCTTGTGGTAGGCCTTTTGTGACAAAAATGCTTGCTGAGCATACGTTTGTGCTCAAAACACATGTTTCGATCTGAAAGGACTGCAATGCAAACCGTATCTGACATCTTCCCTTCATTGTTGGCCGGGAGTTTTTTTTTGGCCTGCTGACCCAATTTCGGACCGCAATTAATATCGGCTTTTTTGACCGCCCCCTGACTATCGGGATCCTGGCCGCCCTCATCACCGGACACTGGACTCAGTACATAGGGATAGCGGTCTTTTTTGAGCTCTTATGGCTGGACCTTTTTCCGGCCGGGACATATATTCCTCCCCAGCGTATATTGAGTACTTTTCTGGTTTGCGTCACTGTTTTCGTCCTTGATCTGTCCTCTCCGGCCCAGATCCTCATTCCCCTGCTTTGTGCCCTGCCAGGAGCCACGGTTGGCTCGTATTTGGAAAAACGACTGCGCATGCTTCAAGGCAAAAACCATACCTTTCTTGTCAACTGGGCCGCCCGGCCTCAGCCCGAAGGGTTTCCTGCCCGCCTGATATGGATCAGCATGGGACGAAAAATAGCATGGGAAAGCGGTGTGTTTCTAGGGCTTATTCTGCTCGTTACATATTTCACAATTTATGTAGGCCCACCCCTTGCGAACATTCCTGCAGTTGCAAACCTGCAATGGGCTCACTTGTGGACCTTGGCTATGATTGGGGCAGTTTTTTCCCTCCGCATTCGGAGGGCGTATTATGTATTGATTGTGGGAATGTTGCTTTGGACCCTGTTTTTGGCTGTTTTTCTCTGATCCTGTTTTTGTATCAGGAAGTACCTGGCTGGTTTTCAGGTTCACGGTTCACCCGGTTTCACTGTTAATCCTGTCTTGGACAAGGCCGTATTGCGGCATTGAGCTAGGTTCATAGTGATAAGAGTAAAATCAATAAGATAAAATTTTCCCCCTTTGACCTCTTGGCAGTTGCCTTTGATTGTGCTAAAAGTCACAAGGCTTGGTCGACAGAGAGCAATATGTCACGAAAAGATGATGAGGAGGTAGGACATGGCAGTTTATGTGGTAGGCCACAAGAGCCCGGATACGGATTCCGTGTGTGCGGCAATTGCTTTAGCGGATCTGAAGAGCAAACTGGGTGTGGAATGTAAGCCTGCGGTTCAGGGTGAACTCAGCCCGGAAAGCAAATTCGTCCTGGATAAATTTGGATGTGATGCCCCGGAATTGCTCAAAGATGCTACAGACAAGCAGATTATGCTCGTGGATCATTCCGATCTTTCCCAGAGCCTGGACAATTTGAACAAGGGCGAGCTCATGGCCATTGTCGATCATCACAAAGTCGGAGATGTGACCACGCCCAATCCAATTGAAGTCTGGACCTGGCCTGTGGGATGCACCTGCACGGTCTTAAAGAGCATGTATGACTTCTACGGAGTGGAGATCCCCAAGAACATTGCAGGGATCATGACCTGCGCCATCTTAAGCGATACTGTGATCTTTAAGTCCGCTACCTGCACGGATGCGGATAAAAAGGCAGCCGAGACCCTGGCCCAAAAGGCCGGCCTGGATGACTTGCAGGAGCTGGGAATTGAAATGTTCAAGGTAAAATCAGCCATCGAAGGAACCCCGGTCCGCGAACTGGTCATGCGTGACTTCAAGGACTTTGACATGAGTGGAAACAAGGTGGGCATCGGCCAGCTGGAAGTGGTGGATCTCTCGCTTTTGGATGGGGTCAAAAACGACCTGGCCCAGGATATCTCCAGCCTCAAAGGCGAAGGTAATTACCACTCCGTGTTTTTGCTGCTCACTGATATCATGAAGGAAGGATCTGAGATGCTTCTGGTTTCGGACGATCCATCAAAAGTGGAAAAGGCATTCGGCGTGGCCCCTTCAGGGGACAAGGCCTGGCTGGATGGTGTCATGAGCCGCAAGAAGCAGGTCGTGCCCAATTTTGAAAAGGCCTTTGCCGCCTAAGCTTTGCCGGCAGCACAATGTATTTGAATAAGGCCCGGTCTGAAGTATCAGATCGGGCCTTGTTTTGGAAATGAAATTTTCAAAGACCTTTCAAGTCAGGAATCCCTTCAGGTTCAGATTCTTACGTTTTATGCTTCCGGCACCACTGATCGGTAAAGTTCCCGATACCGCTTGACCATTTTTTCAGGAGAATAGGCGCTCAACTGGGACTTGGACCCGGATGCCAGGCGCTGCCTCAGCTCAGGGTTGTGGTATAAATGCTCTATGGCCTGGATAATTGCCTGGGTATCACCGGGTGAGACAAGATATCCATTTTTACCATGGGTAATAATATCAGGTATTCCGCCTACCGCAGAGGCAATGATCGGGACCTCAAAGCCCATTGCATCCAATAGGGTTGATCCCAGGCCTTCGTAATTTGACGGAAAAACGAAAAGATCCATAATGGCTAAGTAGGCCCCTACATCTTTTTGGAAGCCCAAAAATTCCACATTGTTGCATTTTGCAGCCATTTGTCCCAGCATGTCACGATCGGGACCAGAGCCAAGAAAGATAAATCGCATATGCGGATAGAGGTCATGAAAATAGTGCGCCGCTTCAATGAGGTGGCTCTGACCTTTGTGGCGATCCATCAGGGCTCCAACGTGGCCTATAACAAATGACTGAGCATACGTCTGGCGCAGGGTTGAAACTCGATCAGGATCGACAGACCAGTTCGTCCAGGCACTGGGTATAATTTCAACTTTCTGTCCGGGGACACAGGAATGCAAATAGTCCTGGATGGAAGAGGAAATGGCAATCAGGCCCGTTGCCTTTCGATAGACAACCTTGGAAGACAGAATGTTTTTTAAGGGATTTGGTACCCGGCGGGTAATGATATATGGGTTACGATGCAAAAGATAATGAACAAAAGCCCAGTGAGCGGCCTTTCCATCATGGGCGTGAACCAAACCGGGACTGAAGCTGTGCCCATGGCCTGCAAATATGTGGTTTGCAGATTGAAAGATCAGGCCCGGAGTGTTTCGCAATTCATGCTGCAATGGCGAATCAGAACGGCATACCAGGATCTGTTCCTTGAGCCCGTCAGAGGACAAGCCCTGGATCAAAAGCTGTGTCTGCCTTTCCCCGCCCCGAAAGCCTTTGGCCAGATTGACATGGATTATTTTCATTTGTCACCGAGTCGTTCCTGTCAATGATTCCAATCAGAAATGATTCAAATTGTTTTCATGGCTGCGAATAAGCCGACAGGCCGTACTCAATCTTGTGCATAACTGTTTCCGGCTTGATTAAGCTCATCCGGCCGGGTTTTGTTTTTCGAGTGATGGGGGCTGCTTCAGATTCATCAACATTGTAAGCGTCGATGAGTAAGTCGTGAAATCTATACGGTCCACATCGTCTGGGGTTGGAGTAACCGTAAAGGCCCACAGTTGGTGTGTTTAAGGCAACTGCAATATGCAGAGGCCCGGTATCAGGGGATACAATCAAGCGGCAGCCTTCAAGCTGAAGCATGGTCCTCCGTATTGGCTTTTCTAAAGCGATCAAAGGCTGATAACGGCAATTGGAGACAATCGTTGCTGCAATATCCCGTTCCCTCTGGCTGGGGCCTCCGATAAGCATGGGTTGGAGCTTTAGATCCTGATGCACAAAGTCAGCAATTTGAGCATAATATGTTGGCGGCCAGTCCTTTT
>Ga0182239_1000317_pt1 | contig 17965 bp, 17 predicted proteins | sample hydfrate6_PW_210_FD_132456 | JGI IMG/M metagenome (GOLD analysis project Ga0182239, IMG submission 132456) | Subsurface microbial communities from deep shales in Texas, USA - hydraulic fracturing test 6_PW_210 | ecosystem: Environmental > Aquatic > Deep subsurface > Shale gas/oil reservoir >... | reverse complement strand
GAAGATAGGAACGCCCAAGCTCAACGGGAGGTAGATACCTACTGCCACAGGCATTACCGGTGTTCTGAACTTGGAATTCCTCATGGCCAAAATTTCATCAAAGATTATTAGGGCTATGGCAATTCCTGCACCGATAAAGACCATGTTCCATTCCAGTGTTCCAGTAAATACACCCTCTGTAACTTTTGCCATAAGAAATGCCTGTGGGGCAGCCAATGCATTCTCCTTAGCCGTTGGTGTTCCGGCAATACCGTAGGCTTTTATGAGTAGATTCAGCACGGGAGCCATTACTAATGCCGCTGCAAAAGTTCCTATTACCTCAAAGACCTGCTGCCTCTTTGGAGTGGCTCCAACAATGTGTCCCGTTGCCAAATCTTGCATTGTGTCTCCAGCAATAGCCGCCGCTGTACAGATAACAGCCGCTACTAATATCGTTGCTGTCATGCCCTCTGTTCCACTAAGTCCAAGGCCTTTAAGAACCAATGCTGTGAAAAGCAAGCTCATGATTGTAATACCCGACACTGGATTGTTTGATGAACCAACAACACCAGCCAAGTAACCAGCAATTGAACTTCCAAAGAAGCCCACGATAAGCATTATTACTGCCATAACTGCTGCTATACCAATGGAGTTAATTATATGAGCATATAATAGGAACAATGGAACAACAAAGGCTGCAATGAGCATCAATACTGTGGTCATTGGCATGTCCTCTTCAGTTCTTAGGATTATTTCACCACTTTGCTTCCTCTTGGTAGCCTCAAGTCCAGCTTTTATACCTCTTGAAATTGGGCCTCTAAGCTTTACAAGACTCCAGAGACCACCGACAACCATTGCTCCAACTCCCATGTACCTTATTTTTGTACTCCAGGTAATCCACGCAAGGTCTAAAGCACTGAGTCCATCCGGATTGCCTGTTTTGGCAACGTAGATTGGTATTGCTATAAACCACGCGATTGCACCACCGAGGAACACGAGAAAGGCTATGTTAAGACCAACAATGTAACCAACGCTAAGTAGAGCCGCTGAAAGGTCACTCCCTAAGTAAAGTACCCTTGAACCAACCATCTTGGCTGTCTCAATTGTACCTGCCCAAAGACCTGAGCTCCCCAAGAGCTTGTAGAGACCACCAAAGATGCCACCCACAAATATAGGTTTTGCGTGAGAACCACCTTTATCACCAGCAATAAGAACCTCAGCACATGCTGTACCCTCTGGGTATGGAAGTCTCTCTTCAACAATGAAAGCCCTTCTTATCACTATTGTGAAAAGGGCACCCAGTGAACCACCCAATGCCGCTATGATAGTTACAAGCCAGTATGGAAACTCTGTGTAAGTACCTAAAACAACCAAAGCCGGGAATGTGAATATAACACCTGCCGCTAATGACTCACCTGCAGATGCCGCTGTTTGAACCATATTGTTTTCGAGAATGTTTTTGTCTTTAAATGCCATCAATATAGCCATAGATATGACCGCAGCCGGAATGCTGGCACTAACTGTCATACCGGCATACATACCAAGGTATGCGTTTGCAGCACCCATTATTATTGAGAGCACCACACCCAAAATAAACGCTTTAACAGTATATTCAGGCAAAGACTTTTCTGGTGGGACATATGGCTTAAACTCCAAATTCAACACCTCCAGGACGTTTTTGGCATTTTAACTCCACTAATTCACATATAAAATACTTTCGGTTCTATGAAATCAAATTAATGTTAAATTTAGTTACAATATTGTCCCAAAAATAGTATAGATGGAGTTTTCAGTTCATCAATGTCCAGTGTATGAAAATTTGTTCATCAAATCCCTATTGGGATTATCCATAGAGCTTATATACACATTTACTCCTACTATTAATATCGCTAAAAAGCGGAGGGAGGGAAATTGGTAGAGATAATCTTTTTGGGAAGTGGTGGCGGAAGATTCATTACAATAACACAGTTTCGACCTACCGGCGGATTCTTTATAAATTCGAGTAAAAGGATATACATAGACCCAGGACCTGGGGCGTTAGTTAGAGCATGGAGGTACAAGATAGATCCAAGAAAGATAGACGTACTTTTTGTTTCTCATCGACATACAGACCACTGTAACGATGCCGAAATTATGGTGGAAGGAATGACAGTAGGGGCTACAAAAAAACGGGGCACACTTATAGCCTCAAAGAGCGTAGTTTACGGAGACGAGAATCACACTCCCGCAGTATCTAAATATCATCTAGATTCACTAGAAGAAGTTCATATCCCTAATCCAGGGGAGAGAATCCAGCTTGGAGAAGATGAAATGACAATAACTCCCACTGTACATTCAGATCCCACTGCAATAGGATTTATATTAAAAACACGTCTTGGGAAAATAGGGTACATTCCAGACACGGAGTATTTTGAAGAGCTGAAAAAAATATATGATGGTGTTAGGCTATTGATAGCCTCGGTAACAAGACCAACAAATATGAAAATTCCCTATCATCTCTGCACTGAAGATGTAATCTACATGCTGAAAGACATGAAACAAAAACCAGAGATGCTCATAATGAGTCACATAGGCATGAAGATGCATTTTGCAAACCCATATAAAGAGGCCAAGTTCATAGAAAACGTGACAGGAGTAAAGACTTTGGTCGCAAAAGAGGGATTCAAGGTCAAAATGGAAAAAACAGATATAAAATTAAGAACTCTTAGACCTGCTAGAGAACTCTGAGACTAGTTTAGTAACCAAGTTGTATGCCAAAGTGAACAGCTCTTCTCTTCTTTTTTCTGTGATTCCTTCCACAACGACCCTTATTTTTGGTTCAGTTCCACTTGGTCTTACCAATACCCAAGAACCATCCTTGAGGTTTAACCTTATACCAGAAATTGTTATGACTTCTTCAATTTGGTCTTTCAAGTACTCTTGCAATTGCTCTTTTGCCTTCTCAACAACTTGATATTTTATCTCCTCTGGGCACTTCACGTTCTTTTTAACCATGTAGTATTTTGGAATGTCCTTAACTATCTCCGAAAGCGGTTTCCCTTCTTGGTCTATTATTTTTACCAACAGCCCAATTGTGACAAAGCTGTCAATCCACAGTCCAAACTTTGGATGGATGAACTTCCATGGTTCTGAGGCAAAGATCGCATTGTATTTCTTTATTCCATCATGAAGCTGCCCCAGTGGGACTCTGTATACTTTTCCACCTTCTTCTTCGACAACCTTATCGATTCTGAAGGAGGTATTTATTGAAACTACAACGTTTCCTCCTTTATGTTCTCTGGCATAAAGCCTCGCAAAAAGTGCTATCAAAGTGTCTTCCTCCACATAATTGCCTCTTTCATCAAATACTGCAATTCTATCGGCGTCCCCATCTTGAGCAATCGCAAGATCAAATCCCAGTTCCCTTACAAGGTTGCTTAAATATGCTATATTTTCATACCTAGGCTCAGATTTTCTACCCGGAAAGTATCCGTCTGGGTGAGAATTTAACGTCACAACCTTTGCTCCCATCTTTCTCAATAAATAGGGAGTTATTAAACTACCAGCACCATTTCCCATATCCAAGAGAATTTTCAACTTGGTCTCGTGATTTACATAATCCAATATTTCATTAATATACTGCTCTCTTAAGTCTAAGTCTTTTACATCCCCAATTTTATCCCACGGAGCAACTTTGTAGCTTTTGGAGAAAATTATTTTTTCCAGTTCCTCCTCTTGCTCCAAAAAGAATTCTATTCCTCTCTCATTGAACACCTTGATGCCATTATCACTGGGTGGATTGTGAGAGGCCGTTATCATCACACCAGCATTTCCGAGCTTATTTGTAGCCCATGCAAGCATTGGAGTTGGAACAAGCCCAATCCTAACAACATCCACACCACTACTCAGCAAGCCACTAACAACTGCACTTTCGAGCATTACACTTGAAGTTCTTGCATCTCTTCCTACAACAACCGTGCCATGATCAATATAAGTACCAAGAGCCTTCCCAACATTTAAAGCGAGCTCTGGAGTAACTTTTGAATTAATAGGCCCCCTAATTCCCGCAGTCCCAAACAGTCTCATTGTATCACCACACGAATCTTAGGAGTTAGCTTATATATCTTTTTCATAGGGTCTCCAAGTGTAAACAGGCAATCCCTTATAATTCTCAAGCTTCAAAATTCTAGGCATGGAATCTAGAGAAAATGGTAAGATATACACAGGAATTTTGAGTAATTGAGCCAGTTTTAAAATTGGTTTAACAATCTCTGGAGTTGGTCGAATGGAATATACAGCAACAGCACCCCTGTATATCTCCAAATTTGGTGAAAAGACATCATCAACATAAGCTTCCAAGCCAAGTTCTTTAGCCTTTTTAACTGCCTCTGGATTCCAATCTACAACTAAAACCTCTTTCCCAAGGTCTTTTAACTTTAGAGCTACTTTAAAATTGAACCCTACCCCTATTTCAACAAATTTTCCCTTTGGGTGTCTTTCAACTAGAAATATGGCAAGTTTCTCAAAACTCATGAAAAATACAAGAAAAAGAGAAGTTAAAAAGTTTTTCAGAATATTGCTTTTCCTGTGGTTTTGTCGAAGATGTGAACTTTCTTCATGTCGAAGACCACGTCAACTTCTTGACCCTCCCTAACCCGAGATTCAGAGGGAAACTTACCAACAAAAACCAAACCACCAACACGCAAATGCACAATCCTCTCCCCACCCAAATTCTCCACAATCTCAACCACAGCCCTAACCAAATTCTCCCCAGGAACCTTCACCTGAGCAAACATTGCATCGTAAACATCCTCCGGACGAATACCAAAGATTACTTCCCTACCAACATAACCCAACTCCCCCAAAACCTCAAACTGATCCGGAAGAAGCTTCAACCTAAACTCCCCAAAATCCACAAACCCACCCTCAGTAATCGTCCCATCAAGGAAATTCATCGGCGGGCTTCCAATAAAACCAGCCACAAACATATTGGCCGGCTTATTATAAACCTCATCCGGCGAACCAACCTGCTGCAAAACCCCAGCATTCATCACAGCAATCCTATCACCCATCGTCATAGCCTCAACCTGATCATGCGTAACGTAAATTGTAGTGACGCCAAGCTGCCTCTGCAATTTCTTCAACTCAGCACGCATCCTAACCCTCAACTTAGCATCCAAATTACTCAAAGGCTCATCCATCAAAAACACCTGCGGCTTCCTAACAATCGCCCTACCCAAAGCAACACGCTGCCTCTGCCCACCCGAAAGCTCCCTCGGCTTCCTGTTGAGGAGTTCTGTTAGCCCAAGCATCTCAGCAACCTCCCTAACACGCTGGTCGATTTCCTGCTTCGGAACCTTCCTGAGCTTTAACGGAAAAGCAATATTATCATAAACAGTCATATGCGGGTAAAGGGCGTAGCTTTGGAAGACCATGGCAATATCCCTATCCTTTGGTGGAATGAAGATTCCTTTTTCCGGATCAGCAACAAGCTTATCACCAATGTAAATCTGACCCTTAGTAGGCTCTTCTAAACCGGCAATCATCCTGAGCGTTGTAGTCTTCCCACAACCACTCGGGCCCAAAAGAATCATAAACTCCCCATCCTTAACCTCCAAATTCATCTCCCTAACAGCAGTAACCTCCCCAAACACCTTCCAAACCCCAACAAGCCCAACACCAGCCACACAAATCACCCCATAATGAATTTTATTTCAGTACTTTCATAATCTTCAATAACCGCAAACATGCCTCCAACCTTTACAACCCCGTTTTCAGTTTCGAGATGGATATTATTAACGGCTTCCTTAAACGAAAGGGTGTATCCTATTACGTTGCCATGTATTGTCTCAATTTCGCCGGTTTTGAGGTTCCTCCCAATGACTTCTGCTATGAGGGTTCTGTCATTGATATGTCTCTTTACAAAATCCGCAGCATGGAACATGGCAAAAAATCTGATATCCTGAGGATTTACTATTTCCTCTACTTCCAAAGAGGATTCCTTGAATATCTCTATTATAAGGCTATATTGAGAGAATATTATCTCAGGATACGTCGCTTTGAAACTGGGTGGAGAAGATGGTCTAAAGCTTACATTTTGAATTGTAACGATCTCTTTTCCGTCGGTCATGCCTATTAAGTGGTTCAGTTTGTAGAACTGTCTAACAAAGAAATTCCCTTTTCCTCTAAACTCTGACAAATCTGGAATTTTATCAATGTATAGTGACAATGTTACGCCCCTCTCGAGAGTTTTGATTAAATCTTTTCTTATTGTTTCAAAGAATTCGCTTGGAGTAACTACTATAACCTCATTTTTAGCTGAATAGAGTGACTCTCTGAACATCTCAATGGCTTCGTCAAAACTCCTGCTCCTCCATATTGCAGGTCTCCGTTCTTCCTTTTTTACATTATTAAGCTCAATTTCGAGCTTTTTCATTATGTCTTCGAGTTCTTTTTTGAACCTGAAAAATGCTATTCTTGGTGAGTAGGCAGCGTATACCTTTGGTGTCCCTTCAATTTCAGTCACAAATCCTCTAAGTTTTAAGGAGGATATTGTATCATAGACCCTGTTGTATGGAATCCCGCTTTTTGTGGATATTTCCTTCGCAGTACTGGGCCCATAAACCAAGAGAGTCCAGTAAGTGAGGATTTCATACTTTGTAAATCCAATCTCACTCAAAGCATGTGAAATTTCTGGGGGAATCTCCATTACTGTCACCTAAAAATATATTGGAAGGAGGTTTAAAAAGAATTTAGTAAATCAAGATACCTCTCAAGATGCTTTGTTATTATGAAATTCTCTTTAACCCTTTCTTTGGCGTTTTTGCCCATTTTTTGCGCTATGTCTTTGTGCTCAAGGAGATAGAGCGTTTTCTCAACGGCCTCGTTAACATCCCTCACCAGGAAACCTGTTTTTCCATCCACTATCTGGAGCTTTATTCCCCCTACAGCTCTGCCTACCACAGGCTTTTCTTTCCACATTGCCTCGGTAACGGTCAACCCGAATCCTTCCCTAGTGGACATCTGGAGAATCACATCACTTGCCCTCTGGAAGGCATTTACCTCTCTTGCGTGAACTCCAGTAAGGTTTGTAAGCACTTTGACGTCGTAGTCTTCCCCAATTTTTCTTAAGGTTTTCTCAAAGTATATCCAGCCTTCTGGGTCATCATGCGCCATTACACCAACTAGCAGGAGCTGAACTTCTGGTATTTTCTCCTTAACTTTTCTGTAAACGTCAATTATATCGAAGACTCCTTTCCATGGGTCAAAACGAGCTACCTGCGTGATTATCGGTCTCTCTGGATCTACATCAAACCTTTCTAAGGTTTTTAAGATTTCACTTTCACTTAGCTCCATGTTCTTTTCACTTAGAGGGCCAATAGAGGGAGGCATTATAACGACTTTCTCTTGGTTTAAATCCTCTTGAACGTATTCTTCCATGTGGAAGATATATCTGTCATATTTCTCGACAAACTGCCTCAGAAACTTCCAAAACTCCAAGTTTGGATCACTTAGATCTATATGGCATCTCCAAATCCAAGGCTGCCTTTTCTCATAAAACTCTATAAGCGGTGCCGGTTGAGGATCGTGTATCAGGACGTAGTCAAATTGGGTCAGGTCAATGTCTTCTGCGTTCTTTTTGTTTATCTCTAAATAAAGCTTTTTCATTTCCTCAGTTAACCTAAGCTCCTTGTTTCCCTGGAGAGCATTGTGAAAACTCTTTGTAACATTGAAAAATTCATTTGTTCCCTCAATTACAAACCATCTTGCATCTATTCCGACATCCCTCATAAGGGGGACGAGGTTGTGTAAAATCTCTGCCACACCTCCACCAAAAGATGTGGAGTTTACGTGAATAAAACTCTTATCTTTCAGATTTCCTGCCTTAGCTTTAATAGCTTCCAGAGCTTCATCTCCTATTATTTCCCTGTAGTCCTCAAGCCTTTTACCTTCTCCACCAAACTTCGTTACCTCATACATCTCCATTCCTCCCATTATTTCTCAGTCGACCACCCTATCATACCGCTTATGTAGTACTTCTGGAAGAGGGCGTAGACAAGAAGTGGAACCAGCATGACCATAATAGAAGCTGCAGTTAGTATGCCCCAATCGACAAAATATTGTCCCCTAAGCAGAGGAAGCCTTTGAGTAGCAACGTATTTTTCTGGATTTTGCAAAAAGACCAACGCTAGGAAGAAGTCACTCCATACCCATGTAAACTGGAGTATTGCAGCTGAGATTAATCCTGGCAGTGCCATTGGCAGGACAATTTTGTAGAATATCTGGAAATCGGTAGCTCCGTCTATTCTAGCGGCTTCCTCAACGTCTGTTGGGAGCATTGAGAAGTAGTTTCGCATAAAAAAGATTATCCACGCTAGACCCCATGCTGAATGGACCGTTATTAGCCCCCTGAATGTATTTAGCATATGGAGGTTCCTCAGGAGGAAGTATAACGGAACTACCGTCATTTGCTGGGGAAGGGCCATTAGGAACACTATAAACGCAAAGAGATAGTGCTTTACTGGAAAGCTATATCTGGCAAAGGCATAAGCAGCTAATGCAGCTACTATTAAGGGGACAATTGTGGAGGGAATTGCAATTATCAGGGAATTCTTTAAGCCTTGGCTAATGGGGAACATTGAATGATTAAAGGCATTTATGTAATTTTTCAAAGTTATTGTAAAGGGATGAAAATGCCACCATCCACTTACAATCTCTTCATATGGTCTTATTGATGCCATGAGGACTCCTATAAAAGGTATCAGCCATATTATCCCTATAGTCCACGCAAGTGCGTTTGAGACTATGTACTTCCTAAGTTTATATCTTGGTATGCTCATTATTACTCCCTCCTTCTAATTAACCATAAGGCTGGTATAAGGGTCAGTGCAGTCAAAAGTACGGCCACTACAGCGGCGTAGTTGTAGTTTAGAGCTCTTGCGAAGTAATCCCACATCTGGAGTGCAAGAACCATTGAAGCTCCTCCCGGACCTCCGCCCGTAGCCACATACACAACATCGAATATTTTGAGATCCCAGAGCAAGGTCATTGCCACTACTACAACGGTAATTGGCTTCAATAAGGGCCAAGTCACGTTTTTGAAGATCTGAAATCTGTTAGCACCGTCTATCAAAGCGGCTTCGTAGTAGTCTTTGGGTATAGATGCCAAGCCGGCCGAGTACATAAGCATGCTAAAACCAGTCCATATCCAAATTGATCCCAAAATTGCAGCAAAGAGAGCTGTCTCAGGATATGCTGTCCAGGTAATTGCGAGCCTCTCAATTCCAAGCACCCTAAAAATTGCAGGAATAACTCCAGCTCCTTCTTCAAAAAGAAAGCGAATTATCAAACCTCCAACGATCATTGGTATGACCATACCTAAGAAGATTATAGACTTGACTATAGAACTCCCCTTAACCTCTTCCCGTCTTAAGAGAAGAGCAATTCCCAATCCTAAAAACACAGTTGCAGGGAGATGAATAGCTATCCACACTATGTTATGAATTAGGGCTCCCCATGGAGGAGATTTAGTCGGAAATCTGTCGAGGTTTATTATATCAGAACTCAGCAGAACATTCTTGTAATTTTCCAAACCAACAAACTTTCCGTCAAGGAAGAAGCTTAAGTATATTGTCTTGAATACGGGATATATTACAAAGGGAACCATCAAAGCAAGTGCTGGTAAAAGGAAAAAAAGGGGAGTTAAAGATCTAGGCCTCCTCATTAAGACCCTCCTTTCACTTCTTTGGGAACTTAGCATCCAAAGTGCTTAGAACGTCATCCAATCTATCTGGCTGTACCCACAAGAGTTTTAATTGATCCCAGAATACTTTTTGCCATTCTCCTCCAACACTGTCATCGAGGTCAGGTGCTGATTCAACGTTAGCCACTACCTTAGCAACATCTTTCATGGGCTCCCAGTAGTCATCGATGGATACTTTCTTCCATGTTGCCAGCTTTCCTGACTTGGTACCCACGTGAATTCTTTGCCCCTCTGTTGCCAAGAATTTGGCAAGTTCCATGGCTTCTTTTGGATGGCTTGTGTACTTAGGCACCATGAAGTAGTCTGGAGCAAGAACCATTGCTTTGACACCCGGTAGTGAAATTAAGCCAAGATCAGTTGGGTCGTCAACCATTCCGGTTATCCAGGTTCCCATAAAATACAATGCATAGTCCCCCTTCCACCATAGATCCACTGCGGATGTCCACTCTATTGGATCGCTAAAGTATCCAGCCTTTAGGAGAGGCACAAGTCTCTGCTCAAATATGCTTCTAACTTGTGGGTCTTCCCACTTAACTTCTCCGTTTATAAGCTTAAGCTGGAGGTCCTTTCCTCCAAAGGTTAGAATGAAGTGCTCTGTTACATCAGAGAGGGGCCATCCAACGCTGTCTCCACTAACGATTGGTGCCTTGACTCCAGGTATTTGCTTAATCTTCTCAAGCAATGCTACAAATTCATCCCATGTTTCTGGGGGTTTTAAGCCGTATTTCTCGAAGAATGACTTCCTATACCAGAAACCAGGCTTAGCTGCCGCTGTAAATGGAACACCGTAAATCTTTCCGTCAACAGTAACTGTATCCAGAATTCCTGGAACGTACTCGTCTGGGTTGATTACTCCATTAAACTCCATTAAGTGGCCTTTTTGGCCCATTTCTGCGATAAACCATCCCCACATTGCAATAACATCGGCAGGGGTATCTCCTGACTCAAATTGCAAGGGCAGAATAGTCGAAAGGTCTTCAGCTCTGTATGTTTTGTACTCCACCTTTATGTTTGGATGTTGAGCTTCAAAAGCCTTAATAACTTCCATAAAAGCATCAAGCTCTGCTCCATACCACGGGCCTATTACTTTTAAAGTAATCTGCTCTACTGGCTTTGTTTCTGTAACGGTCTCTTTCTGTGTAACCGTAGTTGGGGTAGAAGTCTGTTGGCCACCAATGCATCCGCTTGCCACTACTGCAATGCTTAAAACACCCACCAAAAACAAACCAAGCAGCATCTTCTTGGCATCCATATAGAGACACCTCAATTCCTTGTATATACTAAAAGTATATATATTTTGCGGATGAAAGGCTTAGAATTTTCGGCAATTGCAGTGCCATATGCATCCTAAACAAAATGTTAATTGCTGTTTTTTATATGGAACCTATAGCTCAACTACAAGCATGCTATTTATTTACTTTAAGTACAAACACCCCTAAAGTAAAACTTTAAGTCTCCTAAACAATACTCATTGGGGGATTGGAATGATATACGCAATAGGAGAAATTCTAATAGATTTTATTGCAAAAGAAGAGGGAAAACTAAAAGACGTTAGAGAATTTGAAAAGCATCCTGGGGGCGCTCCAGCGAATGTTGTAGTTGACCTGAGAAGGCTTGGGGCAAAAAGTGCACTGATAAGCAAAGTCGGTGACGACCCTTTTGGTGAATTTCTTATAGAAGAACTCAAAAAAGAGAGAGTTGAAACAAAATACATAATAAAGGACACTAACAAACACACAGGAATAGTCTTTGTCCAGCTTGTGGGGGCAAAGCCCGAGTTTATACTGTACGATGGTGTGGCTTACTTCAACATAAGGAAGGAAGAAATGCAATGGGACTTTATGAAGGATGCCGAGCTTTTGCATTTTGGAAGTGTCCTCTTCGCGAGAGAACCAAGCAGGTCAGCAGTCTTTGAGGTTCTTAGGGAGATTAAAGGAAAGATCCCCATTAGTTATGATGTCAACATCAGACTTGACCTTTGGAAAGGAAGAGAGGAAGAAATGCTCAAAGACATAGAAGAAGCCCTTAAGCTTGCGGACATAGTAAAAATCGGGGATGGGGAACTAGAGTACCTCAACAAAAACGGAATAGCACTTGAGGACTTCAACTTCGCTCTTGTGGCAATAACAAAAGGAGCCGAAGGTAGCACAATTATCCACGAAGACATAAGGGTTGATGTACCTTCGTTTAAAGTTGAGCCTGTAGATACTACCGGAGCCGGGGATGCATTCATGGCAGCCCTATTAGCATCTCTTTTCTACATGGGCAAGCTTGACATGCTGGAGTTCTCCAAAGAAGAGCTAAAAGAGTTGGGAAGCTTTGCAAACCTGGTGGCTGCGCTCTCAACTACAAAACGCGGAGCCTGGAGCGTGCCGAGTTTAGAAGAGGTTTTGAAGTATAGGAAATTCAGCTTTCTTCCGTAGACTCTTCTTTTTTACCAAAAAGCCCGATCAAATCATGAAGTATTGCCAAATCTATTGCGGCGTTTAATGATTGAAAAGTTGCTCCTCCCATCAGCATTAAGAGTGCAAAGAAAAAGTCTATACCTTTATATGCGATCGTTATTTTTATCGCTCTGCTCTCACCTCTAACTATTCCCCAGGCAAGGAGAAAGTTCAGAAGGCCAAAAATAAGCAACATATACCTTTCGCTTCCAAAAGCGCTGGCTGAGTAATACAAAAGGAAAAATGATTGGAGAAACAGCAGGTACACAGCAACTTTCATCGGCCCTCACTCAAGTATCTCTCAAATGCCTCAACATATTTAAACCCATCGTCTGGAAAAATTAAGACTGCCGTTCCCGGATATTTGTCGCGAATTCTCTCAAATGCCTTAACTACCGCACCTGAACTTAGCCCTATTAAAAGACCATCTCTTCTGGCCACTTGTATAGAGCCTTCGATTGCTTCCCTCTGGGTTATCTCCATCACTTTATCAATTTCCACTTTAAAAAACCACTTCGGCTTTGTTTCAAGTCTCTTTATCCCCGGAATCTTCTCACCCTCGGCTGGAACAACTCCAACAATCTTCGTATCATAGCGCTCCTTGAAGTATTTTGCTATCCCTGCTATATGTCCTGAAGTCCCTATTCCAGCAACGATTACATCTGGTTTCTGTCCTATGCTTTTAAGCTGCTCGTCAATCTCCCTTGCAGTGTATTTGTAGTGGGCTTCAAAGTTATCATCGTTTTCAAACTGGTTCAGGTTTACTGCATTTGCCTTTTCTGCTTCTTTTTTGACGAACTCTATCATCTTTGGATCAATAGTTTCAAATTCGGTTTTTACTACCTCAGCACCAAGAACTCTCAACAGAGTCTGGGTTGTGTTGGGAGTAGGTTTTGGAAGATAAGCCCTGAATTCAATGCCAAAGAGGTTTGACATGGCTGCCATAGCTATGCCAACGTTTCCTGAGGTTGCCTCAAAAAGCCTCCTGGTGCCGTTAATGTCTCCTCGCTCCATAGCCTTCATAATAAGATTAAAAACAGCCCTATCTTTTATGCTTCTGCTGAATGGGTTAAAGAACTCCAGTTTGGCAAAATACATCCCCCCTCTCATCTGAAAGGGAAAGCTTAAGCAGGGGGGTAGGTTTGAACTTTTCAAAGAGCTCAACTGCACTGTTAAACACGTTCACTTTTGATCACCATGGTAGCATCCCAATCGCGCATTATAAATGTTTCGTTTGCGGCAATCTTACACAAAAATGTATATTTAACATTCCTTGCCAAACACTTCCCGGTAAATCTTCTTAAACTCACCAAGGGTTCCCCTTATTACCGGGTGCTTCGGTACAAAATTACAGCCTTCTTCAGGCTCTATGCTTATCTCAAACGTCCCTATTTCCTTTGCGATTCTTTCTATCTCTATTTTGTCCAGCCCTATAAGGGGCCTGAATATCGGCAAATCTGTTGCAAGGCTTATTATCAGAAGATTATCCAGTGTTTGAGAAGCAACCTGGCCGAGGGAATCTCCTGTGATTATTGCCATTGCCCCTTTTTCTTTTGCTATCTCAGTGGCCTTCATGAACATGGTGAATTTACAAAAAACGCATATCCACTTTTCTTTTCTCAGCTCTATCAATCTATCAAAAATAGGCTTTTGATATTCAAAAGAGCCAACAACGATCAGCTCTTCCAACTTCTCTGGAAAAGGTTCCTTAAGCCTCTGCCAGATTCTTCTAACTTTTTGATAATTGATTTCACTTTGCTTGAAGTGAATCGGATAGATCGTAAAGCCTTTTCTGAGCATTAAGTATACGGCCACAGGTGAATCTATCCCCGAGCTTAAGAGTGCAACAGCCTTCATTGTTCCACCTCCAGGGTTAGGTAGACTATCCAGGCGTTTATGAAGAGTGCTCCTACAAGCTCCGGAATAGCGAGTCCCTCAAATACTCTGGTGAGATAAAGCATTACTATAAAAACTATGGGACTGCCAAGAAGCCATATGAGGACAGATTTCTTTTTTCTCACTCTCTTTAAACCACAGATAAATATGTCTGCAACGAGCAAGATGTAAAAGGACAGTGCAAAAAACGAATGGGACTTATACTCTTCTGGAAAAATTCCCACAAGTAGCAAGGAAATCATTCCGAGAGGAAAAAGCACGGTAACTCTCTTCTCCTTTAGCATCTCAACCCCAAATACAAGGGCTAGCAAGCCGAGAAGAACGAGGAGAGAATTAAAAACATACCCTATAGGGTTTTTAATAGATCCCATATCGCTGAGGGCATTTTCTGTCAGGGAAAACCAAGGATTTAAGTAAATTGCAATAAAGATTCCACCAAAAGTAAGAAACGGAAAGAAAAGCCCCAAAATTCTTACCCACCTTTTCATTGACATCCCCTTTTTCTCGGTTCTTCACCGAAGACTGCTTTGTACAGCTTTTTGAACTCCCCCCAAGAACCCCTTATCACTGGATGCTTTGGGATAAATGGTATCTCATCTTCCGGCAGTACAGAGAGTTCAAAGGTTCCAATGCTTTTAGCAATCTCCACAATTTCCTCTTTATCCAGCCCTACCAATGGCCTGTAGATTGGCAGATCGCTTGCTTGGCTTACTATATACATATTCTCCAGTGTTTGAGATGCCACCTGGCCTAGGGAGTCTCCCATAACGATTCCTTTTGCCCCAAATTCCCTTGCAATCTTGTCAGCTTTTTTGACCATCATGTACTTGCAGAAAACACATGTATAGTTTTCTTTTTTAAGCTGCTTTAGTGTTTGAATAACTTTCTCCCTTTCCTGTGGTTTAATAACTATTAGGTCACTTTTGCCCCCATAGTGGTATTTTTTTAGCTGGTTCCAGATTTTCCTGACCTTCTCAAGGGTCTTCTCTCCCATGTAAATGTGGACAGGGATCACTTCACATCCTCGCTTCATCATCAGAAAAGCAGCAACCGGTGAATCTATACCCCCACTTAAAAGAGCCACAACCTTTCCTTGGGTTCCTACTGGAAGACCACCAAACCCTTGGACTTTATCAACATAAACATAGGCTTTTCCTTCCATTAGCTCGATGCCAACCTCGATATCATAGTTCTTTAAATCTACTTTGCAATCTTCGTTTTTCAGTATGTACTCACCAACTTTAGCAGCCAGCTCGTGGCTTTTAAGGGGAAACTCCTTGGTTATCCTCCTTGCGGTTACTCTGAACTTCGGCTCTTCCACTCCAAGTGCCCTCAGCTTCCTCCTAAAAAGTTTTAGAGAAGTTTTATATATCTTCTCAAGCTCTGCATCTATCTCGGCAGAAGGTGAAAGTGAGACTATACCAAAAACCCTCTTAAGGACTTCCACGCCTTCTTCCGCTTTGTTTGTCTTTACTATGATCCTGCCGTGCTTTGCAAAGACGTTCTTGTACTCTATACACTCACTCACTAAAGCTTCTTTTATGTTGTTGATTAAAATGTTCTCAAACCATCTTCTCGTTTTTGGAGATTTTGTGCCTATCTCGCCGTATCTAACTATTATGGCATTTAGCATCTTCATTCACCGGATTTAAATTATTTTAAGGATTTTTTCCAGGGATTTTCTCCTTGGCCTGGGAGTTATTTTTTCAGCAGGATACCCTACGGGGACTAACCCTACAAGGTACCAATTTTCGCCAAGCCCTGCTATTTCTCTAAGCTCCCCCTGGTATTTTTCCAAGCTGGTAACTCCTATGTAACACGTTCCCAAGCCAAGTTCCACTGCCTTGAGCATAAGGTTCTCTATGGCCATTGCAGCACTTTCAACACTCCAAAGGAATTCAATTTCCTCGTATTCTTTTCCTTTTAAGAAGCGCGTTTCTTTATCGACAAAAACCCCTACATAAACCGGAGCTTTGTACATTCCTTTTTCAAATATCTTCGTTTTTAGTTTTTCTATTTTTTCTTCAGATAAGCCGTATGCACGGTAATATTCTGCATGAGCCTCGTACATTATTTCGTGGATTCGCTTTCTGATGTTCTCGTCTTTATAAACTACAAACAACCAGTTTTCAAGACCACTTGCGGTAGGAGCCCTTATTGCAGATTTTATTAGGTCTTCTAGCTTTTCTTCTTCTACGCTTCTCTCTTCGTAATATCTCACGGACATCCTGTTAAATATCACCTCATCTAGCTCCATCTAACTCACCAAACCCCCTTATGTTTATTCGGGTTAATATACTTTAAGGAGAAAAGAGAAGAAATCTGAGAGAACGGACTTCATCCTCTGAGTATTTTCATCTCAAACTCTTCCACAGGGACTTTGAAGTCTTCTCTGCTGTTGATGTCCCCTCTGTTAAAGAGGACTTCTCTTGCAAGTATCCAGTAAATTAGAGCCAAAGCCTTTCTTCCTTTGTTGTTCGTTGGAATTGCCAAGTCCACATAGCTCAAAAGGTTCTCCGTATCGACAAGAGCCACTATCGGAATTCCAATCTCTATTGCTTCTTTCATTGCTTGATGGTCTGCCCTTGGGTCTGTTACTATCAAAACATCGGGCTCAAAAAAGTTCTTAACCTGTGGATTTGTCATTGTTCCGGGTAGGAATCTTCCAGGTATTGCCCTTGCTCCGGTGATTTCTCCAAACTTCTTGACTGGCTTTTGGCCGTAGAGCCTTACACTTACCGCTAATATCCTATCTGGATCAAACTTTGCCAAGAACTTTCCTGCAGCCCTGAGTCTCTCGTCTGTTTTCCTTACATCGAGCACGTATAGACCATCTTGCCTAACCCTGTATATGAAGCGCTTCATATCCTTTGTTTTTTGCTGTGTTCCAATGTGAACACCCGCGGCCAAATATTGGTCGAGTGGAACCAAATACTCTTCCATTTTCTTCACCCCTCAAACGTTATTATTCTTCCTCTTTCACCCAAATCTTCCGCTATCCTAATAAGTTCGTTTATTTTAACAATGGAAGTCTCATGGAGCATTATAGCGGGACACTTAAGTCCCACTGCTAAATGGGCTAAAGCATCATCAGCCGATTCATACTTCGCCTCTGCCAAAATTGGAGTTATTCTTTCGGATTTAACATCATTAACCAGATTATAAAGGTCTGTGAGAGTGCCTAAGTTAATCGGCTTAATTGAAAGTGCGTTGTAATACCTTCTATCCAAGATGTCTTTTGTTCTGAAGAGGTACTCACCGTCAACAAACACTCCATGTGTTCCTGCTATAAGTTCAAGGAAGAGCTCTTCTTCGCCTAAGGGCTTGATGTAGGAGATGTTGTGATCCTCAACTTTCTGGAGGACATCTTCGATATCCATTTCCTTCTTTTGTACTATTCCAAGAGAGACTTCAAGACCAAGTTCGTCTCCAACTATCTCTGAAGCTCTTGAGAGCTCTTGAAGGTTAATGCTTTTTACATGCTCCTTTATTTTTGCCATTGCATCTACTACATCCGAGATTTCCATTAGATCCTTAACCAAGACAAGGTACTCAAAGGTTTCATCCTCCGCAAATCTCAATATTGGGACTGGAAGCTCTGTAGTGAACGTTCCCCCTATGTAGCTGTAAAGAGGAATATTTTTGGCGTTTGAAGCTGCTTTTGCCACAGCGACTGAAACAGCCAGAGCAGTGTTCGCCCCTATGTGGCTTAGATTCTCAGTCCCATCTATTTCCCAAAGATAACTGTCTATGAGCTCTTGCTCTTGGGAGTCAAATCCAATAAGCTCCGGTCCGATTATCTCATCGACTTCACTAACCGCTCTGTGAGCTTCTACTATGTAGAGAGAGGGATTCTCATCTATGGGGGCCGCAAATCTACCAAATCCGGAAGTTGTTATAACGT
>Ga0182239_1000316_pt1 | contig 17969 bp, 16 predicted proteins | sample hydfrate6_PW_210_FD_132456 | JGI IMG/M metagenome (GOLD analysis project Ga0182239, IMG submission 132456) | Subsurface microbial communities from deep shales in Texas, USA - hydraulic fracturing test 6_PW_210 | ecosystem: Environmental > Aquatic > Deep subsurface > Shale gas/oil reservoir >... | reverse complement strand
TGCTCTGGATGTGAGTGACCGGGAGGCGGTGGCCTTATTTTTCCGGGAATCAATCAAAAGCAAGGTCAATCTTGGGCTCCTGGTGAACAATGCCGGGGTGACCAAAGACGGGCTTTTGTTGCGTATGAAGGCTGCTGACTGGGATCAGGTCATGCAGGTCAATCTGAACGGGGCGTTTGCCTGTTTGCAGGAAGCAGCCAAAATTATGGTTCGACAACGGTATGGACGCATAGTCAATATCTCCTCAGTGGTCGGGCAATCCGGAAATCCCGGGCAGGCCAACTACTGTTCATCCAAGGCCGGTCTTATCGGGTTGACCAAGGCGGCAGCCATGGAACTGGCTCCTCGGAACATCACTGTGAATGCAGTGGCTCCAGGATTCATCGCTACAGAAATGACAAAATCCCTGGAACAACAAGTTCGGGATGCATATCTGGCCAGGATTCCCATGGGGCGTTTCGGCCGCCCGGAGGATGTGGCTGAAACCGTGGCCTGGTTGGCTTCTGAGCGGGCCGGGTATATTACAGGTCAGGTCATCGGAGTCAACGGAGGACTCTACCAGTAACAATCAATGCAGCAAAAAAAACAGGCGAGGAGGAAACATGTCAGTACTGGAAAAAATAAAAAATATTGTCGCTGAGCAACTGGACGTGGCTGAGAACGAAGTGGTACCAGAAGCCAATTTTGTCGAGGATTTGGGTGCGGACTCTTTGGATCTTACCGAATTGATCATGGCTATGGAGGATGAATTCGGCTTGGAGATCGACGATGATGAGGCTCAGAACCTGCGAACGGTGAACGATGCAATCAAATATATTGAAAGCAGGCAGGCGGCGTAAGGCGGAGTGAGTTATCAGTTATCAGTTATCAGTTATCGGCTCTCAATTCAGAACTAACGTCTTGGGAGCTATGAACAGATAACTGATAACTGTTTTCCCTGCGATTGGGAAATCTATCAACAGACCACAGATCGGAGAATATTAACTTCATGAGTGAATTTTCATGATCGGAAAACGAGTCGTCGTCACCGGCCTTGCGGCCATCACGCCCCTGGGTACTGACCTTAAGAGCAGCTGGAAGGGCTTGACTGCCGGAAGATCCGGCATCGGTCCCATCACTCGATTCGACTCTTCAGAGTTCAATACAAAAATTGCCGGGGAAGTCAAAGACTTTGATCCACAGCAATATATACCCCGCAAACAAATCCAGCGCATGGACCGTTTCAATCACTTTGCGGTGGCTGGATCGCGCATGCTCTTGGATCATGCCGGATTGGACATAGATCCTGAACAGGGATCACAAGATGTCGGGATTCTGCTCGGATGCGGTCTGGGAGGGCTGGAGACCATTGAAGAATTTCACACCCGGTTGCTGAAGAAAGGGCCGGCGCGTATTTCGCCGTTTTATATTCCCAAGCTGATTTCCAATATTGCGGCCGGACAGATCGCCATATTCACCAAAGCCAAAGGCCCGAACCTGGTGACTACCTCCGCGTGCGCATCAGGGGTGCATAGCATCGGGTATGCCTTTTCGGACATAAAGTTGGGTCGAGTCAAGGCAATGATTTGCGGGGGGGTGGAGTCGACAATAACCCCCATGGCCGTATCAGGCTTTAATGCCATGCGGGCCCTGTCCGAGCGCAACCATGAACCGGACAAGGCTTCACGGCCGTTTGATCAAGACAGGGACGGTTTTATTATAGCCGAAGGGTGTGGATTTCTTCTCCTGGAAGAACTGGAACACGCCAAGGCCAGAGGAGCTACGATTTATGCCGAAGTCGTAGGTTTCGGGGCCTCGGCAGATGCCTACCACATTACAGCCCCGGATGAGAGCGGAGCAGGCATGGCCCAAGCCATGCGCGCTGCGGTGAACGAGGCGGAACTTGATGTCCAGGAAGTCGATCATATCAACGCCCATGGGACATCCACTCCGTGGAACGATCTGTGCGAAACCCGGGCCATCAAGACTGTTTTTGGAGCGCATGCATATAATCTCTGCGTCACAGCCAATAAATCCATGCTCGGCCATGCGTTGGGTGCAGCTGGAGGCATTGAGAGTGTGTTCAGTGTGATGACTATTGATCAAGGCCTGGTTCCAGGAACTGTGAATCTTGAGCATCCAGACCCGGAATGCGATTTGGATTATGTGGCCCAGGGAACCAGAAAGCAACAAGTGCAGACCGTCCTTTGCAATTCATTTGGTTTTGGAGGAACCAACGCCTGTATCCTGTTTCAGCACTTTGAAAATGGGTAAGAAGCCTTGGATTTTGTTCCCGGAGGCTAAGAGGATTTTTTTGTGAGTCATCGACTTCCCTGGCCTGAATATTTTATGCGCATCGCCTTCCTGGTGGCTGAAAGGTCGACATGCCTGCGGCGAAAGGTGGGTGCTGTTGCAGTCAAAGACAAGCGTATTCTGTGTACAGGTTACAACGGTGCCCCATCCGGGCTGGCCCATTGTCTTGACCAGGGCTGCCTGCGTGAACAACTGGGTGTCCCCTCTGGTCAGCGGCATGAACTCTGCCGCGGACTGCATGCCGAACAAAACGTTATCATTCAGGCCGCTGTCCACGGTATTGCCCTCAGAGGCGCTGAGTTATTCTGTACCACCCAGCCATGCCTGATCTGCGCTAAAATGCTGATCAATTGTCAATTCACCAAGATATATTTTGCTCAGGGCTATCCAGACCAACTGGCCGCTGATATGCTCAGTCAAGCCGGAGTGGCGTTTGAGGTGCTGTCCTTAAAGTAAATACGGCTATGATGAGATCACCCATGCTCCACGCCATACGCCTGGCCTTGCAGGCCAAAGGACAAACCGCTCCAAATCCGTGTGTGGGGGCTGTATTGACCAAGGGTGGTCTGATTGCCGCTGTTGGATGGCATAAAGGGCCGGGGCTTCCCCATGCCGAGGTAGAGGCCTTACATCAGGCCCTGGAAAAAGGCTGGGACTTGACGCAACTCACGCTGTGGGTAACCTTAGAGCCGTGCAACCATCAGGGCCGGACGCCGCCGTGTACCCAGGCCATACTTCAGGCCGGTATTCCGCGGGTTGTCATCGGAACCTTGGATCCCAATCCGGATGTGGCAGGTGGCGGTGCAGATCGGCTGCAACGCCATGGCGTAGAGGTCATTGTCGGTGAAGAAGAACAGTCCTGCCGGGATCTGATTGCCGATTTTCGGGCTTGGACTATAGAGCAGCGGCCACTGGTCCGACTGAAGTTGGCCACAACCCTGGATGGACGAATTGCCACCAGAAACGGCCATTCGGCCTGGGTCAGCGGAGAAGTGGCCAGACAGAGGGTTCATGCCATGCGGGCTGAATCTCAGGCGGTCCTGGTCGGCGGACAGACACTGCAGGCTGACGATCCCCAATTGACGAATCGATCAGAGAGAGGGGAAAGACAGCCTTGGGCAGTTGTTATAACCCGCAAAATGCCCTCGGCAGATGCAGATTTGTTCCTGTTGCAAAAGCGTCCTTTAGAACTTGTGATATTGACCTCTGAAGAGAATGCCGATTCCAATACAGCCCAGAAGCTGCGCCACAAGGGAGTTCAGGTATACGGCTTGAGCACAGTGGAGAACGGTGGGCTGGATATCAGAGCTGGTCTTCAAATCCTGCACAAGAAGCTGGGGTGTACCGAGCTTTTATGTGAGGGAGGAGGCCGGTTGGGGATGTCCCTTGTTCAGGCTTATTGCGTTGACGAACTGCATCTTGTGGTGGCTCCCAGGATACTTGGCGATGAACAGGCAGTAAGTGTTTTTTCCGGACGAAAGGTATTGCAGATGGACGAAAGCGTGAACTGGCGTTTGATCAGCCATGAGCAGGTCGGCGAAGACCTGTGGCTGCTCTTGCTGCCTGGATGAAAGGCCACGGGGGAAGAAGAAACACCCCCAACCCCCCTCAAGGGGCGAAAGAAGAGAAGACAGCAGTCAGAGATTAGACGTCCAAGGTCGGTGGGAGAAAAAAGGTCAGTGAAATAGTACCTGGATCCGGCGGTACAGGTGTGAGGGCGAATAATTATTCGCCCTCTTGGGATGCTCATTCTCTGATCATTGATTTCTGATCTCTGTACTGGCGCTAGTAGAAGCGATCATAAATAGAGTGTGTTCCAGAATTCCGTACTAGGTATAAGTTAGGATAATCCAAATCGATCCCGAAGAAAGAAAATCCCAACAAACGGATGCACTGGACGCTCATTCTTCGCGCCAGTGATCCTAAGCGTTGAAAACTGATCAACTCCGTATGGTCTCGTCATTTCGAGGAGTCTTCGACAGGCGTCTTCGCCGAAGCAATCTCGAAATCGTTACCGATATTTAAGAACAGATGTACTAGTCGCTTCCACGTGACCTACAGAAACGACAAACCAGGAATGCCGAACAGCTTTATATCCACTATGTTTACCGGCCTGATCCAGACCCTGGGTACAATCCAGACCATTACCGGCTCCCAGGATGAGCAACGGATGTGTATTGCTCCCCAAAAAAAATGGAGCGATCTTCAGCTTGGGGAGAGTATTGCCATAAACGGTGTCTGTCTAAGTGTTGAAGAATTTTCCAGGGCCTCCTTTTGGGTTTACGCCTCAATGGAAACACGAGAACACTCCAATTTGAGACTGCTGAAGACTGGAAGTCGAATCAATCTGGAACGGGCTCTAGCACTCCAGGATCGGTTGGGCGGTCATTTGGTCAGTGGCCATGTGGACTGCCAGGCCAGGGTGGTATCCATCAATTCGGCCGGGCAATCGCAAGGCTATCGGTTTACGTTTGATCCTAAGTGGTCTTCCTATGTTGTGCCCAAGGGCTCTGTTGCCCTGGATGGGATCAGCCTGACGGTGAATTCCTGCGGAAACGGCTTTCTGGAAGTCAATATTATCCCGGCCACCCAGAAGGATACGGCCATTCATCTTTGGCGTCCTGGTGTTGCTGTCAATATGGAAGTCGATCTCATCGCAAAGTATGTTCAGCGCATGCTCACCCCCTGGCAAGGCCGGGAGGAAAGAAAGTCTGATTTAAGTATGGATTTTCTCCGTCAGCATGGGTTTGGCGAATAACTGGAAATATTTTGTCCAAAAAAGATTTGAGCAAATACATAAATCACGTCGGAGCCGAAAATGAGCAAGTGCACCCCAGAAGAGGCCATTGAAGAAATCAAGCAGGGGCGACTTTTGATCCTGGTTGACGATGAAGATCGGGAAAATGAGGGGGATCTGACCATTGCCGCTGAAAAAGTCACACCGGAAGCCATCAATTTTATGGCCAAATACGGGCGGGGACTGATCTGTCTGTCTCTGGCCCCGGAATGGGTGGACAAGCTGCAGCTGCCTATGCAGCCCAAGCGAAACGAATCCCGTTTTGGCACAGCTTTTACCGTATCGATTGAAGCGGCCAAGGGGGTGACTACCGGAATATCGGCCTATGACCGGGCCACAACTATTTTGACTGCGGTTCAAGACCGGGTTCAGCCCGAGGATGTATCTACCCCTGGACACATTTTTCCTTTGCGGGCCCGAAGGGGGGGGGTTTTGGTCCGAGCCGGCCAGACAGAAGGCAGTGTTGACTTGAGCAAACTTGCCGGGCTGAAGCCAGCGGCAGTCATCTGTGAGATTATGCGTGATGACGGAAATATGGCCCGAATGCCGGATCTGGAAGTCTTTGCTCAGGAATATGGACTGAAAATTGCTACCATTGAGGACTTGATTCGGTACCGATCCAAGTTCGATTCTTTGGTTCAGGCGGTAGGAGAGGCAGACCTGCCTACCCGCTATGGAAATTTCCGGACCATCGCGTACGAGTCGGATATCGACGACTACACGCATATTGCATTGGTCAAGGGACAAATCAAAGAAGATGAGCCTGTTTTGGTCCGGGTGCACAGCGAGTGCTTGACCGGCGACGTGTTTGGCAGTCTGCGTTGTGACTGCGGCTCGCAGCTGCAGAAGGCTATGCGCATGATTGAAGAAGAAGGCACGGGTGTTGTCCTGTATATGCGCCAGGAAGGCCGTGGAATCGGTTTGGGCAATAAAATCCGAGCTTATCATCTTCAAGATCTTGGGCAGGATACAGTTCAAGCCAACCTGAGCTTGGGGTTTCAGCCCGATCTGCGCGACTACGGCATTGGGGCCCAGATTTTGGTTGATTTGGGTGTTTCCAAAATGCGCCTGATGACCAACAATCCCAAAAAAATTGTGGGCCTGGAAGGGTATGGGCTGGAAGTGGTCGAACGTGTTCCCTTGGAAGGTCCTCTATGCGAAACAAATGCCAACTATCTCCGAACCAAGAAAGAAAAATTAGGCCATTTGTTAGCTTCGTTTGACGAAGCGCAGTAGCCGGTGGGGGAAGGGCGGCTTTTTGTTGATGACGGATACCAAATAACAGATAACCAGCTACCAGCGGCAGGGCTGACTCCCGACACCACAGCCGGAACACTGAAGCAGATTGATTGAAAGGATATGAATTATCATTGAAGCGAGAGATATTATGCACCATATCACAACCATTGAAGGACACCTCCAGGCCGAGGGATTGCGTTTTGCCCTGGTGGCCAGCAGGTTCAACGATTTTATTGTCGACCGGCTGGTCAGCGGCGCAGTGGATGCGCTCATCAGGCACGGAGCAGAGCGGGAAAATTTACAGATTGTCCGTGTCCCCGGTGCCTTTGATATGCCGGTGGTGGCTAAACAGTTGGCTGCCAAGAAAGATCTTGACGGTATTATCTGCCTGGGTGCGGTTATCCGGGGAGCAACACCCCATTTTGATTATGTGGCCGCAGAAGTGTCCAAAGGACTGGCCCATATTTCTTTGGAAACCGGAAAGGCAGTAGGGTTTGGTATTTTAACCACGGATTCTTTGGAACAAGCTATAGAACGAGCCGGGAGCAAGGCTGGGAACAAAGGCGTTGAAGCGGCCATGGCCGCACTAGAGACTGCCCAGGTCCTTCGGCAGCTTGGCACCGTGTGACCATGGCCAGAAAACACAAAAGCCCCAGACGTCAAGGACGGGAAAAGGCATTTCAGGTCCTCTACGGGATGCATTTCTATCCCCAGCCTGACATGGTGCATATGATGCGGTCTTTTGATCATTTCATTGCCGAGCATAATGGAGATTTGAGCACTGGGGATGGCTTTGCCCTGGCCTTGATACAAGGAGTCCTGGAGAACCTTCCCCAGTTAGACACAGCTATTGCAGCTCATTGTAAAAACTGGCGTTTGGAACGGATTGGGAAGATCGAATTGACTGTTTTGCGCCTATCACTTTTTGAATTGCTGTACCGGGAAGATGTACCGGACAAGGTGGCCCTCAATGAAGGGATAGAACTGGCCAAAAAATTCGGCGATCAGCGTTCCGGAGGGTTTGTCAACGGCATCCTGGATGCCATTGTCCATGACCGGGAGCAGAGCGCAGGGGACAGTGATCGGTAGTCAGTCCCCCGCTGCTCATGCCCCCCAAGTTTGACCGGGATGAAACGTATACGATGAGCCGATAACAAATAACAGATAACTGACAACTGACATCCGATTATGACCCAATATCACGCTGAGCAGATAGAACAGAAATGGCAGGAACACTGGGAAAAGGACCGTCTCTTTGCCGCCCGGGCCGACCCTGAACGGGAAAAATATTATGTTCTGGAGATGTTTCCGTATCCTTCGGGACGAATTCATATGGGCCATGTCCGGGTATATACTATTGGCGATGTCATCGCCCGGTTCAAGCGGATGCGGGGATACAATGTCCTGCACCCTATGGGGTGGGACGCTTTTGGTCTGCCTGCGGAAAACGCAGCTATAAAGCACAATACCCATCCGGCAGAATGGACCTATGCCAATATCGATGAAATGCGGTCACAGCTCAAAAGTCTGGGGTATTCTTTGGACTGGGACAGGGAACTGGCCACTTGTGATCCTTCCTACTACCAGTGGGAGCAGCTCTTTTTCCTGAAGTTTTGGGACCAGAGGTTGGTCTATCGGAAGAAAGCTCCAGTCAACTGGTGTTCCGACTGTCAGACCGTACTGGCCAATGAGCAGGTCGAAGATGGGGAATGCTGGCGCTGCGGGTCCACGGTTGAACAGAAAGAACTGGCCCAATGGTTCCTGCGCATAACAGCCTATGCCGACGAATTGCTGGACGATCTTCAGACCCTTGGTCAAGGCTGGCCGGAAAGGGTCCGGGCCATGCAGGAAAACTGGATTGGCCGCAGTGTGGGAGCGGAAATAGATTTTCCAGTCCTGGATCTTGATCAGCGCATCAAGGTATTTACCACCAGGCCGGATACATTGTTTGGGGCTACCTTTATGAGTTTGGCCCCTGAACATCCTATGGTCGAAGGTTTGGTCAAGGACCGGCCCCAGGCCGAAGAAGTCAACGATTTTGTCCGCCGCATGCAGGCTACTGACCAAAGCCTGCGAACAGCAGAGGACATGGAAAAGGAAGGAGTCTTTACCGGGGCGTATTGCGTCAATCCGGTGACCCAAGAGTCCATTCCCATCTATGTGGCCAATTTTGTACTCATGGCATACGGGACAGGGGCTGTGATGGCTGTTCCAGCCCACGATCAGAGGGACTTTGAGTTTGCCAGCAAATATGGACTGAAGATCCGGGAGGTGATCAAACATTCAGGGCACGAAGGGCAGTCAGAGCTGGAGTCTGCTTATGCCGGCCCGGGATCATTGATCAATTCCGGAACATTTGATGGGCTGGACAATGAGACGGCCAAGGATCGAATCATTGAGCACCTGGCTGAACAAGGACTGGCCCAAAAAGCGATCAACTATCGTTTGCGGGACTGGAATATTTCCAGGCAGCGCTATTGGGGCGCACCTATCCCTGTTATCTACTGCGATGCCTGCGGGGTTGTCCCGGTGCGGGAAGAAGACCTGCCGGTTGTTTTGCCCACTTCTGTGAAGACCCGCGCGGACGGCCGATCTCCTTTGCCCGAAACCGAAGATTTTGTGCATACGACATGCCCAAAATGCGGAGGGCCGGGGAAAAGAGAGACAGACACTATGGATACCTTTGTGGAGTCCAGCTGGTATTTTGCCCGGTATACCTCGGCCAGGTTGGACAGCGCTCCCTTTGACCCCCGGGAACTTTCCTACTGGATGCCGGTTGATCAGTATATCGGCGGAATTGAGCACGCCATTCTCCATCTGCTCTATGCCCGTTTTTTTACCAAGGCCCTGCGGGATTTGGGCTATCTGGAGCACAGCGAGCCCTTTTCTCATCTATTGACTCAGGGCATGGTCTTAAAAGACGGGGCCAAGATGAGCAAGTCCAAGGGCAATATTGTTGATCCCAACGAGATGCTGGCCCGTTTTGGAGCGGATACTACCCGATTGTTCACCCTCTTTGCGTCTCCTCCGGAGAAGGATCTGGACTGGAACGATCAAGGTGTGGAAGGTGCGCATCGGTTTTTGCATCGGCTTTGGCGTCATTATCAGCAGCTGGAGACCATTTTGACCCCCATCGGCCCATGCGCTCGGTTGAAAAGTCAGGATTTGACCAAAGCGGAAAGGGATTTGCGGCGCAAGGAGCACGAAACCCTGCTCAAGGTGAGCCGGGATCTGGAGCATGAGTTTCAGTTCAACACCTGCATCGCTGCTGTTATGGAACTGATGAATGCCCTGAATGCGGCCCAAGGCGAATTGTCCCAGACTGATAAGGGCAAGCTGGTTCTCTCCTCGGTCTGGTCTACGTCTTTGCTGTGCCTCTATCCCATGGTCCCTCATATATGTGAAGAACTTTGGGCTAAGACTGGATATGATCGCTGCTTAGCTCAATGTTCCTGGCCGGATCACGACCCTGAGGCCTTGCACAAGGATGAATTGCTCATCGTTGTCCAGGTCAACGGGAAGCTGCGGGGCAAACTCTCGGTGCCCTCCGGGTCGGGGCAGGAAGAAATCAAAGCCTTGGCCCTAGAGAACGAAAAGGTGCACAAATATATCCAGGGCAAAGAGGTGAAAAAAGTGATTGTAGTCCCGGAAAAACTGGTCAATATTGTTGTTGGATGAGTAAGAGTTGCTCATAAATGGTCATTTCGGCACGTCTGAACTTTTGGAGACCGCAATGAAGATTCGGTCGTTTTTGGGGCTTCTCTGTGCTTTTCTTTTCATGAATCTTTTCCTGCCGTCCTGCGGGTATCAGCTGTCCTCTTCCGTTCCCATGGAAATGCCCCAAGGCATAAACAGACTTTTTATCGATCATGTAGAGAACCCAAGCACTGAACCGTGGCTGGAATCCAGACTGATTTCCGAGGTTCGGGATGAATTCTCCCGGAGGGGACACGTAGTGTGGGTCGATCGGGATCAGGCAGAAGGTTTGCTTCATTTGATTATTACCCGGTACAGGGATTATTCTCGAGTGGAAAGCGCAGAGGAAGAGACCTTGAAGTCAGAAATTGCGCTCATTTTGGAGGCCAGGATCTTGTCGGCCAAGGACCAAGAAGTGCTTTGGGTCTCCAGTCCAGTGCATGAGCGGGAATCGTTTGTCGGCATTCAGGAAAAACGAAAGGCAGAGAGACGAGTGGTAGAGGATGTGGCCGATTCTCTGGCCAATCAACTCAGTTCCGGATTTTGAAGCAACGAGTCCGGCGATTCTTTATTCTGTTTACGAGCACATAGAACGAATAACAGATAACCCATATCCAATGCTATGACTCAAAGCACCCGCCATGGTTTTACCTTCTGTATCTGCCCGGACGGGCAACTGATCAAGGAATACATTCATACTCTGGTGACCAAGCAGGATGACGAGTGGAAAGTCCTATATTTTTGGGCTGATGAGGAAATTCCAGATACATATTGGCAGAATCTGACCTGGGCAAATCTTCTCGGACGGCCCACGGCTGTTGTCCTGCGGCGGGCAGAGCATTTCAAGGCCGATGGGTGGAAAAAGCTGCACCCAATCTTGGGCCGGTTCCGGCAGGGAATCTGGCCTTTTTTTTGTCTGGAAAAGGAATGGGAGAGAGGAAAGGCTCCTGTCCCGGTTGTTTTGCAAAAACAGGCCTTTTGGAAAGTAGCTGAAAAAAAAGGCTGGGTATGGCGATCGGCGGGATTGGACCGCAAGGCTGTGCAGCAGCGAGTGAAACAATGGGCAGATGCTCAGGGGATCAGCATAGCTGAGCATATTCAATCAGTCCTGGTCCAGGCTTTACCCCTGGATGCAGCAGGGTTGAAAAACGAATTGGAAAAGTTGGAACTGCTCCTGGCTGAGCGCAAAGTCATGCAGCCCCAAGACTTGCATGTTTTGTCATTTCAGCCGGAATTGGATATTTTTGGTTTTATCCGTGCATTGCAACGCAAAGGGCAGGAGAAAGATGTTTGGCGGACCATTCTGCGTAACCAACTGGAGGGGAATGCAGAAATGGTTATGCCTTTTTTAGCCCTGATCGTGCGTGAAGCCAGGATTCTTTGGCAGCTACAGGCCGGAGAACAAGAGAAAGTATGGATGCCCGGCCGGGTCAAGGCCGAGAAAACACAGATGGCCCAACGACTTGGGCCGAAGCGCCTGATCAGGCTGTGGACCATGGCCTTGGAGGCCGAATCAGGGATAAAATCCGGAGATCTGAGCCAGTCCCAGGCCCAAGAACTTGTGGTCAGCCGCATGATGCAGGTGTTTGGTTGTTATGTCTGAGAAACCACATTACGTAGGCCATCGTCAACGGCTCAGGGAACGTTTTGTCCAGGATCGAACAAGCCTGGCCGATTATGAAATCCTGGAGCTTCTTTTGGGCTATGCCCTGCCTCGCAAAGATACCAAACCCCTGGCCAAAGACTTACTCCAGAAATTCGGGTCCTTAAAAGGAATATTCACTGCCCGGCCGGAAGAGTTGCGGGAAGTCAATGGATTTGGGCCTGGGCTGGAAACCTTCTGGGGCCTGTGGCGGGAGTTTTGGGCCAGATTGCAGGAGGCCCCTTTGCGCAACCGTGAACAGCTGTGCACTCCGTCAGCGGTAGCAGAAATGGCCTGTTCCAGACTGGGAAGCGATGCAGTGGAAAGCTTTTGGGTTGCTTTGGTGGATAATAAAAATCGATTAATTACATTTGCCAAGGTGGCTCAGGGTACTGTTGATCAGGCCGCGGTATACTCCCGGGAGGTATTGGCCCTGGCCCTGCAATGGAAAGCGGCGGGGGTAATTCTGGTTCACAATCATCCGGGTGGCGATCCTGCTCCGTCAATTCAGGATAAAGACCTGACAAAACGGATTCAAAAGGCAGCTCAAGAAGTCGGGCTTCGGGTTTTGGATCATTTGGTGGTCGCTGAAGACAGCTACTACAGTTTTCAGGACAGAGGGATTTTGTAGCTAACAACTTGAGATGGAAGAACTTTTGTCAGTCGTGGTGATTGAGATAAAATGCATATCGAAATTGGAGAACCGAAGTCTGGAAAAAAACACCAACTATGACCTACCGTCTTTGCTCTCGGGTTTTTGTGAGTTCAAGAAGAAGGGGGCCGGAGCCCCAAGAGATTCCTTTCTTTCAAAGTCTCCTTGCTTGCCCAGAATTTCCTGTCAAGGGGTTGCTCCTGGGCTTTTGTGTATTATTGTATTCTGGTGAGTTGTCCCCGGTGGCTAAAGGCCTTTACGGGGTCCAAAAGGATGCATACTTTCCTTATTTTGGTGCTTGAGCAACCCTGAAATCATGAAATATAGGTGATCCAGTATGACTGATGAGAAGAAAAACGCCAGTTTTGATGAACTGACTCAACAGATGCACTCCGACCAAACACCACCGGCCAAGGTGGTCATTCAGGAAGAAAATGGGGAAAATGACAATCAAAAGATGGATTTTCCTGCTCAAATGCCCCTTTTGGCCGTGCGGGATATCGTTGTCTTTAATTATATGATTCTTCCTTTGTTTGTTGGTCGAGACAAATCTGTCAAGGCCATAGAAGCGGCCTTAAACGACAAACGATATGTGTTTATCGCCACGCAAAAGGATGAGAAGATGGACGAGCCAGGGCTTGACGATGTCTATCATACCGGGACTGTGGCTCTTATCATGCGCATGCTCAAGATGCCGGACGGGCGGCTCAAGGTCCTGGTTCAAGGTCTGTCCCGGGCCAAAGTTACGGAAGTGGTCCAGGAGGATCCATATCCAGTGGTCAATATCGAAGCTATTTCCGAGCAGGAACTGGAAGAGATTGGCCCGGATGCCGAGGCCCAGATGCGTACAGCCCGGGAGCAGAGTGAAAAAATAATCTCTTTGCGGGGCATGGACCCTTCAGAGATCATGTCTGTCTTAAACAGTGTGCAGGAGCCAGGTCGGTTGGCTGATCTGATCGCCTCCAATCTGCGCATGCCGACAGAAACGGCCCAGGCTATTCTGGAGGATGTAGACCCGATGGAGCGTCTGAAGAGGGTCAACCGCCAACTGATGAAGGAGGTGGAAGTAGCCACCCTGCAGAGCAAAATCCAGAATATGGCCAAGGAAGGCATGGACAAGGCCCAAAAAGAGTTTTTTCTACGCGAGCAATTAAAGGCTATCAAGTCGGAATTGGGCGAGGACGAAGAAGAGGATGAGGAATTTGATGATTTGCGCAAGAAGATCGACAAGGCCGGGATGCCTAAAGAGGTCAAGAAGGAAGTTCATAAGCAACTGAACCGGCTGGAAAACATGCATCCTGATTCTTCTGAGGCCACTGTCATTCGGACCTATCTGGACTGGATGGTCGAGCTGCCCTGGAAAAAGGCATCCAAGGATCAGCTGGATATTAAAAAGGCGGAAAAGATCCTGGATGAAGATCACTACGACTTGCAAAAGGTCAAGGAACGCATCCTGGAATATTTGAGCGTTCGGAAGCTCAATCCCAAAATGAAAGGACCAATTCTCTGTTTTGTCGGCCCTCCAGGGGTGGGCAAGACATCTCTGGGCCGATCCATCGCCCGAAGTTTGAACCGTAAATTCGTACGCATGTCCTTAGGCGGTATGCGGGATGAGGCTGAAATCCGCGGCCATCGCCGGACCTATATCGGGTCCATGCCGGGAAGGATTATCCAGGGCATCAAGGAAGCAGGGACCAAGAATCCGGTGTTCATGCTGGACGAGATCGATAAGGTAGGCACGGATTTTCGGGGGGATCCTTCCTCAGCCTTGCTTGAGGTCCTGGATCCGGAGCAGAACAACTCTTTTACCGATCATTATTTGAATGTGCCTTTTGACCTGTCCAACGTCATGTTCGTGTGCACAGCCAATATCCTGGATACCATTCCGGCCGCACTTTTGGACCGGATGGAAGTGATCCGAATCCCGGGCTACACAGAGCAGGAAAAGATCAAGATAGCCAAGCGGTATCTCCTTCCGCGGCAGATTGAGGAAAACGGGTTGAAAGGGGATAAGATATCATTTAGCGATCAGGCCTTGTCCCGGGTGATCCGGGATTATACCCGGGAGGCAGGACTTCGCAATCTGGAGCGGGAAATCGGTTCCATCTGCCGGAAAGTGGCCAGGCAGGTAGCTGAAGGAGCGACCAAGGCCTTTCGGATTCTTCCCGGGAATGTGGCCAAGTACCTTGGAGTGCCCCGCTATCTGGAAGAGGAACGGGAAAAGGATCTTCCGGCCGGCGTGGCTCTGGGTTTGGCCTGGACCTCGGTTGGCGGTGAAATCCTGCACGTGGAAGTCTCCACCCTGCCCGGCAAAGGCAAACTGATTATGACCGGACAGTTAGGGGAAGTGATGAAGGAAAGCGCCCAGGCCGCTTTAAGCTATGCCCGGGCCAGGTCAGATCGTTTGCAGGTCAACCCGGACTTTGCTGAAAAGCGGGACATCCATATCCATGTTCCCTCCGGGGCCACACCCAAGGAGGGACCGTCAGCCGGGGTGACTTTGGTCATGGCCCTTCTCTCGGCCCTGACCAACCAGCCTTTGCGCAACGACGTGGCCATGACCGGGGAGATTACGCTGCGCGGCCGGGTCCTGCCTGTGGGCGGGATTAAGGAAAAGATACTGGCCGCTGCGGCAGCCGGGGTGAAAATGGTTATCATCCCGGCCCAAAACGCCAAGGACTTCAGCGAGGTCCCGGCCGATCTGAGGAAAAAGCTGCAGGTGAAGACTGTAGAGCATATCGATGAGGTCTGGCCCTTGGTCTGCCTGGAGCCGTCTCAGGAAGAGCCTTGCAAGGCAGTGAACGAGTAGAGCCGGTGGTCGGTAAGCTGTTGCCGGCAGAAGATCGTCAGAGGTCGGTACAAAGAATGAGAAAAAGAAGACACCCCCCTTGGATTCCATCTTGAGGGGGGTTTTCTTATTCCCCTTAACACTACAGCGAAAGATAGGAGTCGCATGCCTTTTCCGTCATTGCCCGGCCCCGATCTCTGGACACATCGCAATCTCACTCGCCGGGCAATCTAGTGGAAAGCCTTGGTATCTTATGTCGCTCCATTATATGCCGGGATGCCTGGATTACTGCCTGCGTGGGAATGTCGAAAAAGAACTGAAGCCTTTTTCTTCGTTACGAGGGTCCTCCCTCGTGACGTCTTCTCTTGGGGCTCCGGCCCCCTTCTTCATGAATTCACAAAAACCTGAGAGCAGAAATGCAAAAGAGGACGGCTGGAGCCGTAAGAAGAAGACATTCCAGGGGAGGACCCTTGGAACGAAGAAAGAAACGATCCCGGATCCCGATACCGATACAGATACCGATTGGGAACAGATAAAAAAGGGATTCCCAATCAGATCCTGATAACCATTAACCAATAACTGTTTTTCATATAAATCCCCGCCTACCACCTCCTGCTCAACGCCTTCCGCAACTCCGCAGCCAGCTCCTGGATTGCCTGTTCATGAGCCTGGACTAGGCTGTCCATGCAGTGAGCAGAGGCGGGAACTTCGGTTGAGAAGGAGTGGACCTGGGCGTTGTCCCTCCTGGATGGGGCAATCCGCCAATCGGCGGCAAGATGCACGCTGCCCCCGGGGGTTCCGTCCAGGCGAAGGATTTGGACCCATATCTGCGACTCCTCTGCTGACGAGCCGGGCGCATTGACCCGGACGGGAGATGGCCCTGCGGCCAGCTCCTGGCTGAGGACTCTGGTGATCATCCTGGACAAGGGTTCGGCCCAGCGGTCCAGCTCGGACAAGGAAAGTCGATTTTCTCCTTTCCGGACAACGATCTGGGGTCGATCCAAATATTCCGGAACCTGGACCTGGAGGGAGACCCGATCTGTCGACGAATGTTCTGGCTGTGTCTTCTGTCCCCTGGCAGGAACATTGAGCAGATAGAACCTGGCCGGGGGGGAGGAAGCGCAGCCCAGGGCGGACACAAGGAGGACTAAGAGGCAGATGAAGAGCTTTTTCATGCATATTTCCTTCTCATTGTTAGGCGGGAATCCAGAGCAGATAGAATGGCTTTCCCCTAGATTGCCCGGCCAGCCTGATCCCGGTGTACTCATATGATCCGGGCCGGGCAATGACGGGAAAGGCAATCCATAAGTTTCTTTATCGATCACACTGGCCGTCTGTGGCCAGCGGCGGCACCGACCTCCGATCTCCGAAGTCCGAGGTCCGATCTCCGAAGTCCGATCTCCGAAGTCCGAAGTCCGATCTCCGAAGTCCGAGGTCCGATCTCCGAAGTCCGAGGTCCGAAGTCCGATCTCCGACCTCCGGCTACAGTCTACGCTTCAATACCCCCTCTTGCCCCGCAGTAAGGCCTCAGGATGGCGTTCCAGATAATCAGAGAGATTCTGGACTGCTCTGGCGGCATCTTGAAATTCCCTCAAGGTTTGCATCAGTTCCTGGTTCATGCCGGAGTCCTGACTGATCAGGCTGCTCAGCTCAGAAAGGGAGGTCCTGGTCTGTTCCAGTGTGGAGCCGGCAGTGGTGAAGGTCTGTTCCAAAGCAGAAAGCAAAGGTCCGATATGTCTGTCTGCCGTGGTCAATAATTTTTCTGCCCGCTCAGCAGTTTGGGTCAGGCTGGCCTGTAAGCGCTCCAGGTCGGACCCGGCTTGAACAATAAGCTCCTGGGTCGCATTGGAAGTGGATCTGAAAGAATACAGTGCGCGAGGCACAGTTGTTTTTAACGTGTTGCTTAATTGTTCCGCATTGTGTAGGGTCCGGCGCAGATGACCAAGGCTTTGTTCCAGGTCTTCGTGGCCCAAGAGCTGGTTCATGCGGGTTATGGCTTGGGTCAGTTGGTGAGCCATTTCCTGCAGGGGAATTTCAGACACACTGGAGGTCAGCTCCTGCAGGCTGGAAGGGATGGTTGGTATTTCAGGATAATCTGTGGAGTGTTTGGTATACGTTGTCCTGCTTTGGGCAAAAAAATCGAGGCAGACCTGGTATTGCCCGGTGACCAGGCTCTGCAAGGCCAGCTGTCCCCGCAGACCGCGGGCAATAAGACCTTCCATGGTTTGTTCCAGGTTTTGGGCTTTACTCTCCTTGCTGAGGAGGAAAGGTTTTATCTCCACAATAACCGGGATATGTATCTCCATGTCATTGCTGTCGACAGTCAAACGAATGTCAGTCACTTGGCCCACTTTCACCCCTCGAAACAAGACAGGGGCTCCGACATTCAGCCCGCTGATTGACTCCTGAAAATAGAGGACAAAACGGGTCGTGTCTGAAAACAGTCCTCCGCTGCCCAGGACAGTCAGGGCAGTGACAGCCAGAATCAAAGCCCCAAGGACAAAGAGGCCGATGGCGGTTTGTTTGCGCAGAGTGGTCATAAACCCTCAGGGGATTTCTACCTGGATCGAATAAGGCTTGCTGATCCAAAGCATTGAATAGTAATGAGGGCCATGTCAAGATGATTTTGTTGACCCTGGCTTACTGAAAAGAGGCTAAAGGATGGTTTGAGCACTCGCCGCTCATCTCTTTCCCCATCTTGCTCATCGCTCACCTCTCTCCGCTCACTGCTTCTTCTTTCGTATCCGTTCAGGGGGAGGCAACAATGTTGATACAACCCGTCATTGCGAGGAGTCTTCGACAGGCGTCTGCGCCGAAGCAATCTCCAAAAATATAGCACATTGAGGATGTTATAACAACATCC
>Ga0182239_1000315_pt1 | contig 18034 bp, 17 predicted proteins | sample hydfrate6_PW_210_FD_132456 | JGI IMG/M metagenome (GOLD analysis project Ga0182239, IMG submission 132456) | Subsurface microbial communities from deep shales in Texas, USA - hydraulic fracturing test 6_PW_210 | ecosystem: Environmental > Aquatic > Deep subsurface > Shale gas/oil reservoir >... | reverse complement strand
GATCCCGGTGTCATCGAATGGTTTGGGCCGGGCAATAGTGAAACGACGGACAAAGTCAGGCGTTGTGTTATGAACTTTGATAGTTAAAGCACATAAGCAAAAATAATGATCATCTTGATTGCAAACTAGAATTACGAATAACAAATAACGAGCCTGCAAGAGTCGGCGTTGACGTATGCCCTCTTTTTTCTCACCGACCACAGACTACCGACTACGGACTACTGTCTCCCGACCACTGGTTTCCAGGTCTATCTACTTTCTCTTACTGACCTCTGATCTCTGACGTCTGATTTCTCTCTTGGACTCCTGACTCCCGGCCACCGACCACTTTCCTCTGTCTTCTGTCCTCAGTTCTACGCCGCCTGCAGCTTAACCTGTCTCAACCGATTGTGGGCCATGGTCAACAACTCTTCAGTACTCTCCCAGGAAATGCATTCATCAGTAATCGACACCCCATATTTCAATGCCGATACATCCCCGGTAAATTTTTGATTGCCTTCATTGATATTGCTTTCCAGCATCAGCCCTAAAACCGCTTCATTGCCCTGCAGGACCTGCTCTAGCACATTTTTGAACACATTGCCCTGGCCCTGATGCTTTTTGTGGCAGTTGGCGTGGGAACAATCCACAATGACTGCTTCGGGGAGGCCTTTCTTGATCAAATTCAACCTGGTTTCTTCAATGCTGATAGGGTCGTAATTGGGCTTATCCCCGCCGCGAAGGACCACATGACCATAGGGGTTGCCGCTGGTTCTGACAACACAGGTCCGGCCCTCCTGATCGATGCCCAAAAACGTTTGGGCCGCCCGGGCAGCCTGCATGGCGTTGACCGCTGTGGCCAGATTCCCGTCTGTACTGTTCTTGAACCCGACAGGCATGGACAGGCCACTGGCCATCTGGCGGTGAGTCTGCGATTCCGTTGTCCTGGCTCCAATGGCTGACCAGCTGACCAAATCGGCAACATATTGAGGTGTAATCGGGTCCAACATTTCAGTGGCTACGGGCAAACCCATTTCATTGATTTGGAGCAAAAGCTTTCTGGCCCGATACAGCCCGGTCTGAATATCGCATGAATCGTCAAGACCTGGGTCGTTAATCAATCCCTTCCAGCCTACTGTGGTCCTGGGTTTTTCAAAGTATACCCGCATGGCGAGAACCATGGTTTGATCCACTTGCCGGGCCAGCTGGACCAGCCGCTGGGCGTAATCAAGGGCCGCTTCTTCATCGTGAATAGAACACGGTCCGGAAATGATCAATAAACGGCGGTCCTTTTTGTCCAGAATGTCCTGGATTTTTTTCCGGCTTTTTTGGACCCATTCCTGAGCAGTATCTGAAAGAGGCAATTCCTGCTTGAGTTCCTGCGGTGTCTTCATGGCTTGATACCCCTGAATTCGTATGTCATCTGTTGCGTGCATCATGTCCTCCTTTGTGCTTTTTGGGTTTGGGGCCAGATAAAGGTGCGGTCATTTCGGCAGCCGCACGCGATGACGCAGGGCACTTGCGAAATGAGCATTATAACCTCCTGTCACAAATAGTTGTATTTACTGTCGGGTTGCATATGCGAACAAAAAAAGGCCGTGAGGTTTTCCCCACGGCCTGAAAATGAAGAAGCCGTGGGGACCTTTTTGGTCTGCCACGGCTCCTTGGATTTCTTACATGTTGTACTCCTCAGCGAACGCCAGGCAGACCAGGTCCATAAAAGTAAAAATAAAAGCTAAAATAGGTGGACCAGTTGCCTGTGTGCAGAGTCATAAACAGTCTTTTTTCTCTTTGGTAATTTGTGTCACTTGTTTTGATCTTCTTCTACATCATACGCCAATGGTTCGTCAAGAGATTGAGGGAAACTTTTATATTTTTTTCTCAAATCCTTTTCTTTTCAGATGTCTTGGGCTACACCACAGCTCACGATCGGCAGTGGTCGAACCGGTCCCCCTGGGGGTCACTCTCATCGTATCCGTTCAGGGAGTACCTATAGCTCAGTTATAATCCGTCATTGCTCGCCCAGTTAAATGCCGTTTTACGGCCCTGGCCTTTGGTCAGTATTTAACCGGGCGAGGAGTCTTCGACAGGTGTCCTCGCCGAAGTAATCTCCAGCGCAAAACCTCACCGGTTGAAACCAGGAGATTGCTTCGCTTTGCTCGCAATGACGGTCTATTCCCAGAACTTCTGTATCCCCTGAATGCTTACATCTCATCAGCTCAGGGACCCTCATGCTCTATTGGGCACGCTGGCGCTGCTGACGCTGCTGACGCCGCTGACGCCGCTGACGCTAACGAAGCATTCAAACGATCCCGATTGGAAACAGACAATAAATGTACTTTTGTAATCAGCACCAGATAACCATTCACAGATAACATTTTTCTCACAAACAGGAGGATATATGAGTGCTTCTTCTGAAGCGAAAAGTCAGGCCTTTGCCCAAAAAATGAGTGCAATCTTAAATTATGGGGCATTGAATTTGGCCTTGGGTCTTGGATACCGGATGGGTCTCTTTGATGTCTTGGATCAGATCAAAGAACCGGCAACATGCAAGGATATTGCAGACCAAGCCGGGCTTTCCCAGCGGTACATCAAAGAATGGCTGGGAGTAATGGTCTGCGGAGGGATAGTCGAACTCGGCACAGATGAGGAAGGTCAGGATCTGTTTTTTTTGCCTCCAGAGCATGCCGATTTGATCACCCGTCGCTCTGGGCACGCAAATATGGGCGTGTACACCCAGGAGATTCCCCTGCTGACCAAGTCTGCGTATGATGCCGTAGCTCATGGATTTTCTCATGGTCATGGCGTAGAGTATAACCATTATCCGGAATTTCAGGCCTTCATGGCCCAGCTGGCTGAAGCCAAGCATAGACAGACCCTCATTTCTTCATTTCTTCCTTTCGTTGCCCACGGAAAAATTCAATCTGCTTTAAAAACCGGGATCCGGGTCTGCGATGTAGGCTGCGGCCAGGGAACTGCGGCCATGCTCATGGCCCAGGCCTTTCCGGCCAGCAGTTTTGTCGGTCTGGATATGGATGCAAACGTCATTGATCTGGCCCAAGAAAGGGCTGAGCATCTAGGCCTTTCCAATCTCCGTTTTATGCATCAGGATGCAGCCGTTATCCGCGATGATACCCAGTGGCAAGAAAAATTTGAATACGTGACCGCCTTTGACGCCATTCACGATCAGACCCATCCCCGACAAGCCTTGCAAGGCATTTGGTCCATGCTCAAGCCCGGGGGAATCCTGTCCATGGTGGATATCGCCGCCAGCAGCCATTTATCAGAAAACATGAATCATCCCATGGGACCTTTTTTATACACTGTTAGCCTAATGCACTGCATGCCGGTTGGGCTGGTCGACAATGGGGCTGGGCTGGGCATGATGTGGGGCCGTCAACAGGCAGTCGAAGTTCTCACCGGGGCTGGTTTTTGCGAGATTGCCGTCCGTGAAATTCCGAACGATCCATTCAATGTACATTTTGAAGCCAGAAAATATGCCTAAAGAAGACTTGCCTTATACAGAAGTTGCATTTATCATTGAGTTAGTATGAGCAACGACCATTCCGCTTTTCCTCTTCAGGATTCGACCTATTACCTGATCGTGCGGACAGCAATGAGTATGAAAACTGCATTATACCGGGCCCTGCACCAAGCGGAACTAGGAGTCACCCCGGAACAGTGGTCGGTTTTATGCTGTCTGTGGGAAAAGGAAGGCCTGTACTTGACCGAAGTGACGGATAAAACCGGACGAGATAAGTATACTATTTCCCGGATTGTCAATCTGCTGGCCAAAAAAGGACTGGTGGAGAGCCGTCCTGACCGGGAAGATAAACGGCGGACAAATCTGTATCTTACAGACAAGGGTCGAGAATTACGGGAGCCGCTCACTCGTCTGGTAGAGGATTTCACTGCCAAGCTGTTTCAGGATTTTTCAGATCAGGACATGGAATATGCCAAGCGTCTGACGAAGGGAATCGTCGATAATATAGAACGGCTCAGGCTTTAGTGCCTTGTCCTCAATTATCTGTTGCAATGCAAGAAAGAAACACCCCCCGACCTCCCTTGAGGGGGAGCAAGAGGAGCCCCCCTCAAGGCTGGGCATAGCACACACATAACACCGGAGGGTGATAGCAATGGATAGATTTGCTTTTGAGTGTCGGGCGGGGACAGGGGTGGGTGGTCATGATGATGACAGATTCCTTCAAAAGATTTCTCGCGATGACGGGCTATATCTGCACTGTTGCCGTCCCTGAACAGATACGACCCGGTGAATGCTCAGGAAATATCAGGCAGCATTGCTGCTCAACATCCGGGCTTTTTGCTTGGCAATCTGTTCAATGCGGCGCTCAAAACCAATTCCGAGACCGTCCTTAGCCCCGTAAGCAAGGGCCAATTTGCATACTTCGATGGCCTGATCAAATTCCATGGCCTCAGCCAGGGCAATTGCGTAATAACTGAAAGTGAAAAAATAGGGTTTTGAACCAAACCGGTCCAAAAGCTCAGCAATGATACCAGGCATCTCTTTGATGTGGGCCTCTGCAGTGGTCAAAAAGATTTCCCGTAATTTTGGATCATGCTGTCGCTTGGGAAAGGTTTGGGCAATAATATCCCGGTACAGGAGATGCCGATCAAGGGGATTTTCCTCATATTCCAAAGCCTCGATCATCATATCCAAATCATTTACAATCCGTGCCTCCTGTGCTTTGATATGATTTTGTTCCCGCAAAAGGGGGGTCACTGGGGCACGTGCTGCTCCTTCCTTCTGTACCGGGCTGGATTGCGCAGAAGATGGATCAACAATTGTTTTTTCAGGAAGTAGTGCCCTTTTCCATATCAAAAGAGCAAGTAATGGCAATAGGCACAAAATGACCAGCAACATCCAATACATCATGAATCTCTAGTTACTTGAAATTATATTAAAATAATGTGAATCCCTAAAGAAAAAATATAACCCAGCAAAAAGCCTTGTCAAGCAAAATAGATCCTTTTCAAAAAATGCACAGGGAGGAATCCATGACTTTACGACTCGTGGGCATTGGGGGGTTGGGTCTCATGCTCAGCCCTTCGGCCAAGCATTTGTCTTCTTCGAACCAGGCCAAATTTCTGCGTATCCATGACCGGGGTACAGCGGATTCGCGACGGGACACCTGTCGAAAGGCATGGTCAGACCATGGGGCGCAACTGGTATATGACCTAGAGGCCCTGATCGGCGACGGCGATCTGGATGGTGTGGTCATATGTGCCGGGAAAAACGGAGATGACTGTCGAATACTGCGGGCCTTGGCTCCCTTGATTCAGAAGAAATGTTCCCGCAAACCGTTTGTCCTGCACATGTCCACCGTCAGCTCCAGTTTTGTTCAGGCTGCCCATGAGTTTTTGTCCGAGCAAGGCATACCCTACGCCAATTATCCATTGACCGGCGGTCCTGCCGGCGCAGAAGCCGCAACCATGCTTATTCTGGCCAGTGGGGATCCCGCTCTGTATAGAACCCTGGAACCCACTTTGGTCCAGATCGGGAAACCAAATTTTTTTGGGAAACGAATTACTGCCGGGGCTGAAGTCAAACTCATTGGTCAACTCATGGTCTTTAACGGACTTACGGGCATCTGCTCAGCAGCGGCTTTGAAGTCCGAATGTTTCCAGGAAGCCTTATCCGGGCAGTCTCAGGCTGAATTTTTCGATTTTCTCAATGCCGGGGCAGGTGGGACCAGACAATGGGACGTTGCCTTAAGCAAGGGGATACGCAGTGAAACATGGGATCAGGGTTTTATGCTCCAGCACGCAGCAGTGGATGCCATTTATGCCGCCCATCTCTGCCTGGAAAAAGGCCTTTCAGTGCTCACAGTCATGCCGATGTTGTGTTCTGCGCTTTCCTTTGCCTTTGTGCTGAATAAATATCATGGAATTCCTTTGGCCACCCACGCTGTGGTCCGGGAAATATGCGCAGCCAATGCCCCGGAAATAGATGCCTTTGTCCAGGACGCAATCGATTTTTCTTCTCCGGAAAAAAGCTTGTACGCGGCAATCAATGCCCTTCCCCCGCGGATACAGGACAGTGTCCTTCTGGATGTGGACAAAAGCAGTTTCTTATAAGCCGTACTTTTTGCGTGCGCTCGTTACCGTCCCCCATACAGGCTGCTGTTGTATTCCGGTATCGGATGCACGCTGACGGCATCCTGAAAATCGACAACCCGCTGGGGATGGATCGCTTGAGGAGCGTATAGATATGTATAGTCCGGCTGCAAGTGAGCCAGAGAAGGTGGAGGCCCTAAGATCCACAACCCAAATCTACGTTCAAAATTTGATAATAATTTTTAACAACTCATCCAGACAGGATAAAGAAAACCATATGGAGTAGAATGTATGCGCTATGGAAATTTCAGCCACAACTACCGCCCAGACAGGCTCAGGAAGTTAATCAAGGAAGGCAAGACGGCCAAGGAAATTATGAAAGAGCTCTCCATCTCAAGATGGTCTCTCAAAGAGCACTTACTTATGCTCCAGCACAAGGACAAAACCTATTACGAAATTCCCGGACTTCACGACGATACCGGCGATCCACACCCTTCCTATACCAGGGAAGGAATTATTTTTTCCCCAAAGATGCTGGACAAAACCGGATTCAAACCAGGCGATCGCTTTGAAATGACTGTGGAAAAAGACAAAATCATTCTGACCAAAATCACTTGATGCATCCTTAGTGCTCTATATGGAAATGTTCTGCTGGACAAAGGGCGGCCAGAGGCGGCGCTCGCATGAAACAAGATACTGTTTATGTCCGTCATTCCAGCGCAGGCCTGAATCCGGTTTCCTCTAGAATGTCACGTATCCCGAGTGACGAGATTGACCCCGGTGTATTCGAATTATCTGGGCCGGGCAATAGTGAAACGACGGAGAATGGGGTTCACATGTTTCATATTTGATCAATTCGGCAAAACGTTTTTTTCGCGTTTGGCCCAAAAATATAGATCAGATTTGCCGGAGGCATAGCTGACAATGAAACCATCATGGGGCTCGATGGTTCTCGGTGGCCAGATACACGCCACTGGGGGAAACAAAAAAAGTAACTAAATAAGGCTACCATCTTCCTCTGCTTTTGGTACAGCACGGCAAAAGTTGATTATCAGTGAACAACTTGTGATACAACCACATTTATTGTGCCTCATTTTTCTTGCAAACTATCAAGTGAGCGAGGGCATTCCACCGGGAGGAACCGTATGGCCACAGGTGACTACTCCACCAAATTCAATCCCGATCGCCTGCGCAACATGATTGGACAAGGCAAAACAGCCAGACAAATCATGAAAGAACTGGGCATTTCCAGATTTACCCTCAAAGAACATCTACTCTTGCTGCAGCGCAAGGACAAACAATACTACGAAATTCCCGGCCTCCTCGAAGAGCAGGAAGCAGCATTACGCACCATCCGTCGACGGCGCGGCTATGTCTGTTCGCCGGCCACTTTGTGCCTGCCGAATTTCAGACCGACCGATGCGTTTGAAATGTCAGAAGAAGAGGATGGCCGGATTGTTATGACCAAACTGAACTAAAGGAGCTTTCATGGCAGAGAATACCTCCAAATCATCGCCACGGATGTCGTACACGCTGCAAAACCTGGACAATAAAATATTCAAATACGATATTCATCCATGGGTTTTTTTCGGTGGGGCGGGGATAATCATCCTTGGGGTGGTCATGACCCTGCTCTTGGGTGAAACCGCTGATTCCCTTTTTGGCCAAATGCAATCCTGGATATCAAACTTTACCGGCTGGTTTTTTGTCCTGGTTATGAATGTGGTTTTGATCTTTTGCCTTGGGCTGCTATTTACCCGGTACGGAAATCTCCGCATCGGGGGTCCGGATGCTGAACCGGAATTTACTAGCATGGGCTGGTTTGCCATGCTCTTTAGTGCTGGAATGGGTATTGGTATTTTGTTTTATGGGGTGGCTGAACCCATGTTTCATTTTGTGGGCAACCCTTTTACGGAACCTGGAACCGCCGCAAACTCGCAAAAAGCTATGGACCTGACCTTTTTGCATTGGGGCCTGCATCCCTGGGCCATCTATGCTTTGGTCGGTCTGGGCCTGGCCTTTTTCGGATTCTCTGAAGGCTTGCCCCTCTCTATCCGGAACATCTTCTATCCCTTGCTCGGAGATCGTATTTTCGGGCCCCTGGGCAATGTGATCGACATTCTGGCCACAGTCTCTTGCCTGTACGGGGTAGCCACCTCCTTGGGATTGGGGGTGCAGCAGGTCAATGCCGGCCTGGCCCATCTCTTTGACATTCCCCAGACTCCGTGGGTCCAAGTCTTGCTCATTGCCGGGATCACGGCCATAGCTACCTGGTCTGTTGTCCGAGGCCTTGATTCGGGAATTAAGTTTTTGAGCCAAGTCAACATTGCTGCGGCGGCTGTGCTCATGTTCTTTGTCCTGATTTTGGGGCCAACATTGTTTATTTTTAATGGCTTTATTGAGAATATCGGCAGCTATATTCAGAATTTTCCCACCTTGTCCACCTGGAACGAAACATATACCGGAGGAACCTGGCAGAACGGCTGGACTGTGTTTTACTGGGGCTGGTGGATCGCCTGGTCTCCTTTTGTTGGGATGTTCATCGCCCGGGTCTCGTATGGCCGCAAAATACGTGAATATCTATTGGGGGTCCTCCTGGTCCCCACGGTGGTCACCTTTTTGTGGATGACCGTATTTGGCAACAGCGCTATATTCATTGAACAATTCGGCATGGGCGGGTTGGCCAAGGCCGTGCAGGAGAATATCCCCGTCTCGCTGTTCGTCTTTCTGGAAAGTTTTCCCTTCAGTACGATCACCTCTCTTCTGGCCATTGTAGTTATTATCACCTTTTTTGTTACCTCGTCAGACTCTGGATCCATGGTCATCGACATCATAACCGCCGGAGGAAATCCGGATCCACCCAAACCCCAACGTCTGTTCTGGGCCATTACCGAAGGCTTGGTTGCAGCGGTGCTGCTCATGGGCGGGGGGCTGGTCGCCCTGCAAACTGCGGCCATCACCACTGGACTGCCTTTTGCCGTAGTCGTGCTGATCATGTGTTGGGCGGTGCTGCGCGGCCTGCGCAACTATGTGGATAAATATGGTTGGGACGATTAAGAATAAAGGTGCAGATCTGGCCTTTCATTCGTAATCCTATATACTAAATTTTTTTATCCCCCCTCATCGGGCCCGATGAGAATAATGACAAATGGAAAAGTGATGCGATATCAGTTATCAGTTATCTGTTATCTGTTATCAGTTATCTGTTATCAGGTTCTTGATCCCGACCTGATAACAGATAACTGATAACTGATTTTTCTACCAACAAAAGGAGTCGTTATGACCTCTCTTACACATAAGAAATTATGGTCGGTATTGCTGTTTTGTGTACTCTTTATCTGGATGAGTCTGCCAGTGCATGCAGCGGAAAAAGACAGTATTACCTTGGGTTATGTTGAATGGTCATCCGAGATCGCCAGCACAAATTTGGTTCGGGCCGTATTGCAGGAGAAACTCGGTTATGACTGTCAAATAATCCCCATGCAGGCCGATGAGATGTGGCAAGCCGTAGCTGAAGGGGAAATAGATGCTATGGTTTCGGCCTGGCTGCCCAATACCCAGAAAAAATACTATAAAATGTATAAAGATGACTGTGTTGATTTGGGGCCGAACCTGGAAGGGGCCAAAACAGGATTGGTTGTCCCCAATGTCACCCTGGGCCGGCAAACCGCAGCTACCGGGCTGCGGAACAAGCCGTATATCAAAGCCGAATCTATTGTTGATCTGTCCAGATATGCAGACAAATTCCATCGCATGGTGGTAGGTATCGACCCGGGAGCCGGAGTCATGCACAATGCCGAAAAAGCCCTGAAAGCCTACGGCCTTGAACGTTTTACTTTGACCAAAGGCAGCGAACAGACAATGACCAGGGCCCTGGGCCGGGCCATCAGCAGACAGGAATGGATAGTGGTCACCGGCTGGGTTCCGCATTGGATGTTCGCCAGATGGGAGCTGAAATTCTTGGATGATCCGAAAAACATTTTCGGCGGCGAAGAACATATCAATACCATCGTGCGTAAGGGTTTGGCCAAGGATATGCCCATAGCTGTCGAATTTTTGGATAATTTTTATTGGAAACCGGAAGACATGGGTCAGCTCTTGGTCTGGATCCACGACGATGAAGGGCTCTTTCCATATGAAAAGGCGTTGCGCTATATCCGAACCCATCCTCAACAGATAGAATCTTGGCTGCCGTAAATCAGAGCCATTCGCCCCTTGGACCAGGCTGGAGTCCAGGCAGTCCTTAAGGTAAAGCGCCACTGGTGCATGAGCTGGTTTTCGGCATCAAAGAAGCTCTCAGCCATCTCCGGGAGATGCTCTTTGATCTTACAAGCCCCTTTTGCATCATGCCACTCCATCTCCATGATCTCGGCTGTCCAGCGCTTATAAATGGGATAAATATCTTTTTAAGAATATTCCAATCAATGGTTTCGTCCATGAGAATGCGAACAAGGAGTTGATGAATGTTTCAAAAAATGAAGCTTAATAAAAGTTAAAATTGGTCTTGACATTGGGTCAACTTTAGGTCAGTTATAGATTCGGCAATCTTGAAGAGTTGAGCCCGGACTATATAGAGTGGATCGTTGGGGAACTGAAGCATCTGTATGAAAACCAGCTGGAATTGTTTAATAAATACACTTTTGAAGTCACCGCCGGAATTCCGGCCCGGAAAATACGACGTATGGCCCGGAAGTTGGAAGCGGACTGCATTCTATTGGGCGTACATACCAGTGACGAAGATGTGGCCATCGCCAAATATAGATCCATATGTTGGCAATAACATTGTGGAATATCACTACCTGTCCAAGGATGTGGACCTGGATGATGCAGACATGGGCAGGACTGTGGAACAGGTTGTCCTCCGCTCGGCCTGTCCTGTAGCCAAAGTCACCCACAGCTCCGGCCTGGAAACCTAAGGCCAACAGTCCCGTTGACATTCATTTGCGAGCAATCATTTGGAACTGCAACCAAACATTGACCAAGGAAACAGACCTCATGTTCAGGAATTGGCGAGCCGGAAAAAAAAGCAGGGGACGAAAAGCCGGAATTATGTACCCGGCCATAATTTTGGTTCTTTTGGCCGCCGGATTCGTTTGGGCCAACAAGGGCAGTACGCAGCCCGGGAAAAGCCCTGACCTTATTTCCATCAATTCTATGCAGGCCTTTGGGCCGCTGGAACTGCCTCCGGTCGACTTTGCCCACGACCTTCATACACAAGTCTTGGCCGGGCGGGGGGAGGGCTGCGCTTCCTGCCATCCCCAGGTTAAGGACAATTTTGTGTTTACCTTTTCCGGCCTTTCGGCTGAGGGCAAAGAAGAAGCCAAAACCATGTATCATGCTCAGTGCGTTTCCTGTCACCGCACAGAGAATTCTCAAGGCCGTAGCTCAGGCCCTTTGGAAGGAGAGTGTCGCAGCTGCCATCAGAAAACCTCAGTGGACAAGTCTGTATATGCTGGAGCGGGCATGGACCTTGCCCTGCATGCCAAGCATGTAAAGTACACTGAAGATAAATACGGAACCTGCGGTACATGCCATCATGTCTTCGATCCAAAAGGGCAAGAGCTCATCCATATCCAGGGCCAGGAACTCGGTTGCCGAGCCTGTCACCAGAAGGAAGAACGGATTGCCCTTTCCTCCCTTTTCCAGAGCCCGGACGAGTCCCTGTTCACTCCCCGGATTTCTGCAGAATACCTGGCCGGTATGGAGCCAGCCTCCTGGAGCCAGGTTGCGCATCTGGCCTGCGTCAACTGTCACCTCCGGTTCCGGGAAACCGCCCCCAACGGTCAAGGACAAAAAGCACCCGTGTCCTGCCGGAGCTGCCACGAACGAAGTGAAGATCCCGCGGGTAGCTCTCAGGCCACCGTGCCCCGCCTCAAGCGGGGACAGCCGGATGCAGCTTTGATCAGCCCGGGCCCCGACGACCCTCAGACTGTACTTCAGGACCCAGAGCATGCCAGCTTGATGCAGGCTGTCCCCTTTGATCACAAACTTCATGAACAAAGTGTAGATGCCTGCCGGAGCTGCCATCACCAGTCTCGTCTTGAGTCCTGTACCACGTGCCATAAGCTGCTGGCCTCGGAAAAAGGAGGCATGATCAGCCTGGATCAGGCCATGCACACTGTGGATTCAGAAAAGAGTTGCCTTGGATGCCACAGGGAAAAAACCTTAAATCGGCCTGAATGCGCCGGGTGTCATGTATTTGGCAATAAAGAATGGCCCCAAGACACTGACAACTGCCGTATATGCCATGACCCCAAAAGCCCACATCACAAAGAACTCGCGTCTCTATCCTCAAAGGAGCAGTCCGCTTTAGCCAAGGACTTGCTTCTGACCCGGGGAAAAGAGCCAACCCGTCCAGAGCTCATGCCATTACCCCAAGAGTTCACTATTCAATTGGACTCTGAAGTACTGGGCTCCCTGTCCTTTCCGGTTCGGCTGTCTTCCCAAGACATGGCCGAGCTGCGGAAGAGATTAACCAAGGAACCGGAACAGACACGTCCTCAAGACCTGATTCAGGAAATGCCCCGGACAGTGACCATAGAGAGATTGGCCGACCAATACGGAGCAGTTGACTTCCCCCATGCCCAGATAGCTGACAGTCTGCAGAAAGGCATGGCTGAAGACACTCTGGCCCAGGCCTTTCATCAGTCCCCTTTCACCCTTTGCCAAGGGTGTCACCATCAGTCTCCGCCCAGTGCAAATCCTCCTGCATGCGCCAGTTGCCATGGAAAGCCCTTTACCGAACAAAACCCCGGTCGTCTCGGCCTGAAGGCTGCCTATCACACCATGTGCATGGACTGTCACGATCAAATGAAGATCACAGAACCGGCGAATACCGACTGTTCTGCCTGCCATGAACAGAAGAAAAGCCGCATTATCAGCGATACGAAGTAAAGATGAGGAGCTGGCATATGCACAGAAGAAAATTCCTGGGTCTGCTCGGTGCCGCGGGTGCGGGAACTGTGGCCCACAACCCGGCCGTGGCAGGGACACATGCGGTCTTTCCAGGGCCTGCGCGGCAGAAGGGCGTTCTCTTTGACGCCACCCGGTGCATCGGGTGCCGGCAATGCGAACAGGGATGTTTTGAAGTCAACGGACTGCCCCAACCGGAACGGCCGTTTGACGATCTTTCGGTGCTGGATTCAAAACGCAGACCGGATGCACAGGCCTACACAGTGGTCAATAAATATTTCCCTGGAAAAAAAGACCAGCCGGTCTATATCAAGACCCAATGCAACCACTGCCTGGAGCCGGCATGCGCCTCCTCTTGCTTTGTAGCGGCCTACACCAAGACCAGGCAAGGGGCTGTCGTATACGATCCATCAGTCTGTGTCGGCTGCCGCTATTGCATGATCGCCTGCCCTTTTGAAATCCCGGCCTATACCTATGAGCAGGCCGTTACGCCCCGGATCATGAAATGCACCATGTGCGCCCCAAGAATTGCGGAAGGCAAGCTTCCCGGATGCGTCCAGGCCTGCCCCAAGGAGGCCCTGACCTTTGGACCCCGGGATGAGCTCCTGCACATGGCCAGGGAGCGAATCCGCCAATCCCCGGATCGTTACATCGATCATATCTACGGGGAACATGAGATGGGAGGCACGAGTTGGCTGTACCTCTCCGGAGTCCCGTTTCAGAAACTCGGCCTGCGCACAGATCTGGGGACGACATCGGCTCCCAAGCTGACCTCCGGGGCCCTGGCGGCTGTGCCCATGGTCACCGCTTTATGGCCCATTCTGCTGGGTGGGGTGTATTTCATTACCAAACGCAAAGACCTTCTCGCCTCCAGAGCGAAAAAAGAGGCTGTGGCCTCAGCCCTGGAAAAGGCTCAGGAAGAGCATCGGGCTGAGCTGAAGAAAGTCAGGGAAAAAGCGGAAAAGGAAAAGCAGGCGGCCATAGACAAAGAAATCCAAAAGGCCAGGGAGCAGGCTGCCAGCGAGCAAAACAAGGAGGACTCCTGATGTCCCATGAAACCACGGCTGCAGGCAAACGCTTTCAAATCACCCCTGTTCGGCTTCTGGTCGGGGGCATCCTGCTCCTTGGACTTATAGTTACTTTTCTCCGTTTCACCCAAGGCTTGGGGGCAGTGACCAACCTGGACCACAACACGCCATGGGGTCTGTGGATCACCTTCGATCTCCTCTGCGGGGTGGCTCTTGCTGCGGGCGGCTTTGTCACCTCAGCCGCGGTGTATATTTTCGGTCTGAACAAGTACCACTCTGCGGTCCGGCCGGCTGTACTCACCGGTTTTTTGGGCTACGCCCTGGTGGTCCTGGCCCTGACCTACGACGTGGGCATTCCATGGCGTCTGCCGTATCCTTTTCTCGTCCAGCCCGGACCGAGCTCTTTTCTCTTCGAAGTCGGCCTGTGCGTGGCCCTGTATTTAACGGTCCTTTTTCTGGAGATATCCCCGGCCGGCCTGGAATGGCTGGGGAAAAGCCGTCTGCGGAAGATTGTGGTCAAAATGACCCTGGTCCTGACCATTTTGGGCGTCGTTCTTTCCACCCTGCACCAGTCATCTCTGGGCGGATTGTACCTTATCGTTCCCTCCAAGCTCCACCCCCTGTGGTACTCTTCATATCTTCCCCTGGAATTTTTCGTTTCCAGCATTGTGGCCGGCCTGTCGATGGTCATCTTTGAAGGCGCCCTGTCCTACCGTTTTCTGGGCCACAAAATGGACCGGGAACATATCCAGCACAAAGACGACCTGGCCATTGGTTTTGCCAAGGCCGGTTCCCTGGTCCTGGCCGGATATTTCTTCATTCAGTTAACAGGCTTAGCGGCAGACAACGACTGGAGCTATCTCGGCACTGGTTATGGGGCCTGGTACATCCTGGAGATGGGCGGTTTTGTGGCCCTGCCCTGCCTGTTGTTCGCCCTGGGGGCCAGAGAAAAAAACGTCCGGCTAATACGCTGGACTGCGGTTCTGGCCGTACTGGGCATTGTGCTCAACAGGTTCAATGTATCCCTGGTGGCCTTTAACTGGCACCTGGCTTCGGACCAAAGATACTTTCCCTCCTGGATGGAGTTCGTCATCTCCATATTTTTGGTCACCCTCGGTGTTCTGGCCTACACCTTTGTGGTCACCAGGATGCCTGTATTGTACGAACATCCGGAATACGCAGAGGAGTAAGGCAATGCAAGATTTTTCCACCCTGCACGAGTTCATGTCTTTTTCCAAGGGCCTGACCTATGTCCTGATGGGAGTGATGCTGGTTGCCTTGGGCGGCCTGTGGACCTTCCTGACCAGCCGGGATGAAGAAGAGTAGGTGATTGCGATTCATTACCAGGAGGAATGCATGTACGATCTCTTGACCGGCCCAGTCTTTGTTCTGGCCTTCGCCTTTTGCGTGCTCGGCCTGCTGGTCCGGGCCGTTTGGTATATCAAGGGTCTGGATTGGCAGCTGGACCGGGTTGCCTATACTCGATTTCCAAAACATGGGGCAAAGGGGGCCCTGCGCTCCATTGGCCATTGGATTCTCCCCTTTGGATCCAGGAATTGGCGGGTAAAGCCCGTATTTACCATCGTCTTTTTTACCTTTCATTTAGGGTTGATTTTAACCCCCCTCTTTCTGCAGGGCCATGCAGTCATCCTGCATCAGCGTCTGGGGCTTTCCTGGCCGGCAATCCCCATGGAGCTTGCCGATGCCCTGACCATAGCCGTACTCATCACCGGGGGCATCATCCTCGTGCGGCGCTTTGCCCTGCCCGAGGTCCGGGTATTGACCACCGCATACGACATTTTCCTTCTCCTGTTGACCCTGGCCCCATTTGCCACCGGCCTGCTGGCGGTCCAAAATGTCCCGGGTTATATTTTTTGGCTGTATGCCCACATCATTTTGGGCGAAGCCCTGCTCATCGCCATTCCCCTGACCAAGCTGTCCCATATTGTCCTTTTTTTCCTGACCAGGGCCCAAATTGGGATGGACTTCGGCATCAAGCGGGGAGGGATGAAGGGCCGGGGGATCAGTTGGTAAATATATTTTTAATATGGAGTTATTTGTATGCCTGAACTGCAGTTCTGCACTCCTCAACCCATTGAGTCCAAAACGGCCCTGGATGCCCTTTTGGCCGATACAGGCGGAAAGCAGTACTACGAGGAAATGAAGCACCTGCCTGTGGATACGACCAAGCTCAAGGCCTTCCTGGACAAAACCTGCAAGTCCCGTATCCGGACCTGGCTGGATATATGTGCTCATTGCGGACTGTGCGCGGAGAGCTGCTTCTTTTATCTGACCAGCAACCGGGACCCAAAACAAGTCCCGGCCTACAAGATCCAGTCCACCCTGGGGGAAATCGTCAGGCGCAAAGGAAAAGTGGACACTGAATTCATGATCCGGGCCATGGATTACGCCTGGTCCCGCTGCACCTGCTGCAACCGCTGCGGGATGTACTGTCCCTATGGCATTGATATGGGGGTCATGTTCAGCTACCTGCGCGGCCTGCTCTTCAGCCAGGGCTTCGTGCCCTGGGAAATGAAGATAGGCTCGGGAATGCATCGGGTCTACCGAGCCCAGATGCCGGTCACTGATGAGGATTGGGTGGAGACCTGCTCCTGGATGTGCGAGGAATACGAAGATGACTGGCCTTCTCTGGAAATCCCGATAGACAAAGAAAATGCGGATATCCTGTATTTGGTCAACGCCCGGGAACCCATGCATTATCCTGACGACATCGCCGAGGCAGCCATCCTCTTTCATATTGCCGGCGAAAACTGGACTGTCTCCAGTACGGGCTGGGAGATGACCAGTCTGTCCATGTTCGCTGGAGACTGGGAGGGCTGCAAAATGCAAGTCAATGTGGTATACGAGGCCATGGACCGCCTGCGGCCGAAAAGGATGGTGGGAACAGAATGCGGACATGCCTTCCGGGCTACGGTGACGGAAGGGCCATACTGGGCCGGCCGGCGGGATGGACAGACTCCGGTCCCCTCCCTGCACTATGTGGAGTGGGTGGCCGAGGCCCTGCGGACCGGGAAGCTAAAGATCGACCCGGCCAAAAAAATCAAAGAGCCAATTACCCTGCAGGACTCCTGCAACTATATCCGCAACCACGGGCTGACCCAGGCCACACGGGAGATTATGAGCTATCTGGCCGATGACTTCCGGGAAATGACCCCGAACAAGGAACATAATTTCTGCTGCGGGGGCGGCGGAGGCTTAAACGGTATCGGCCGCTACCGGGAACAACGCAACGTGGGGCTGCGCTGTAAGCTGAATCAGATCAAAAAGACCGGAGCCAATCAGGTAGTCGCCCCCTGTCACAACTGCTGGGATGCCATTCGGGACATGGAAGAGGAATATCAGGCCGGGATCAGCTGGTCCTTTTTAAAGCCCCTACTCCTGAAAATGGTCGAGATCCCGGAACACCTGCAGCCCAAAGAAGAATAGCCTCCTAAATGATGACAAACCGGGATGTGTTCACCTATTTCGATGAATGTATACCGGCCCCTTAAAGGGGTTTGGATACGTTTATGCGGGTGAATCCGGGCATGAGTTCTCTTGGGATAGCAGGGCCGCAGCCTCCAGCATCATCCGGTCGTTGCGGCCGTTACCCACGCATACGCATTTGTCCGCCCCCAGCTCTTGGACAAAGGCCAGCTTCTCCACCCGTCACCGGATGCCTTGGATCGGCTCGCCATCCACAGCCATGGTCCCTTTGTAGTCCATGACCACGTGCTCAAGGTTCAGCTCTACAAAATCCGGGATGTCGATCCGCAGCATACTGTTCTCCTCTGTTTCCCCTGTTCATTATCCTTCAAGGCTAGAAGCCCGGCCGAGCCTCCTGCCCCGATTATCCTGTCCTTGTCGAGTATCAACAAACTGCCGGCCAGTGCAAGCACAAGCGGCCATAAAGCCTTTTCCTGATTCTCAGCCGTGAAGCTGCGTTACAAGCTGTCCCCATACATTACCTTTCCTGATCTCTTAGCGCATTGGTGATTACAAAAACCAATTGGATTGTATGGCAATGCGCATGCTATGTG